>Ga0187884_10000828_pt1 | contig 29950 bp, 35 predicted proteins | sample June2016WEW_20_4_FD_132983 | JGI IMG/M metagenome (GOLD analysis project Ga0187884, IMG submission 132983) | Peatland microbial communities from SPRUCE experiment site at the Marcell Experimental Forest, Minnesota, USA - June2016WEW_20_40 | ecosystem: Environmental > Terrestrial > Soil >...
GAAGGACATGCCCGCAGCACCAGCGGTTAAGGAGAAGAGGGCAGCGTAGGGAAACGAGGCGATTCACTTTAGTTGCCGGATGGAACGCTCAACAATTTTCTACCACTTGACAGACACGACCAGAAACCAAGCCTGCGAGCACTCGTGCGTCGCATGGCAACAACGAAAGAGAGGATTAAAGTGAGCACGATCACCACGAAGGACAGCACGCAAATCTACTATAAGGATTGAGGCTCGGGTCAGCCCGTCGTTTTCAGTCACGGCTGGCCGCTCAATGCGGACGCCTGGGAGTCCCAGATGGTCTTCCTGGCTTCCCATGGCTATCGTTGCATTGCTCATGATCGTCGCGGCCATGGCCGATCCAGCCAACTGTGGAGTGGCAACGAGATGGATACCTATGCTGACGACCTGGCGGAACTGTTTGAAGCGCTCGACCTGAAAGGCGCAACCATGATCGGCCACTCCACCGGCGGCGGTGAGGTCGCCCGTTACATCGGCCGCCACGGCACGTCCCGCGTCGCCAAAGCTGTCTTGATGGGCTCGGTGACGCCGCTGATGCTGAAGACGAAGGCCAATCCCGGCGGACTGCCGATCAGCGCGTTTAACGACATCCGCGCCGGCGTCACCGCCGACCGCTCGCAATTCTTCAAGGACTTGACTACCCCGTTCTTCGGCGCCAACCGCAAGGGCCACAAGGTCACGCAGGGCATGCGGGACGCATTCTGGTTCCAGGGGATGCAGGGCGGTCTCAAGAACGAACTCGATTCAGTCAAAGCCTTCTCCGAGACGGATTTCACCGAGGACCTGAAGAAGTTCGACGTGCCGACGCTGATCATCCACGGCGATGAGGATCAGATCGTGCCGATCGCGGCTTCGGCCATGCTCTCGTTGAAACTCGTCAAGAACGCGACGCTGAAGATCTATCCGGGCGGCCCCCACGGTCTGGCCGACACGCACAAGGACCAACTCAACACCGATCTGCTTGCCTTCCTCAAGGCCTGACCTGGCGCTGCACGGGAGGTGGATGCCAGCGGTTCTGTGCTTCGTACCAGCGTTGCCGCTCCGCGCCCGTGAGCTTTTCCGTTTATTCGAAAATCAGAGAAACAAGAAAAAAGGAGAATAATCATGCCAAATTTTGGATCGTCTCTTTCGGGGTTGGCGAACGACAGGAAGCTCACGGATGAGGAACTCATCCGGGCAATCCGGTTCATGATCGCTGCGGAGTATGAAGCGACTCAATTGTACACACAGCTTGCCGAGTCAACGGACAACAAGCTCGCCATCGCGGTGCTTAAGGACATCGCCGGTGAAGAACTTGTTCACGCCGGAGAGTTCCTCCGTCTGCTCCACGAGCTGGCTCCAGATGAAAAGAAGTTCTATGCAAAAGGCGCCAAGGAAGTCGAAAAAACAATCGAGGAGTCGAAGTAGAACACTGCCCACAGACCGCCCAACAAAGGGATGAAGCTGACCTGGGCTTCCGCGCTGCTTTGCCGCGCTCCAACCCAGGCAGCTTATTCCCGCCGTTGCAGACCGCACAAAGATGAATGAGACGGTGGCATCGGGCAGGTTCTGGTGCATCCGACCAAACGGCGATCGTGTGTTGGTCACTGCTGAGATCGGACGCCTGTACGACAGTGGCGCTGGCGACTGGGCTTGTCCGGTCACTCTTCGCGGACTCTACGACCGGCTCACCGACATCCACGGCGTGGACTCACTGCAAGCCCTGTGTCTCGCTGCTTCGCTGGTTCGAAAGCTCTTGACATCGTTTGTAGATGACGGTGGGCGAGTGCTCCATCCGGAGGACGAAAGCGAAGTCGACTTCAATGCAACGTTTTCCGGGATCGGAGTCGGCCATGGCTCCGTGTGATCGCCGTGACGTCGGTCGGCCGAGCCCGTGCGTTCGAAATATGCTATGGTGCGCCGCGTAGAGGAGCAACGCGTCTGAATGCCGCGGATCAAGGGCATCCCTGGCCCATATCGATTCTTCTTCGCAAGCTTCGACTGCAGCGAGCCACCGCATGTTCACGTCGAGCGCGAGAACAGGACATGCAAGTTCTGGCTTGAGCCGCTCGGGCTCGCTCGTAGCCACGGCTTCAGCGCCCGAGAGCTCAACGTGATCCGGCGTATGATCCAGACGCATCGCGCCAGCATTCTGGAGGCATGGCATGAACACTGTGGGTAGTACCGACCCGCGTATCGAGTACGTGCGCGTCACCGAAGACGAGATCATCGCGCAGCTCGTGGACGGCCGGGTCATCAGCGTCCCGCTTGCCTGGTCATGGCGACTCGCTGAGGCCACGCCGGCGCAGCGTGCGAACTTCCGACTCATTGGAACCGGTCAAGGGGTTCATTGGCCTGATGTCGATGAGGACATCAGCGTTGAGGGGATGCTTCACGGGAGTCCGGCGCGCCGCCCGAAGCCGAAACTGACAGCAACCGGACCACGCACGAGGCGTCACGAACCGCCGAACAAGCGCATCCAGCCGACGCGCAAGAGAGCCGCGCGCGGCTGATACGCAAGCCGTTGAGGATGTAGAAAAAGTCTGCGCACCCTGGTAAATCAAGGTCTCGCGGGTGTCACACGATGCCCGGACGGCTGATGTGGTTGGGAGGTGCGGATGGCGCGGTACAAGCCGTACAACCTGAAGCAGGACAAGTTCATCGCGCTGAGCTACGCGGATCAGATCGTATCCGGCTTGTTCGAGTACGCGCTCGACGAGATCGTGGAAGAGCACCTGGATCTGAGCGTGTTCGAGCCGCGCTTGGCAGACCTCGCCAATCCTGAGGTGCAGCCGCCGGACCATTGGCAGCCGGACGTTCGCCAGCCCGGCCATTTCCGAATCGAAGTTGGGCGAGCCGGGGAATTGTTGTAAGAGGTTGGGGTGTGGCCAAGTACGACGATCTTCTCGCACGCATCCTTCAAGGCACCTCCGACGCGAACATCCCGTTCAACGACCTCCGCCAATTGCTCCGACGGCTGGGCTTCGAGGAACGGACACGCGGAAGTCACCATATGTTTAGGAAGGCGGGTGTAGAGGAGAAGATCAACTTGCAGCGCGACGACAGCAAGGCCAAGGTCTACCAGGTGCGGCAAGTTCGGGGGATAATTCTGAAGTACAAGCTCGGAGGCCAAGCGTGATGCTGAACTACGAGATCATCCTCTACTGGAGCGATGAGGACGGAGTGTTTGTAGCCGAGGTGCCAGAACTGCCGGGTTGCATGGCCCACGGTGATACACAGGAGGCCGCACTCGCGAGCGCCAAGGATGCCATGCAGCTCTGGATCGACACGGCAAGGGAATTCGGTGACCCAGTCCCCGAACCAAAGAGGCGGCGGCTCATGTATGCGTGAGCCCTTGCCGAACCAGGCGATGGAGACCGACGCGAAAAGAACGCGCGCGGCTGACGCCGGCGCCCTTGAGCATGTAGAAAAAGGCCGCGCACCCTGGTAAATCAAGGTCTCGCGGGTGTCACACGATGCCCGGACGGCTGAGTGGTTGGGAGGGGCGGATGGCGAGGTACAAGCCGTACAACCTGAAGCAGGAGAATAGGAATCAGCGCGTAGCGCTCTGCCGAAGGAACGAACGTCGTTGTGCTGGATTCCGACGTGGCGGAGATGTTCCCAGACCACGAGTCCGCAAGGCGGGGCCGCACTCGCTTACAGATTGAGTGGAACGGCGCGCCCTGCTTGTCATTCATCGCCGGTCGCAGCAAACTGGCCTCATGAAAGCCCAAGTGCTCACTAGGCCAGCACCCATCGACACCTCGCCCTTACAGCTGGAGGACGTGCCGGTCCCTGAGCCTAAAGACAAGGAGGTACGCGTCCGGGTGGAGGCGTGTGGAATCTGCCGCACCGACCTGCACGTGGTCGAGGGCGAGCTGCCGCCGCAAGTCGACCGCATCGTTCCGGGCCACCAGGTCGTCGGCATCGTCGAGGGATTGGGCCCGCGCGCCAGGCGCTTCAAGGCGGGGGACCGCATCGGCATCGCCTGGTTGCGCTACACGTGCGCTACTTGCCGTTACTGCAAGAAGGGCAACGAGAACCTCTGCCCGCATGCGCGCTTCACCGGATGGCACGAGAATGGTGGGTATGCCGAGTACACTTTGGTGCACGAAGACTTTGCCTACGCCATCCCGCCGGCGCTCGGCGTGGCGGCAGCGACACCGTTGCTGTGTGCCGGCATCATCGGCTACCGCGCCCTGCAACGCGCGGACCTGCAGCCCGGCTGCCGTCTCGGGCTCTACGGCTTCGGCTCGTCGGCACACATCGCTATCCAGGTCGCGCGCCACCTCGGCTGCACGGTCTACGTGATGACGCGCGACACGCCGCATCAGGAACTGGCTCGCGCCCTCGGCGCGGCGTGGGCCGGCGGCACCTACGATCGGCCGCCGGAGAAGTTGGACAGCGCCATCCTGTTCGCACCCGCCGGGGAGCTGGTCCTCCCCGCACTCGAGGCGCTGGATCAGGGCGGCACGCTGGCGCTCGCCGGCATCTATCTGAGTGATATTCCCACACTGACTTATGAGCGCCACCTCTTCTACGAGAAGAACGTGCGGAGCGTCACCGCCAACACCCGTGCCGACGGCGAAGAGCTGCTCAGCATCGCGGCCGAAATCCCGATCCGCCCACACACCACAACCTACCCGCTGGCCGACGCCAACCGCGCCCTGCAGGATCTCAAGCACGACCGCATCCAAGGCTCGGGCGTGCTGATGGTGAATCGTGGGTCGTGAGTCGTGGTTCGTGACCGGGATGCCGCACGAACCCCAATCACAACTCAGGAGTCACGGAATCACGAAAAGCAGGGTCAGGATGAGGGCTGCCGTGTCAGACGCGGCGGACTCTCCTGCAGCCCCGGTATCCCTACCTGCTGCACTCGCAGCGCATTGTCGCCTTCTTCGTACCGTGGCAGGTGTCCCTCGGTGCGCCACAGCCGGTACGCCAGCGCGGCGCACAGGACGCGGATCGGATAGTCGCGCGGCAGGTGCTGCAAGTACGGCTGTATGGTGATGAAATCGCGCGCCCCGTACTGCCGCATGATCGAGCGCAACCCGCCGTTGCGCGGGCCGATGTTGTACGCCAGCAAGCCGAGGAACAGATCGCCGCGCATTTCAGTCATATAAAACCGGAGGGTGGCGGCGGCGACGAAGGCATTGTGACGTTGGTTGAGCGGGTCCAACCGCTGTGTGCCCAGCCGCTGGCCTGCTTGCTTGGTCGCGATCGGTGGCGGCGCCGTGATTTGAAACAGGCCGCGGCCGCCGTCAGAGCTGTCGCGCGGGTAGAAGGCCGACTCGGCCGAGGCGATACCCATCAGCACTTCTTGATCCACGCCGAAGGCGGCGGCTGCTTCACGCACCGTCGGTTCGTACACCCGCGCCCGTTCGAGCACGCGCAGCATCTGATCGGGATCGGTGCGGCGATAGGCGGCATAGACCTGATGGGCGATGGCGACGCGCTCGGCCTCGGCGCCGCCGCCCACCAGCGTCCGCAGGTTGCCGACCTCACGCGTGAAGGTCGGGCGTGATACGAACCAGCCGGCGGCGGCCGCCGCGGCCAGTGCCAGCCCTGCCGGAAACAGCGCCGCGTAACGTCCCAGCCGGCGCCGGGCGGCGAGCCAGCCGCGCAGCAACACCGCGGCGACCAGGCCGATACCGAGGACGGCGGCGGCGAACGATAACAGGTGCGACCATGTGCCCGCGCTGCCAAACCACTCGACGAAGTGGCCGAGCGCGGTGATTACCCCGACGAGGGCGGCCGCCAGCAGCGCCACTGCCTCTACGCCCGTGCGCATCCACACCCGCCATCCACGCTGGCGACGGCGCGAGCGGCGGTGCGACCGCCGTCGCTTGATTGGACGTGGCGTGTTAGCTTGCTTTAAGTCCGCACTGCTCGGCGCGTTGGCTGCCACCCGTCCACCCATTCACCCGTGGCGGCATGCTAGCGCCAATGAAAGAAGCTGTCACCAGATGGTGTAGAGTGAGACTGTCGCTCTCCCGCAGCCCCTGAGGTCACGCTTCGCAAATTCCGCCGTGGCCGCTGACACACCAGGGCGGAGAGCGGATCCCGTGTCGCGCCCTGTGGAGGTGCCTCTTGATGGACTGCGGCGGCTCGCCGCTGCTTTTGCGGGCGCAGGCACTTGCTTTCGTCCGCAGAGCATCGGCGAGCCGCCACACTCCTGGGCCATCCATTACCTAGCTTTCCGCCTCCCCAATTCTCATGAGATCTCGCCCGGCAGTCACAAGCTAAGGGGTAACGACAGTGCAACAGAGCTGGCAGGCCCCACCCATCTTGACTGCCTCCCATTCGACAAGGCGCGGCACTTGCCACGGGACGCCCGGAGTCGCGCCCGGCGTAGGTGAGTACGTTGGGTCTGTCGGGTACAGCGTGAGGGTTGGCGCGTCGCCGCTCCAGCAGAGGGGCCCGGCGAGACCAACGCTGGCCGTCTTTGGACCCGTGAGTGCTCCGGTCTTCGCCTCCTTGCCTTTGCCCCAGATGTTCTTGAACAGCAGCATGCGCCCGGCTGGTCCTATCGGAACCCACGGCGAAGGTCCGCCGGTCAGCTTCGAGCAGTCGACGTCCGTACTGCTGTTGCCGTAAAGCGTAGTGCACGTCCCAATGTACGGCGACGTCTGCGCCCCTGCAGCGACCGCCAGAAGCAAGAGAGTTGCGAGAGTGGTCAGAACGACAGTTCGCATGATTTGCCTCCTTCGTTTTTCAGAGTGGTCAAGTTTCACGAATGGCGCCCGAGTGTGGCTGCTCAGGCGGGGCGCGGCAGCGTTTTGCGGATCGTGATAACCGGAGTTCACCGTGGCACACCCCGGCCGTCCTCGGTTTGTCGAGGGGTTTGGACAGGTCACCGGGCGCGCCGGCCGGCCGCCCCCGCCCCTGGGCAGCACAACGGTGCCGAATCCAGCTCGCCCGCTTACCGGTCAAAGAAGAAGCGGCCATTGCCAATCGCCACGAGTAAGTATAGTAGCCTACTTACGTATCGCGGCGTTTGTCAATAGACAAATGAGCCAGCAACCGAGATCGTTTCCCCTTGGTAAGGAAAAATGGAGAGGGGCTGACATCGGATGCGCCAGAAAGGCCCAGGCGCGTCCGAACCTGCGCTGGCAATCAGCGGCCCGTGAACTTCGGCTTGCGTTTTTCCAGGAATGCCTGCATCGCCTCGCCCAGATCCTCGCTGGCCAAGAAGGCGGCGTTCCACGTGGCGACGTATTGGAGGCCGTCTTCCACGCTCTTGCCTTCGCAATACGCCAGCACGCGCTTGCAGCCGGTCACCGCCAGGGGCGAGTTGTCGGCGATGCGGCCCGCCAGCGCGTGCGCCGCCTTCACGGTGGCGTCGTGGTCGGGATACACGTTGTTGACCAGGTGGATCTCACAGGCGCGTTGCGCCGAGATGTCGTCACCGGTGTACACGAGTTCGGCCACGTGCCCTTTGCCGATGATGGCGGGCAGACGCTGCAAGGTGCCCACATCCGCCACGATGGCGATCCGCGTTTCGCGCACCGAAAATACCGTATCTGCCGCCGCCAGACGAATATCACACGCCGTGATCAGATCGATGCCGCCGCCGAGACAGTACCCGTGCACGGCCGCAATGACCGGCTTGCGGCAGTCGGCGACGGCATTGATGCTGCGTTGGAAATGCGCGATCTCGTCGAGCAGCCGCAGACGCGCTGCCGCACCGCTTGCGCTGGCGTCACCGCCCCCGACCGTGCTCATCATGGCCTTGAGATCGAGGCCTACGGTGAAGTGCGGTCCCTTGGCGGCGAGCACGATGGCGCGGACCTCGGGGTTCGCCTCCAGCTCCTGCATGACCAGCGGCAGCTCCTTCCAGAACGCAGGCCCCATGGCGTTGCGGCGCTCCGGCTGGTTCAACCACAGGGTGGCGACATGCGCCTCGGTTTCGATGGCAAAGGCTTCGTAGCTGGCAGGCATATTGCCCTCCTAACGGCGCGCGCGTTTGGCGACGGCGTCGATCGTAGCACGCTTTGTGTTCCGCCGCATAAAACCAGGGGCCAACGTGCGGACGACGTAGCCCGCCGCAATCATCCGCGGCACCGTAATTTCATGTTTGCCGCGCGCCAAGGCACGGATGACCGCGTCGACGACGCGTTCGGGCGGGATCATCGTGCGTTTGGACACCGGCGGCATGCGCTCGATCGCCTCCGCATCGAAGAAGGCAGTGTCGATGGTCCCCGGACAGACGGTGAGCACGTGCACCCCGGCGTCTTCGAGCTCGATCGACAGCGATTCAGCCAGGCCCACCATGGCGAACTTCGATGCCGAGTAAGCACTCTCCTCCGGCACACCCAGCTTGCCCGCAACCGACGCCATGAAGACGAGCCAGCCCGTACGGCGCTCGACCATCTGCGGCAGCAAAGCCTTGGTCCAGTACAGCGCGCCGAGGAAGTTGACCCGTAGCATGCGTTCCATGTCGTCGAGGTCCCACTCGAGGAAGCGGCGGTGATGGCCGTAGCCGGCGTTGTTGACGAGGATGTCGATGTTGCCCAAGACGCGGGTAGCTTGCTCTGCACACGCGAACACCTGGGTGCGTTCCGCGACGTCGCACGGCAACACCAGCACCTGTCCGCCGCCCTGCTCGATTTCGCCGGCGAGCTGTCGCAGCTTGGCCTGGCGCCGCGCCACCAGCGCCACCCGCGCGCCTTCGCGCGCGAAGCGCAGCGCCAGCAGCCGCCCGATGCCGCTGGAGGCGCCGGTTATGACGGCGGTCTTGCCGCGGAAGGAAATCAGTCGCGATTTACGGCTCAAAGCTTCTCACCTTGACCTCTTCGCCCGTGCGTGCCGCCGATTACGCCGGCACCAATGACGCCGATACGGGTGGAGTCCACAGCGGCAGCATGGCGGCCGAAAGCGCAAGAGTCAAAGGAGTCGAATGGTCGAAAAGTCGAAGGGCAGGGGAGCGCAAAGTCTTTCGCCCTGGACTGTTTGACCTTCGACTGTTTGACCCTTGGACTTCCTCTCAGCTGAGCTCTTTGCTCGAATAATCGAGGATGCGGCGGGCAATGATCAGCATGTTGATCTGCTGCGTGCCCTCGAAGATGTCGTTGATCTTGCCGTCGCGCATCCACTTCTCGAGCAGGTACTTGCGCGAGTAGCCGAGCGGCCCGAGCAGCTCGACAGCTTTCTGTGTCACCTTGGTCACTGCCAGCCCCGCTTTGGCCTTCGACATCGAGGCCTCGAGGCTATTGCGCAGGCCCTCGTCCATCATCCAGCTGGCGCGCCAGGTGAGCAGCCGCGCCGCCTGCAGGTTCGCCTCCATGTCCATGAAGTCGCGCTCGAGCGTGGTGAGCTTCTTGGGTGCGACGCCGTAGCGAATCTTGATCCCGGCTTTGTCGAGGGTTTCACGCACGAATTCCAGGGCGGCGCGGCCGATGCCGATGGCGCTGGCCGCCACGGCCGGGCGGGTCGCATCGAAGGTCGCCATGACACCCTTGAAGCCTTCCGTCGTCTTTGGCACTTCGGGGCTGCCAAGGATATTGTCGAAGGGCACACGGCAATCTTCAAAGACGATGGTGGCGGTGTCGGAGGCGCGGATGCCGTGCTTGTGTTCGACCTTGGTGACGGTCATGCCGGGCGTGCCCTTCTCGACCACAAAGGCTTTGATGCCGGCGCGTCCGGCCGACCTGTCCACCGTAGCCCAGACCACCACGAAGCCGTCGGACTTTTCGGCGGCCATGAGGCCGCTGGTCACGAAAATCTTCTCTCCATTGATCACCCAGTGGTCTCCATCGCGCACGGCGGTGGCCGTGATGGCGGCGGAGTCGGAACCACAGCCCGGCTCGGTGATGGCCATGGCGGCCCACTTCGGTTCGCCCTCGGTGAAGCGCGCCAGGAAGCGTTGCCGTTGCTCGGGCGTGCCGGCCGCGGCCACGGCAGCGCCACCCAACCCCGCGTTCGGGATCGCCAGGTACAGACCGGCGTCGCCCCACGACAGCTCCTCGATGGCGACGGTGGTGGTCATGAAGCGGGTCGACGGGCCGGCTTTTTTCTCTTTGCTGCCCCCCCCGAAGCTGACGGCGCTACCGCTGCGCGACACGTTCCACATCATGTTGAGGAAGTCCCACGGCTTCTCGTGCTCGCGTTCGTCGTACTCGCGCGCTATCGGCCGCATGGCGTTCTCCGCGGCCATGTGAATCATCTGCCGTGTGCGTTCAATCTCCGGTGAAAGCTCGAAATCGATCATTATCATCTCCTCATTTGGTGAGACAGCCTCACACCAGGACCAGGCCTTCGAAGGCGGCGAAGCCGCGGCCGTTGCGCAGCCACATCTCGACCGGATGCTCGCGGATGTAGCCGTGTCCGCCGAGGACCTGGAGGGCGTTGTCTGTCACCTTCAAGACCATATCGGCGGCGTAGTTCTTCGCCAGGTACGCCTCGCGGGTGGCGTCCTCGCCCTTGTCGAGCTTCCAGGCCGCTTCCCAGGTGAGCAGCCGGGTGGCGTCGATCTCGAGCGCCATCTCCGCCAGCATGAAGGCGATCGCCTGCTTCTGCGCGATGGCCACGCCGAAGGCGCGCCGCTCCTTGGCGTAGTCGCGGGCGTACTCGAAGGCGGCGCGCGCCACGCCGACCGCCATCGCCGCCAAGCCGATGCGTGAGTAGTTCATGAGCTTGGCGAAGTCACAGCCGGCGTCACCGCCGAGCCGGTTTTCCGCAGGCGCGCGGCAGTTCTCCAGCGCGATTTCGCTGGTTTCGAGGGCCTTGAGGCCCATGTTCTTCTCGCGCTCGACGAGCTTCAGCCCTGGCGTCCCCTTGTCGAGCAGGAATCCGCTTACACCCTCGTAGCCCTCGCGTCCGTCGGTACGGGCGTAGACCAGGATGTGTGCGGCCTCGGCGCCGAGCGGCACAAAGCACTTGGCGCCGTTCACCACGTATGATCCGTTGCTACGCTCGGCCGTGGTACTCAACTCTGCGAGATCGAAATCGAAGCGCGGCTCCACCACCGCAGCCGTTCCCGGGCAGAACTGCGCCCCGGTGTAGGCGGCGAGGATGCGTTCCTTCTGCTCCGGCGTGCCCATCTCCAGAACCGGGTAAACCACCAGCCGTGGGGCCAGGAGGTGGAGTGCAATCGACAGGTCGCCCCAGGCAAGTTCCTCCGCCAGCAGCGCGCCAGTGACCGCCGAGTGCGTGTCCCCCGCGCCGCCGTAGGCCTCCGGGATGGCGCTCAAGACTAGCCCCAGCTCCCAGCCTTGTTGGATGACGTCGGTTGGCACCTGACCGGTCTCGTCGGCCTCGTGCGCGCGTGGACGGACCTGCTCTTTGGCGAACGCGGCCACCGTGTCACAAATGAGTTGTTGTTCCTCACTAGGTTGGAAACTGACCATAACTATTTCCTCCTTGCCTCACGTTTGGCGGCGGCGCTGCTGACGGCAGGGTGGCGGCGCGCCGGTGCTGCTGCCGCCGTGTCGGAGAGCCAGCCGACATACTGTTCCACGAAGGCAGCAAGCGTCGCCGCCAGATCGATCTTCTCCGGGTCTTGGTAGTACTGAATCTCCGCTCCGATGATGGCGCCGGCAAAGACCTCGGCTGCGATCGTCGCCTTGACGTCGCGCCGGAACTGGCCGGCTCTCTGCCCGCGCTGCACGATGCTTTTCAGGAACTCGCGGAAGCGCTGCATCATGGCGCTGAAGTCCGCCTCGAGACGGGGGTGGGTATCGATCGCCTCGACCATGAGGGTGACGATCATGCGGCGGTGGTTGCTCTTGGTGGCGTGGTCCAGGCATACGCATGCCACCTCGCGCAGCGCCGCTGCGGCGTCCGTGACCGCGGCGAGATGGGCGGCGACGCGGCGCTCGAACTGGCCGACGCGCTTGGTGACCGCCGCGAACAGCAGATCTTCCTTGTTCTTGAAGTGGTAGTAGATCGCGCCTTTGGTGACGCCGGCGGTCTTGGCGATGCGATCGATGGACGTAGCCTGGTAGCCGTAGCGGGCGAAACAATCAATGGCGATGTCCATGAGGTCCCGGCGCGACTCTCGGCGTCCGGGCCGATGAGCTGACATACTAAACGTTTAGTATGTAAAACCGCGGCCGAAATCAAGGCATTTCACTCCTCGTATCGGGGCCGTCCCTCAATACACGTCCTCGGGCGAGAGGTTCAGGTAGATCTGGGTCTGAGCAAACTCAGAACGGCACCGCGACGGCGCAGGTCGCGGCCCACACGTTGACGCGGTTGCCGAGCGACTTCGCGAGCGGGCGCGAGCTGTAAGCCGGATTGCAGCTGAGAAACTCCAACGGGCCGTTGCCATACAGTCCGGCGCCGAGACCCCAGCCGGCATCGGTGTCCACGCCGCCGATGACGTAGACGCGCAGGTAGTCGGAGGCCGGGTTCCAGGCGTCGGGCAATAGGCGCGCATCCAAGCCGAAATATCCCTTTTCCTGCGCCCGCGTCGTCTCGTTCGGGACGGAGATGTTGCGGTGCTCTAGATCAGCGCCGAGGCGGACTTCGCCGAGCCACTCAGCCGCTGGCGTCGACCCCCGCGCCAACCCCACGGGAACGAACGGCAGCAGGCTGAGCCCGGCACGCGCAAACCAGGCGTTGGTGGACGCCCGCTCGCAGGTGCGCTCAAAGGTCGTGGGATCGGTGGTGTGCGTCGTTTCATGGTGGTGTTCGGCGTCGACGAAGGCGCCAACGCTGAACCAGTCCCTGTCGCCACCGCGCCAGTCGACGCCGCCGGTGAGGCCGACCCTGTGATTCTCGTGCGAATTGAAGAAGTTGAATCCTTGCGTCGACAGGTGCAGGTCACTGCTGGTGGCCGGCAGGCCGGCCAGCAACCCGACGGAAAGGCCGGTGAGGTGCAAGGCGGTGCGTCCGAGATCCACGGCGCCTGCGAGGCGGATCATGCTCGTGCGTAAGCTCGCGTCCACCCCCGGCAAGCTGCGCACCGCACCGCTGCCTTCGGCGTAGATGACGCTCACCTGAGCGATCCATGGGTCCGCCGCCAGTGTCACACCGGGGCTCTCGATGTGCAGCCCGACATTGCCGACATTCGCGCGAAAGTAGCTGTTGTTCACGAATACGCCGCGGGGAAGGTACCTCAGCACGCCCACCGGCATGGTGCCGGGATTGGCCATGCCGAAGGGATCGGCGGCGTACGACCCACGCGCCTCGCAGTCGCCGTAGAGACATAAGTTGAGGCCGGCGATGTCCGTCCCGAGATGCTGCGCCGTTGCGGCGTTCGAGATGAGCCCGAGGACGATAGCCGCAAGCCACACCTGCACTCGCCTGCGCCGAATCCGCACCGCTGACATGATCACCACCCGCAATCGCCCCTGGTCGTCCGCCACAGACAAGAACGCCTACCGCTTAATCCATTTCTTCGCGGTGTGTCAAATACGGCTTCGGAACTCAGCGCCAGCACACGTCCGTGAGCCGCACCGGCACGTCGCGGCCTTCATCGAATTCGCTGGCTTCGCGCTCGTTCACTTGCAATCCGTGTGCTTCGCAGGCGCGGCGGAATCCCTGGTCGAGCGTGCGGACCGACTCGGCGCACCAGGCTCGCCCCCCCGGCGCAAGGTGCGCCGCGATGAAGCTGGCGACGGCGGCTTGCAAGCCGGGATCGTAGGTCACATCGGCGGCGAGACAGTAGTCGAACAGTCCGCGAATCCCTGGGCAGCGGATGTCGCTTTGCAGGAGATTGACGCGGCAGCCGTTCAAGGCGGCATTGGCGCGGGCGAACTCTACGCCGTCACGCGCGGCATCGACCATGGTTACCGCCGCCCCGCGCAGGGCGGCGACGATGCCGGCCAGGCCGAGCCCGCAGCCGATGTCGACGACACGCCGGCCGGCACACACGGTCTCTGAAACTCGCCGCGCCAGGCTGCGACTGCCGGGCCACACATGGGCCCAGTAAGGCGGCTCGGGCACGTCAGCATCGCGCAGCAACGCTTCGGTATCCACATAGTCCTCCAGCCGCTTGATCACCAGAAGTGACACCCGCAGGCGACCGAACTCACAACGCACCGAGCGCACCGGATAGCCAGCCACCGAGGCAGATTCCGCAGGTGAAAGGGTTGGGGTGAGGGCATGAGATGTCCGATCAAGTCGCGACATTCGTCACCGTCGTTGCGCAATGCTTTACATAGGCAGAAGGGAGCGGATATTGAAACCGCCTTTGACGAAGGTCTGACCACTGGTTGCTGCTGTGGTGCCGGCGCCCAATCATCGGTAGTCGGGTGCGATACCCTTTCATCCGCGAGCTTGTCGGGTCAGAGCGGCTAGTCTAATATCGCGTGCTGCCATGAGACGCCTGCTTCTCGCAACGCTGGCTGCAAGTTGCCTCGCCGTTCCTGCGGCGGCGCCAGCCGTGTCGATCAGCGGCATATTGGTCTACTCCACCGATGACTTCGGAAACCCCAACGGCTGGGATCCAGTGAACGAGCGCTACGTGCACGGCCAGCTATGGCGTACGATGCTCGCCGGTGCCTGGTACGGCCTCGGGGTTTTAGAGGGTTTGCCGCCGCAGAGTTTTGCAGGGCAGCCGTTGAATGCGCCGGACTTTTCGGTCGAGATCCCTCTTATGGAAGGCGAAAATGATTTCACGTTGCTGGGAGAGCCGGGACCGCTGACGGAGACCGACCAATACGACCGCTTCGCGCTCAATCTCTATTTCGACGGAATGCTGGATAGTCCAGGTATCTCGGTTTTGTTCCCGCGCAACGCCGCGCGCGCCGGCAGCCCGCCGACGCTGAATCGCTCGGAGCACATGTACGCGCTCTCCCTGGCCGAGGTGCAGGCGGCGCCCCAGACGTCCTACAGCGACGGAGTAGATACGGTGGCCGTGAGCGCGGTGTCGTTTCTCCCGCCTCAGTCGATCCGCGCCGATGTCGATATGGTGTCACCGGAAGCTCCGCTGCCGAACGGCAGTTCCGACTGGGTCGGTGTTCTGAAGCTAATGGTCGAGGGATCTTCTGGTGGCGTTCCCCTGGCGTCGGCGCCAGCTGCGTTCGGTGTTCAGCCCGGACAAGCTCTGGTTGGTCCCGATATGTTAGGTACCCCACAAGGGAATACGGTCTCGCAGGATCTTGGCATGCGGGGTCAAGCCACTCCCGGGTGGGCAGAGGCCGCCTCGACGGGCACCCCAGTGCAAGACCCAACGGGGGCCAGTGCGCTCACCGCCACCCCGGAGCGGACCGGGACCTCGCCGGTGCCGGCTGGGACGGCTACTCCCGTGGCGCCGAGGACAGGATCGCCGACAACCGCCCGGAACATCACTCCGACACCCCAAGCAACGCTCGTCGCCACAGTCGGTAGTGCTGCGAGCCGGTCAACTACGCCGAACAGTGCTCGCGTACCGACGACTCCCACGCTGCACCCCGCCAGCAATAACGCATCGCCGTAACGCCGCGAGAAAATCGACAGTCCCGCACACCGGTGGGGCGGTTAGTTCTTGGTGGTGATCGTCGCGGCCTCTCCAGCGCCGCTTTCGGCGGTCGCAAGGGGCACGAAAGCGGACGGAGGGATGAGCTCTCGTTCGCCGCCTGGCGGAGTCCAATACAGTTGGAAAAGCCGGCGCCTTCCCGAGAGCGGCAGGGGACAGGTCCAATGTGCTTCCAACCTGTGCCGGCCGGTCGACAAGTTCCGTTCCGCATGGGCAGCACGTTCTAGCTGATTCATGATCCCCGACGCCGGTTGGGCATTAAACAACTCCCCATCGTCGAGGTTCACGGAGTATGTGCCTGTGCCCCGCACCTCGAATCTGTACGTGCCGGGGATCGTGATGCGCAACGCCCCAGACCAGGAAGCGGAGAACGGTAAGTGCACCATGGGCGCGTTGTCTTTTTCGAAGACCGGCTCCTCGGCGAACGCGGACGCGTTCAGCTGCGGATCAATCACCCGCAGCACGGGCCGGCCATCGCGTTCGTACGTGGCCATCAGTCCTTCGGGCGCAGTGTTGGGGTTTAGATCCCAGGCGGTCAGCGTGCGTGTCGAGCCCGGGGTTTTGATCACCATCGACAAGTCGCGCTCTGAAGCTGCAGCCTCGGTGATCGTCAGCGGCAGCCAGCCGCGAGGCAGGTTGAGCACCACATCCGCTGGGGCGGCTGCGTCGACCTGCGCGACGGGACCGTCGGCGACGCGCACCTGGGCCGGCCGGCTGGCGCGCACGGTAAGCGTGACCGGGTGATCGGTCGGCCAGTAAATTCGTCCTTGCCATTGTAGACGGGCGGCTGTGTTCGGGATGACAAGGTTACCGGCAAAAGGATCAGCGGTCATCTGGGCAACCACCGCGTTGGAACCATCCAGTACGGTCAGTTTCAGGCCGGTCTGAGCGGTGACGTCCTCTGGTTTCAACCGCAGCTCGCGAAAGCGCAGCCTGCGTTCCGGCTCGAAGATATCGTCCGCAATCTCGGTGTGCGGGTAGAGCGTACGGACGTAGCTCGTCAGCGTTACCTGCGTGGGCCCGAGGATCAGCGCCAGAGGAAAGGTGACCGGCTGGTGCAGTGGCAACAGGTGCGCGGGGTCCGGCACGTCTTGCAACCGTCGGCCGGGATAGTTGAAGTGGAAGATCTCGTTGAAGAAGGTCATGGAATCGTCGCTGCCCAGCGAGAACGCTGTGCTTCCCGGCGGCAAGCGTTCGATGCGACGCCCGAGCGCTGACTCGGTGTCTGCGAAGGGCGCATTGGCAAACTCGACGAAATAGGTGTGCCAGTTGATCCAACCTGCGCCGGCCAGCAGCGCTGCCACCAGCGCAACCGCCGCGGCCGTGCGTGCCTTGGTCTCGGCACCGGTGCGCAAGAGGCCGTCAAGTGGGAGCGCGGCCAGCAATGCCACGGCCGGCAAAAGCCCCACGAGTCGCACGATCGCCGGCGGATCGATGGTGAGTACCCCACCAACAATAGCGGTGACGATCCACCAGTACAGGACAAATCCTTCGCGTGCCCGCCTCCACCTCGAGAGCGCCATTGCCAAGCCGATCACGAACAAGGCCGCCGTCACGTCGTCGAGCATTCCCCCGCCACGATAGTTCAGCTCCTGATACCCGCCGCTGGGCCATACGCCGAAGCCGAGCCACGTGAGCCAGACCTGGCGCTCAAGTATGGTCGCGGCTGCGCCGGCGCTGCCCGCGTGCCAGGCGTCGAGCATCTGGCTGAAGGTCTGGCGATGGCGAGCCATGCCGGTGAACTGGTCCCAGTTGTTGCCGAAGGTGAGATGGTCGGTGGTGTAGTACAGGTATGGCAGCATCGTGCTAGCCATGGCCGCAAAAGTGATGAGCGCCGCCCGCCAGTGAGTCCGCAACGTGCGCGGCGCGGCGGCGACGCTTACGGCCACCCAGCCAACCCACAGCACCGGTGCGAGCTCGCCGGCATTGTAGGTGTACAGACACAGCCCGAGCGCGACGCCTGCCCACCAGTAACTGGCGGCGCGGCCGGTGTTGACAGCTCGCCACCACCAGAAGAGCGCGAAGGTCTCGTAACACATCACCTGGGCGTGACAGATACCGAGGCGGCTGAAGTCGATCGCCGTCCTGCACAGGGCGAACAGGAGCGCGGCGAGCACGGCCAGGCGTGGAGTGAACAGCTCGCGGACCAAGAGGTAGGTGGCGCCGATGGCCAGTGTCCCCATCAGCGCTGAGGACAAACGCATGGTGGTGGTGGTGAGGCCGAAGAATGGGCCGAACAGTCCTTGCAGCGAAATGCCTATCCAGGGCCAGGTGTTCCACCCCATGCTGAAGAAGTTGGGAATCGTCGCCCGGTAGGTGAGTACCAATGACCATCCTGCCCGTGCCTCGTCTCCAAAGTAGAAGGCCGGGATGGAATCTATCCACACCACCCGTGCAACGGCCCCGAGCAAGACAATGCCGATGACTGCCGCCACTTCTCGCCGCGACCACGCTGGCGTGGCCCGCGCCGGAGGCGAGACCACCCAACCACGCAGGGCTGCCGCCCCGAGCAGAAACCCCGTTACCCAAAGCACGAGTGGTAGCACCGGCCATTGGCTCCTCGCAGACAGGACTGTCGTTGCCGCCACGGCAACGGCCGTCGCGGTGCCCCACCACACACGCCGGACCTTCGGCGTCACCTGGTCGGACGCGGTTCTGATCGGCTCAGCGCTCGGCGGCGGATACCAGGCGGCGAAAGAAGCCAAGAGTGCTGCGCTGATGAGTAGCACCCATCCGATGAGGGCATCGGGGCGCTGGTGGACGCGCAGCTGCGCGGCCACTGCCACGGCTATCGCCGCCGCGACCACGGCCAGCTGCAGCGCAGAAGGGCATTTGCGGACCATGCGTGCCAGCGCATGCGCTTACCATAACCAACACGTGAGTGCACGACCCGCATGGCGCGTGCAAACAGTGGAGGACTGTGCTAACCGGCAAGCTCTAGCCCCAGTGCCAGTCACTTAGGTAGTAGCGCGGCCCGATGTTGTCGATTGCCGAAATTCAACAGTGGAACATCGGCGTTCCGGATTACGAGGCGACGGCGTGGGTGTTGATGGGGGCGGCTGCGGTCACCGCAGTCTGCGGTCTGCTGCTGCGGCGCAGCGCGTGGGTGCAATGGCTGCCGGGGGTTATGTTCGTAGCCTTCGCTGCCATCGCCGTGTGGTCCGGCGCGGGAATCAGATGGAAGGTAACCATCCTGATTTGCGCCGCGTCTGCGTTGGGGGTGGATCTGTGGAGAGCCGCGCCGGAGGACACGGCCGTCGTGGATGCGGGGACGCGAAAAGGTCTGATCGGTCTGTTGATCGCGCTAGGGGTCGGGGGGCTGCTGCTGTTCCACGATCTCGGAGACTATTCCGGCAACAGCCTGCTGGGCTGGGAAGCAACGGTCATTCGCTTCTTCGGCGAGGCGTTCCTGGGGGGCGAGCGCGTGCTGCACTTCACCCTGCAACGGCTCTTGTGGGACGACGGTATCCTCAGTGCCGGGAATACCAGTCTGTTCTACGGCGCTCCCACCTATGCGCTGTTTTGCATCGCCGGGTTCTCCCCATGGACCTTACGCTGTGCAGCAGTTGTCGCCACGCTCCTCAGCATCATCGTGGTCTACGTGTTGGCGCGGCGCTTTTTCGGTGCGGTGGTGGCGGGTGCGGTGGCGGTGCTGTTGGCGTTGAACCCCGCGGTGCTCTTCTATGGTCGCTACGGCAGTTCGCCCGCCGGCACCATGCTGGCCGTGCTTATGGCCGTGTGGGCGACCTGGCTCTTCTTGGAACGCAATCGGTCGGCGTGCTGGCGGGCTGCGTTGTGCGCCGTGCTGCTGTACCTGGCGACCCCGCAGTACTCCCCGGCCCGCATCGTGGTGCTCATGCTGTTGGCGTTCATCCCCATCGCCTTCGTCTACCAGTGGCGGCAGCTCGGTTGGCAACGTCTGCTCGGCTTGGTGCTGATCGCAGGCGCCGCAGCCGCCGTCTGGCACATCGAGGGCTCCTTTAACCGCCAGGTGTATTTCCTGCACGCACGGGGAGAGCAGTTCTTCGAGCTGATCAAGGGTCCAGATTACATCAACGCGCTGTACGGCCAACAAGTGGTGCCGCCGCACATACGTGCTGGGGCGTTTACGTTCGCCGACAAAGTGCAGTTGCTCGGACGGGCGCTGCTGATCACCGTACCTCAGTATCTGACATTGGTGCTCCCGGCGCTGACCCCGCCGGGGCGTGGCGCTGTGATCAGCATCGATCCGCCGCCTCTCCCCCTATATTACGGGCCCATCGGGCTATTCGTCGTGTGGGGGTTGTTGCATTCGTTGCGGCGTTGGCGCTCATGGCCGCACGCCTTTCTGCTCGTGTGGGTTGTGGCAGGAACAGTACCGTTGCTTCTGACCAACCGGGTCGATTCGCACCGCGCCATGCTGTTCGTCATCCCGTTTTCCTTTTGGGCGGCGTTTGGTGTGTGGGAAGCGGCGCGCATCATGACTGTGGCGCGCGTGCCGCTCTGCCTGCAATACGCGCTAGCTCTCGCGTTGATGATCACCGGTGTCTACGGTCTGGTCAACCTGCTTTACTATCCGCGCCCACCCCAGTCGCCAGTGGGCCGTGCCTTGGCCACCGAACTGGCAAGCGTCCCGGGGCGGGCCGCCGTGGCTGCCAATGGCTGGCAGCGCGAGGTCGGCTGGGCCGATCTGCAAATGTTGGAACGCACGCGTCGGGGCCCAGAGCGCGCAAGCTGGCTTCTCGATGAGGGGATGGTGAACCGGGTGCAGTCGGACCGTGGACCACTACCGGAAGCATCAATCCGCCAACTGCGCCGGGCAATGGCGGGTGCGACGCTCCTGCTTCTTCCCGCAGACAACTTCCGCCCGGCGGCGGTTGCTCTTGCCGCGGCCGGGCTGCGGGTCACCGAGCGCGGGCTGCCGGAGTTCCACGTGCTCCGGGTCGATGAGGGCGAGCAAGCGACCGGCTTGGCATCCGAGCAGGTCGCGGCCTTACCCACCCCTGTGATCCGGCCCAGCCCGACGCCGCCCCCGCCCGTCGTCCTGCGTTCGGGACCGAAACGGTGGGTGACGGAATACCAGCCGCTCCAAGTGACGTATGGTTTCGCGCCGCCGAGGGAAGACCGCACGTGGAATAATTCGCCGCTCCGCATGGGCGGCATTGAATATCCGCACGGGATCGGAATGCATGCGTGGTCGCGTGCCACCTATCCGGTACCAGAGGATGCCACCGCGTTCCAGGCCATCGTCGGCTTGTCGGATGGCGTGCGCGAATGTGAACAGGCGGCGGTGACCTTCGAGGTCCGCGACGACAAGGATCAACTGCTGTACGACAGCGGTCTGGTGGACAACTCCGTTCCCCCGCAGGCTGTAGACGTGCCGCTGCACCATACCAGAACCATTACACTGGTTGTGACAGACGGCGGGAACGGGATCAACTGCGATCATGCCGACTGGGCGCAGGCGGCGTTCATGCTGGGGAATGGGGCAGCCACGCCCCGATCCTGAGTCTTTTCGCGTCTTGACCTCGTGCTGTTGCCTATAGCATGAGGCGAATGAAGCGAAGGAGCCGATTGACCGAGCTTGCAGGAGGACACGATGTCTCTGGTGATGAGCAGGGCCGAACGCGAGCAGTTTCTGGCGGCGCAACGCGTCGGCATCGTAAGCGTCGTTGAACCCGGGCGCGGGCCATTGACGCTGCCGATTTGGTACGCTTACGAGCCGGGCAGCGACGTGCGCCTGCTCACCGGGGCAACGTCACGCAAAGCGGCGCTGATCCGGCAAGCCGGGCGCGTCAGTCTGTGCGTGCAAAACGAAACGCCGCCGTACCAGTACGTCAGCGTCGAGGGGCCGGTGACGATCACCGAGCCCGACTACGAACGCGACGTGCGTCCGATGGCTTACCGCTACCTGGGCGAGCAGCTTGGCGACTGGTATCTGCAGGCTACCGCCGAGGAGCGCGCCCGCGGCACCATCCTGGTTCGCCTCAAGCCGGAGCGGTGGCTCACGGCGGATTACAACAAGATGCCGCGGTGATGGGTCGCGGCGTCGGCGGCCAGGGTCATCGCCCGAGCGCATGCTCGGTGCGCTCGATGATCTCCAGCTGTAGCTCGCGGTTCAGCTCGACGAAGTAGGCGTTGTAACCAGAAATGCGGACCATGAGGTTGCGGTAGGCCTCGGGGTGCTCCATCGCATCCCGCAGCGTTGCGGTCGACACCACGTTGAACTGCAGCTGCATGCCGCCGGAGTCGAGGTAGGTTTTGGCGTAGGCGGTCATTACATCGAGCGCCTCTTCCTCCGTGTCGTGCGGACTGGGAACCACCTTCACGTTGAAAGCGATGTTGTTGGGCATCTTCACCGGATCGAGGCTGGCGGCGGTTTGGCGCAGATTTTGGGGGTTGCGACAGCCGAGGTTCACGTCCACGATTCGCGCTTGCGATATCTAAGCTGCGTTTGCTGTCTTCACCAGACGATCGAGACCCCCAAAGTGAGGAACAAGCTGTTGCGCTTCGCCCCGGCAGACGGTCGGCTATCGTACTCATCGTGCACAACGAACTTTGCGCTGATCGGGTCGATGAGCGGGGCCGTCAGGCCACCTTCGGTGCGCACTAAGTAGTCCTTCGTGTAGTTGTCGACGGCCGGCAGATAGTCCAAGCGCCAATCGAAGTGAGCGCGGTACGGCAGGTAGTAGCCTGCGAGCGCTCCGAATGCGATCGCGAAGTAGTCGCGATCCGAACCGCCGAAATACCTCTCGTACACCCAGCTGGGGCCGACCTCGCCCTGGAGGAAGTTGCGCCGGTCGTCGGCGAGCTTCTCCTGCCAGAAGACGTATCCGACACCGACCTTGGGTACGCCGCGGATACTCAAGTGCTGAATGCCGTCGTAGGTGGCGTCACCCGATGCATAACCATAGAACCGCGGCGTGAAGCTGTAGTCCTCGCGAATGAGGCCGAGCAGCTGATCTTGGGTTACACTTTTCGGTTGGCCCTGCCTCTTCTCCGTGCCGTAGCGATAGTTGGCCCCGAGCGTGAACGTGGTCGGATCCTTCGTGCGCACCGCGCCGAACCCGAGCGAGAACCCCATGGTGTCGGTCGTGCTCTGCTGCAAGTTGAGGCCGAGATCGAAGTTGCCATTCCAATAGCGCCAGGCGCTGCGCATGCGATCTTTGCACGACAAGCCGGCGGCACCGATGGGCACACCGGAGTGGATCGTCGCGACATCAACCGTTGCACCTCCCACCGAGAGTTGACCTGCCCTGAATCCCTGCAGGGGACCATCGCTTTCTTCATTGTCGCCGTAGAGAACCTGAAACGAGCCGTCGCTCCTGAGGTCCTCGACGTTCTCCCACTTGATCGCCAACGCGCCTTTGCCGTACTCGGGCTCGAAGGTGATACCGGCGCCGGCGAGCGCGGTAACCTTGCCGCGAAGGACGGTGCCTTTCGAGGTCACCTCGTCAGCCACCGCACCGCTGGCGTACCCCATCGCCAAAAGCCCCGCCACCAGTGTCGCCCGCCAGAATCGCGCCCCGCTCGGGCATCTCGACTGCGTGATCATGATCGCCTCTCCTCTTTGTGCTTCATTGGCACGCGGTGAACCCCATCTCAAAGACCGGAACCGGAAGAAACCACGACGGGTGCCGGTCACGCCGCCTTCAGCTCTGATGTACAATGTGGGCATCGAGTCGCTTTGATGGCGATCGTCGATACGCAGTAGGGGCATGCCTTCGTGGTCGGCGCGGCCACCGCTGGCTTCTGTAAGCGATTGACCTGGCGGATCAGAAGAAAGATCGCAAATGCTACGATCAGAAAGTCGAGCACGGTGTTAAGGAACAAGCCGTAGTTGATCGTTGGCGCACCAGCGGCTTTCGCCGCTGCCAAGCTGGCGTAGGACTGGCCAGATAGCGTGATGAACAGACTGGAGAAATCCACCCGGCCGAGCAGCAGCCCGAGTGGAGGCATCAAAATGTCTCCCACGAACGACGTAACGATCTTCCCGAAGGCTGCACCGATGATGATCCCAACGGCCATATCGAGCACGTTGCCGCGCATCGCGAACTCTTTGAACTCTTTCAGCATGGTTCCGCCCTCCATTTCTTCAGGTTCACGAGAATCTCCGATCTCGCAGGCCCGCGCCACCAGAGGCACCGACCTCTTGCCTGTGGTTCAATGCGCAGACTAGCCGCCCAGACTTGCTTTCACCTTCTTCAGGACGTCGATGTTCTTCTGAAGCCCGTCTACGTGCTGCTGCATTTCCACGATCGCTTTGCCCAGCGTCACCGCGGACCCCAGCGCCCCGCCGGATCCGCCAGCTTTTTCCATCGCCTCTTTCCCGAGGTCCCCCAGCTGCGCGTCAGCCCGACGCTGGCTCGCCGAGCCGCAGAGGAACCCCGCAGCGAAGATGGTTCCGACCAAGCCTACACGCATCACACGACCTCTCGTTCCTCGTAACATGACTTCCTCCTTTCAGACGGTTAGAATGGGCGCGCATCCTCCAGCTTTGACCTGTCTGTTGTCAAGCAACTTGGGCGACGCGCGCCGGTAACCACGGGTAGCTCACAGATCATCAAGAAGACGACGCAGAACGGCGAGTGAGACCGGCGGCGGGTTCGATACCTTCTTCGGCGTCACCTCCAGCCACACAGCGCCCATGCAGGTCGTGGTCGGCCGCCTTTTCTTTGGGCTTGGCGGCGCTCGCGGCAATAGGCCGCCCAAAGGTGGTTGAAGGGGCCTTGTCGCCAATTGCCATGATTGCGGCAGCGGCCGGCTGCCGTCGCCTACTCTTCGTACAGCTTGATCACCTTCACCCCGTCAGCTGAGGCCTGGACGCAAAGGTCGCACAGGGTGCACTCGTCGAGGTTGTGATCGACAATCGTCACGGTGTTCTCTGCGGTGCCGGGCTTGAAGATGTTCACGGGACAGACCTCGACGATCTTCTTGGCGAGCCCCTCGGTCTTTTGAATGACGCCGTTATTCACGTCAACGCGGATGAACATCGCCATGGCTATCCTCTCCCTGCTGTGGCGCCGTTCAGTCGCTCTTTGACGAGCCGCGGAATGTCGCCGATCTCTTCCGCGACGGCGATGCCGGCGTCGCGCATGCGCCGGATTTTGTCTGCGGGCGAATCCATCTTCTTCTCGACGACGGTGCCGGCGTGACCGAAGCTCATGCCCGGCATCTCGTCCATGAAGCGGCCCGCCACGAACGCCACGATCGGCAAGCGGCTCTTGTGCTGCCGCGCCCAGCGCGCCAGCTCTGCCTCCGCCGTGCCGCCCGGCTCGGAGTAAATCACCACCGCCTTGGTGTCGGGATCGGCTTCGAAGAGAGGCATCAGCTCGGCATACGTCGATCCGATGACCGGGTCGCCGCCGATGGAAATGGCAGTGCTCTCACCCAGCCCGGCCGCCGAGAGGGCGTTGCAGATCTCGGTCGTCATGCCGCCCGAACGCGACATGACGCCGACGATGCCGGGTTTGAACGCCTTGCGGCAGTCCACCGCCGGCCCGCCGAGGCTGCCGAAGCGGCACACGTCCGGCACGATGACCCCGAGGCAGTTCGGACCGATGACCCGCGCGCCGTGTAGGCCGGCGTACTCGATGACCGCCGAGGTGTCCCGGCGTGGAATGCCCTCGGTGATGATGACGAGCAGCTTGATGCCGGCGTCGATCGCCTCGAACGCGGCGTCGGGCGCGAAGGCCAGCGGCACCGTGATGACTGCGCCGTCCACCTTCCGCTGTGACGTGATCTCCCGCACCGTGTCGTAGACGGGAACGCCGTAGACTTCGCGCCCGCCGCGTCCTGGCGTGACGCCGCCGACGATCTTGGAGCCGTAATCGAGGCACTCGCGCGTGAAGTTCAGCGCCTCACGGCCGGTGATACCCTGCACGATGAACTCGAAATCCTTGTGAACCAGAACGCCCATGGCCGTACCCCTCAGCGCCCTATCTTCGCCACCGCTCGTCGCGCGGCTTCGCTCATCGAGACCGAGCGATCACAGTAGTCGACCCCGTACTTCTCGAGGATCTTGAACGCGTCCGTCTCCCAAGCTCCGGGAATGCGGAAGATGGCGATGGTCTCCTTGGGATCGAGGCCGAGCTCGACGACGCCTTTAATGACGCCGCGCGCCACCAGGTCGGCACGCGTGTTCGACACCACATTCGACATGACGGCGATCTTCTTGACGCCTGGCTTCGAGAGGATCAGCTTGGCGAGCCGTTGCGCCTTCCGTACGCTCGGGTTGCCGCCGAGCGCGGCGTAATTTGCCGGCCGGCCACCATGCTTTCTCACTGCATCGGTGAACGTGAGCGACCCGCCCCCGGCGCCGATCACGAGGCCGATGTTGCCGTCGAACTCGACCACCGGACCCGCGACGCCGCGTGGGTCTTCGGCATCGATCTTGGCCGCCTCGATCTCGAAGGCGGTGGGCACGCGCGGGGCGCGTGTGTCGTCGGGCTGGATACCAAGCTCATCGAGGACCGCTTTCTGCCGCCTGCGCCCCTCCACTTCCATGTCCATGCTGCAATCGAGCGCCACGAAGTTCCCGTCTTCCAATTGCGCCAGCGAGGTGATGTCGGCCTGGGTGAGGTCGTACTTGAGAAAGAGCTGTGCGAGGCGCGAGACGATGGACGTCATGCGCGCGAGATCCGCGCCGGTGAGACCGAGCGCCGAAACCAGCTCCTTCGCCAGGTAATCGGAGAACGGAAAGAGCGCCGAGAAATGCCGCCGTTTGACGCGGTCAGGGTGCTCGTCCGCGATCGCGTCGACGTTGCCGGCCATGTCGCTGGCGATGATGACCGGCAGCTTGGCGCTCCCGTCGTAGGTGACGCCGAAGGAAAGTTCTCTGGTGACTTGCGGCCTCTTCTCGACGAGGAGTCCCTTGGGCTTACGACCGCCGTCGTCGAGCTGGAGCAACTGCTCCGCCGCTTGTTTCGCCTTGGCAGCGGTTTCTGCCAACTTCACGGCGCCCGCCTTCAGCGCCGCAGGGGAAAGCACCTGGGCTTTCACCGTGACGGGACAGCCGATCTCGGAGGCCAGCCGTTCTGCTTCCGCAGCCGTGTGCGTGATTCCGCTTCTGGGCACGGGAATACCGTGCTTGCCAAGCAGCCGCTTCGCCTCGAATTCGTAGAAGCGCATGTCAGACGATCCTCTTTATCTCGTTTGGGATGGAGCAGCCCGATTGCCGTACGATTCTTTTCGCATATCCGAAACGCACTCGACGCGCAAGGTGACTTGGGTCCGCGACAAGCACAAGAAAGCCGGGGCGGGGTCCGCTTGGCACGGCGGGCTGTTTTGGCGCCCGTGCTGCAAGAAAGAGGGGCGTTTTTACGCTTGCCCTGAGGAAATTTGGAGGCTCGCGAATTTCTGCGCCCGCACGTCGTCAAAACATCCTAGGTTGAAGGCGTGCCGTCTGGTCCGCGGCGGGGGCAGCGCTCGGGGGGAGAAAGAGGAGATCGTGAGCCCCACCGTACTGATTGTTGATGAGGATGTGAATGCGCAGATCATCGCCGAAACACTGCTGCGCCTGCGCGATCTCGGTGTCCGTCTTGCAAGGGATGGAACCGAGGCCTGCGACATCATGCGCCATGGAGACATCGACGTAGTGGTGTTGGACGTCAGCGTGCGGGGCATGGATGGGTTCGAGGTTCTGCGGCGGCTGCGCGGACGGTCGAAGCCGCTTCCGCTTGCCACCAAGCCGCGTATCCTCGTCGTGACTGACCGGCATGAACCGGAGGTCGAGCGCTTTGCGTTTCGATTGGGCGCGGACGCCGTCCTGCGCAAGCCACTTCCACCTGCTCAGTTCATCAAAACGGTGCAGCAATTGGTGGAAGGCGCCGCACCTGAGGCGGCATGACACGACGCAGGGTCGAACGCTAGCGCGGCAGCACGCCGGCGCGGCGCGCCCGTTCGAGGATGCGTTGTTGCACCGCCACCAGTGGCGCGTCGATCATCTTGCCATCGAGCGTGAAGACGCCGCGGCCTTCCCGCTCGGCGCGTTCCCAGGCTTGGACAACGCGCAGAGCGTGCTCGATTTGTTCCCGGCTCGGTGTGTACACTTCGTTGGCGATCTCCACCTGCCGCGGGTGGATGCAAAGCTTGCCCTCGAAGCCGAGGCGAAGCCCAAGCTCGGTGTCGGCGCGAAACGCTTGCTCGTCTTTCACTGCCAAATGGACGCAGTCGATCGGAGCGACACCACAAGCCTTGGCGGCGATCACCAAGGCGCAGCGGGCGTGGTAGATGATCCCGCGCGACGCGTCGGCTTCGGTCAGACCCATGCTAAGAGCAAAGTCGGCGTGGCCGAAGCAAAGCGCCTCGATCCGCGGCGAAGCACGGCCGATCGCCGACGCCTGTGCAATCCCCGCGGGACTTTCCACCAACAAGAGCAGTTTCGCGGCTGCGCCGTGCGTCTCTCTGGATCCTCGTTCGAGTGTCTCGATCCTTTCCGCAACCGCGACGATCTGCTCCACGCTTTCCGACTTCGGCAGCATGACGGTGCCGACGCCGGCCTCGATCACGGCCTTGAGATCGGCTTCGAAGTACGGCGTACCGGGCGCGTTGACGCGCACCGCGAGCTCCGTGTCGCCGAAGCCCCCGTCGCGTAACGCTGCGGCAACGTTCCCCCGCGCCTCGGCCTTTTGCTGCGGTGCAACCGAGTCCTCGAGGTCGAGCACCAAAGTGTCGGCGACCGCCTCCCGCGCCTTCTCGAGCTTGCGCAGCTCGGCGCCGGGAACGAACAGCAGTGAACGTCTCAATCGGGGCGGTTCGAGGTTCGGTGTGGGCATCTCTTCACCTTGTGTCGTGGAGTTCGGTGCTGCATCGCCGGCATGGTACCGCCCTGCGGGTGGCACCTCGTGTAACACAGGCAGTACGCGTGTTCCAAATGCGGGGGAGGGACCTCAAGTCTCACAACGCGAACAGCTTCCGCAGCTTGCAGGCGATTTCTTCTTGCGTTGCGGCCGACAGCGTTCCCAGTTCGCGCCGAATGAGCGAAGTACTTGCCGTCATCAACCGATGCAACCGTATGGTCGAGGCGATACGCAGGCCGGTGACGGCGAAGGCGGGGTGTCCGGGTTGCAAGGTCACGTCAGTATCCAACCTGTCGACGGATGGCTGGCTGGTGATGAAGGCGAAGATCACGTGGCGATGCGGACCGATCGGATCGGTTAAACATACCGCCGGCCGCACTTTGGTCGCAGACAGATCGTCGAAGGGAAACCGGACGAGGACAACCTTACCCTTGGTCATCGAAGGGCTTGCCGTCCGCTGGCGTGTAGATGTCCTCTTCGGGTTCCTTCAGGAAGTCAAAGGCCGGATTCTTCGCGGCCAGCTGGCGCCATTCCTGCTCGCTGTCCTCTTCCGGAATCAAGATGATCACCCGCACTCGGCTTGGCCCGTCGACGGGCAAGGGGGTGTCCAGATGCAGCTCTCGTTTGCTGTCGATCGTCCCTGCTACTTCGATCGCCTTCATCTGAGGTACCCGTCCTCTTGCAGCCATTTAGCACCCTGGCGCGTGGCACGCCAACCGCCGGACAAGATTGAGGAGAACAGCCCTCGGCGCTCGCAGGGAGACACTGAGGCGTTTCATCGTTTCATCCCCCCTTGCCAGAGGGAGAAATACGGAAAAGTCCAGTCGCGTCTGCTGTGCGCGTCTCGCCTCGCGGTATTCCATGAAGTCGCGCAGGTTGGCGACGCTGCCGTGCACAGCCACTGGCAGGTCCACTTGGCTCGCGTGACCCGCAGTGATCTCGGCGGCCATTCGCCGAGCGCCGGCATGGCTGGCAACAGCCACGTCATGCATGTGCCGCGCGGCTTTGGCACCGTGGAGGATCGCATGATACGCCCGGGATACGGCATCTTCCGGACACTGTTCAGCCGTAAGAACCTGCGCTGTGCGCAGTGACTGTCGGGCGCGACGCCACTCAGCGAGTACGATCTCGCGGTTCATAGGACCTGCACCGCGTCCCGCTCGACCGCACGCCGAAAGGGCGAACTGCTCTGTTCGGGGCTTCCCCACTCGCCTTCGGTGTAGGCCAAGATCGATGGCACCGCGGTCGACGCAGCTGCCAGCATGTAGCCGATCCAGCGAAGCCGCCGCTTGAGCTTGGCGGCGGGGTTGCTCACGACCAGCAGGACATCGAGATCGCTCTCGGGCCCCGCGTCGCCCCGTGCCTTCGAGCCATAGATGAGAAGATGCCGCACAGCGCCGGGGTGCTGCTCAGCGAGCGCCTTGCAGTACTCGCGCAACCAGATACGCTCGTCGCGGGTCAGCTTCGGTTCTTTCATTTCCCCTCCGCCTACAAGCCCCGATGCACTTCGGGCGGTGTGGAACGACCGGCAGCCCTCCCTTTGCAGAATTTCGGCCGTCTCGGTAAAAGATGCACGTCATAGCCGCTCGAACGCCCGGACGGTCACAAATGAGCACGATTCGTTTTCTATGCCGATGACCCGAGTCTATACAGGCGCGCATAAGTAAAGAGACATAATAGCTAGCAAAACGGAGCGAGGTAGGGACGGATGATGTCGGGGGAGCTCCGGATCTCGCCGAACACGCGCGTGAGCGTGGTGACGATCTCC
>Ga0187884_10000829_pt1 | contig 29948 bp, 26 predicted proteins | sample June2016WEW_20_4_FD_132983 | JGI IMG/M metagenome (GOLD analysis project Ga0187884, IMG submission 132983) | Peatland microbial communities from SPRUCE experiment site at the Marcell Experimental Forest, Minnesota, USA - June2016WEW_20_40 | ecosystem: Environmental > Terrestrial > Soil >...
ACCCTACGACACAGCCGCCACCCGTCTCAACACGCCCCCATTCCTGCGCCCAATTCCCCTCGTCTCGCCGCTCCTGCCTCCCGCCAGCCTCGCGCCCTCCCCCACTGTCTGAATCGCAGGGTATCTTAGAAGAATACTTGAAAATGTAGTTACGGGCGTGTACACTCCGCGCGACAGGAGCAAGGATGTTTCAGGAGATTAAAGCGTCTCTCGAGCAACTCTATCTGGAAGACGAGCGGCCCTGGCTGGTCGGATTTAGCGGCGGCAAGGACAGCACGATGCTGGCGTCGCTAATTTTCGATGTCGTCCTGTCCATTCCCGCCGAACAGCGGAAGAAGCCCATCTCGCTCCTTTGCACGGACACGCGCGTGGAGATTCCCGCCATTGCCGAAATGATCGAAGGCACGCTCGGCCGGATGCGCAAGTGTTCCCAACAGCACGGCCTCAACATTGAAGCGAATCTGCTGAAGCCGATGTACGAGGAATCGTTTTGGGTCAACATTATCGGCCGCGGATACCCTCCCCCCAACCGCACGTTCCGCTGGTGCACGCAGCGCATGAAGATTGATCCGGTCAACGACTTCGTGAAGCAGCGGATCGGCCACTGGGGTGAGGCCATCCTGCACCTGGGAGCGCGCCGCGCCGAAAGCTCCACGCGCGCTCAGACCATGGCAGGCCGCCAAGCGCGCAATGGCTTGCGGCGGCATCCTGACCTGCCCTGCGTCAAGTGGGGGAAAGGTGGAAGACATTTGCTTAATTAGCGGAATGGAGAATTTATGAACAAGGTCGTCTCTCAACTCGCAAGCCAATTCACGGAACCGGCTCTCGCCGAGCCTTTGCAGGCAGCAGGAAAAACTCTTCGCGGCCTTTTGGATGGCGATGCGTATGTTGGCGAGGTGGTCTCCCTTGGCTATAACGAGGCAATTATTCAAATACATGATTTCCATCGACAGAGGGTCGGAGGTATACCGGCGCTCTGCTTTCTCCTGGCTTCCCGCGTCAATCCACAAGCTACGCCGAACGTTTCCGAAGAGGATGCCTCAGTGATCTTGTTACGAGTCACGGATCATGCTGACTTGCCCAACGCGGAGGAGGCCCGCCGCGTCCGTGTGGAGAACGCGCAGCGGGTTAGCGGTGAAGTAGCGACGAATTGGGACGACCGGACCGTTATGGATGCGACGACACACAATCTTCTGAGCTATGCCGGTGTGCGTTGCAGAGTCATCGGCACTTTCTATATGGGCAATCTCGGAACCCAGGAAAGCCCGTCCTGGCAATTGTGCTTCGGTTCGGACATCAGCAATTATTACCCAAACCGTGGATTGAAGGTATTCAAGCCCAGGGCTGACGTTCTGGCAACCGTGGTCAACTTTCGTGACCCGATTATTTACGGGGCATCGAGAATTCCCATGGTTCGTATCGGCCAAGTTCGCTACGCCTCCACAAACCGCCCATTCCAGCAAATTTCAAGTGTGTCGGTTTCGGTGACACCGACTGACCTGCTTGGTCAAAAGACGGCATTGTTCGGAATGACGCGAACCGGCAAGTCCAACACGACCAAGATCATTCTGAAGGCAATATTTGCTCTCCGGTGGGCCGGAAGTGAACCGCAGCGTATTGGCCAACTCATCTTCGATCCGAACGGTGAATATGCAAATGAGAATGTTCAAGACAGGACAACCGGCACGAACAATCCTAACGCCATCAAAAACGTGTGGATGTGTGGCCCAACGGCATCCCAGACCTCGTTGCGCGACGACGTCGTTACTTACGGGATTTCGCCGCATCCGAATGACCCGAATCGCATTCTGATGCTTCTGAACTTCTTCCTTGACCAGAATCTTCAGACAGGGAAAGAAATCATCGACGGTTTTTTGGCGAACGACACCACCAAGTTCATCTCGAACTTCCGTGACGTTGTTTTTGAGCCGCCCGACCCAACTGACAGGTCTGCAATGACACGATTCAGTCGGAGGGTTTTGTTCTATCGAGCCCTCCTTTCCAAAGCGGGTTTTCAACCTCCTGCCGCCGTCCTCCCGGTTACCGCTGGGCTTTTCAACAAACAATTGCTCGCTGCGTTACGCAATGGCCAAGGCGACGATCCCCAAGAATATTCAAACTGTGCAACGATGCTATCCAAAACGCAGCCGACTTGGGGCGAGATTGCCCAGAGTGCCCGTATCCTTCGGGACTTTATAGAGGACCGATCATCGGGCTTCACTCAATTTGATGCGCAGTATGTTCAGACAAGCAGCACTGGCTCATGGGCCGATGACGATCTGCGGAAGATACTGTGGATGTTCGCTTACCCAAATGGTTCGAGGCAGGTCGGTAAGGTGAAAGATCGTCACACGCCGAGCACGTCGTCTGACTACGCCGACGACATCTATGAACATCTGAAGCAAGGAAGACTGGTTATCGTCGATCAATCCAGTGGCGACACCGAAATCAACAAGGCCGCCGCTGATCGTGTGATTGGTCGCATTTTCGAACGGAATAAAGAGCTTTTCCGGCAAGGTCAGCAACCGCCTCAACTCCTTGTGTACATCGAGGAAGCACACAACATCCTCCCCTCATCCAAGGAAGATGATCTTAAGGACATCTGGGTGCGGACCGCAAAGGAGGGAGCGAAGTACAACATTGGGCTTGTATATGCGACGCAGGAAGTATCTTCGATTCAAAAGAACATCCTCCGCAACACGGCCAACTGGTTCATCGGGCACTTGAACAATACCGATGAGACCCGCGAACTTCGGAAGTTCTACGATTTCGCCGATTTTGAAAATAGCATATTGCGCGCACAGGATCGCGGCTTCATCCGCATGAAGACCCTTTCGAACCCTTACATTGTTCCGATCCAGGTCGAACTTTTCAACATTCAAACACCCTAGATGGACTTACCGCAATGCCATACGAAGGCGAATACGCACACTACCTCCCGCTCAAACGAATTGTTGAGTCTGAGCGGGTCAAACAGTTGCTCCGACGGTCGCGCGTCCTCGAACGGTCTGTCGTCCAGAGCAACGTTTTGCCGAAATCTCCGCCACAGCCTGCCGGTCCATTGCCTGCAATCGTGCTGGCAGTGGACGGAAGCACCGCTGAGGTGGACGTCAAAAACGGATATCCGGGCGCGAAAGTTGGCTATTGCTCCGTGGCTTCAGTAATTCTGAATCTCGCTGAGGTTGACCGCCTGGACGCTCAACGCCCCGTTGATCCTATATTATTCCGCCAAACGGAGGAACCGTCGTCAGACGCTTCGGCTTTGCCGGGATGCAACGTAATCACACGAGATCATATTTCGGCCAAAGATTCATTTCGGGAGGCCATATTCGACTTGCTTCATGACGCCATTGTGGACGAGGACGATCACACCCGGCTATTGGAAACCTACCAAGCGTTACTAGCATACAAGCCGACAGAAACAATTGCGTGCCCATATTCGCACCTCGGATGTACACGGGACGTGCAAATTGGTCCCAACATCGAGACTTGTCCCTGTGGACACCGCAAGCCCCTCTATCCAACAGACGCACTACGAATTCACGAACGCTTCAATGACGAATCCGGGACCAACGGCGAGGCGTTTGGCTATGTCATGCAAGTCTGGGAGAAGTTACTGCTAATCCATTTGCTGCGGTGCTTTGAGCAGCGTGACTGGTTGGGGCGGCTGGGCAACTTGGCGTTTTTTCTCGACGGCCCTCTCGCCGTATTTGGGCCACCAGCTTGGCTGAGCGCCGCGATCAGTAGGGAGTTGCAGCGACTGAATGCTCGAGTTCTGGCCGAAACGGGCAGCGACATGCTCATTGTTGGTATCGAGAAAACCGGTAATTTTGTCGCCCACTTCGAGGAAGTTGACAAGCGAGAAGATGGCGGCGAATACTTCCCGCCCAGCTCCTACTTCCTTCCGACCGACGCTTACATCAAGCAGCGGATAATCTACTCGGACAGCACGAAGCGCTACGGGGCAGACACTTACTTCGGACGAAAATTCTTCTATAAAGCTCCCAGCAAAGCTCGCATTGTTGGCAGCATCCCGTTCCTTAGACCTGAACAGGACACACTCGACTCCGATGACGTATCGCTATATCCGTGCTTCGGAACCGTGTGCGCACTGCTCGACAAACTCGTCACCTCGCGCTTCGAGAATGCCCTAACCCCACTCGTAAGCGCCCACGCGCAAGCGGCTATTCCGCTGCAACTTGGCCAAAAAGTGCTCAAGCAGCTCGCTCAAGCTTTAATGCGGTAGCCGACAAATGAGTGATACTTATCCAGAACGCAGTTTCGACACGGCCGCACGGCGCTGGGCTGGCGTTGGGCCTTACTACGCAATGTTCCCGGTTAGCTTCGCGGATAGTGCTGTCAGGGAATACACGAGCACAGGGGACTGGGTGCTTGACCCCTTTGCTGGTCGCGGAACCGCGCTGTTTTCGGCTGCAACACAAGAACGATTCGGACTCGGATTTGAAATCAATCCCGTGGGTTGGGTCTACGGACGCGCGAAGCTTCAAACAGCCAGCAGACGAAAAGTGGAAAATCGCATTCGCTGGCTTGGTGCAATGAGATCGCGCTACTCTTCGCAGGCAGCCAAGCTGCCGGAGTTTTTCACTCACTGCTATTGTCCTGAGGTCCGAAAATTTCTTCTCGCCGCGAGGAGCCTGTTGGACTGGCGGCGTTGCAAGGTCGATTGGACAACGATGGCCCTGATTCTCATTGACCTGCATGGAAAGAGGGAAAACGCGCTTTCGAATCAGATGCGGCAGACGAAGGCAATGTCACCCCCCTATGCGATCCGTTGGTGGAACGATCACGATTTGGTGCCGCCAGATGTCGATCCCGTTGAGTTTTTGCTCAGGAAAGTTGCTTGGCGGTACGCGAAGGGCCGACCAAAACTCCATAAGAGTAGAGTGTATCTCGGAGATAGTCGGGCATTGCTTGGGCGAGTCCGGAAGGGGCCTGCCGGACGGGGAGGCAAACGTGCGCATCTGTTGCTGACCTCACCCCCATACCACGGAGTTACAAATTATTTTTATGACCAGTGGCTTCGCCTCTGGCTCCTTGGTGGCCCGGCACAGCCGCAGAGCCCGAGGGAAGACTGCAAGCGTAAGTTTGAAAACCGGCAGGATTATGTGAGTATCTTGCGCGCGGTGTTCACAAAGTCTAAGCGTATGTTGACTTCTGGTGCGGTGATTTATGTCCGTACAGATGCACGCGAATACACGTTGAAGGCCACAGCTCAAGTGCTGGAGGAAGTCTTCCCAGAGAAGAGGTTGCGACACGAGCGCCATTCGCTTCCTTCTTTTTCACAGACGACACTGTTCGATGCCAACGTCGAGAGCGCAGGCGATGTCGATTTGGTGCTTTGGTGAAGGTTGCAGGGACGGACAGAGTACTTGTGACCGCGGTAACGACTCAACAAAAACGGTAACGATCGACGTTTAGAAGAGGAGCAGCATGGCAGACCACGACGTTCTTTTCACGGTTCCGCAGAGAGAGCTAAAACGCGCTCCCATACGGTTTGTGGTAAGAAAAGACAAGCAGGCCTTCGGAACGCTCGAGATTAGCGAAGGCGGTTTGAATTGGTGGCCCCTCAAAAAGCAACGTAGCATTGGGATTGGTTGGTCCGAATTCGACAAATTCGCACGGGAGAAGCAGTAGGGCTAAGAGGCGCTTTGCCGTTCCCAATTGACGGCAGAAATCCGGGGCGCTTGGCCGCAGTCGACAAGAGGAGCCACAGACCTTAAATCAGGTTTGCGCCATCTGGCATTTACGCATCAGGGTTTGTGCCGAGGCTCGGAAGGTACCGGGTTTCGAGGTCCCCGTTTCGCAGAGAAGTGCCTACGTAAAGTCTTCCGTTTTTAAGGCTGCCCACCGAATTTGTACGGCCGGTCCCCGAAGATACCAAGGGGCAGCCTTTCGGCTGCCCCTTAAGGTCAAAGAAGGATTGTCTGGGAGACCAGAGATACCTTCTGTTCAGATGTCGGCCATTTCTGACCTACCGTTAAGAGGCCACACGATTAAATCGTTTCAAGCATGTCCAATGGGGAATGCCCAGAGGGGCTCCCCACCGTTCCCAGGCTTATCTCGGCACGCGCGGCGAGTTCCAAGGGTTCGAGTTTTTCGGTAAATGCCGCATGGGCAATTCTGTCCAGCCCAGCCCCGACCAGAGGTGCAACTGCCCGAAGGCACGATTTAATGCCTGCCGAGTTGGTCTTGCCCCAGTGTAGAACCATGTTTCTGTGCCGATACAGGCGTCGAAATGCGGCGGAGATGTGATGCTCTATGTCGTGAAGCAACCGGTTCGGATCTGCTAGCAACGCTGAAATGCGAGCCAACGCCGCCTTATCCGAGTCTTCAAGAAACAGGGGCGGCACACCACCAGTTATCAGTCCTACTAGAACCGCCGCTCGTGCACGATTAGTCGCACAAGCTCGCAACTGGTCCGCGATCGCGCCCCCCTGTTCCTCGAGCTTGTAAGAGAGCGCGGTGAGTTCTGCACGCGGGAAAGAGCAAGCTGTTATTTTAGCCATTCTGTCGGCTGCCAGCACCCGCTCCTTGTCGCCTGGGCAAACCATCAAACTTTCAATTGCGGCCCAGCCTCCGGCGATTGCGGCGCTCATGATCTCCGAGTTCATGGGAGCAGCAAGCTCTATTCCGGCACTGATCTGACCAGAGAACGTGCTTGAGTAAACTTGATTCTCGCGGCTAAGGGCATGAACTTCCACCCTCGGCCTAGCAGTTCGAAGAGGAATGGGGGCCTTCTCGCCAGCAATCCACACGCGATTAATCGGCACGATTCTTTGATACGTGCCCAGACTAACCCGTGTGATAAGGCGATCAATGATCTCCGCGGCGCTTTCCGCTGCCGCGAAGATATCTCGCGCAGTTATCCCAAGTTTCACCCCGCCGCGCTGCCGCAAATCGCGGACGTCAAAGCCGTTTGTGCGCAGCCATACGGATACCTCTTTGCTGGTCAGCCATGGCGACGACGCTGCCGAAGGCTTTGGCATGGGCGCGTGCTCAAAGACCACAATGAGCTCGTAAAGCTTGGGCGGCCGCGATAATATTTGGTGGAGTTCTTCCAGTAGCTGGTAGAGGGAGTACGTTTGTCCGTCGTGTAGTATCTTGTAAGACCACCAGCGATGTAGGTAGTCCGAGCTGAACCCGCTATCGAGCAAGTGAGACGCAATGGCGCGTGCCGCTCGTTCAGGGCGAATGCCGCCAGGGCCATGCCGTAAGAACCCCGACCAGTGGTTTAAATAGTCGCGACCAAGGGCATCTGCCAAGTTCTGAACTATTTTGTAATCGACACTATTGAAATGGATTCCACCATTCTTGGCGTCCGTTCGCAGAGCCCCATGCAGAATCTTCTTTTGTTGTTCGTCCCCAAAAGCGGGATCGCGCCCAACCAATTCGACGGCATACCCGGCAACGTTGTGGATTGTAGCGGGCGAGAGGACTCCCGCACTAGCCGCCTCGCTTGCCTGCAAAACTTCCCTCAGCGTAAGTACTGCGCCTGATTCCCACAAGCCACGCTGCCAAGGCGTTTTGGAATGGAAGAAATCGAGGAGCCTTGCCACGACATGTTTCTCAAAGGCGTTGACATTTAGCATCGAAATTGTTATCTTTCTTTTAGGACATCGCGGTTTCAGGAAATTAATAGGTTTCCGAAACCTGCGTCGCCGGCCACGTTGGCGGTCCGAGATCTAAACAGAGGGCACCCCCTTTGATACCTGGGTCATTCCGGGGATTCTTCGGGCACGCCCTCTTTTTCTTTTGTGGGTCAAGCGGTTGTTGAGAGGTGTTGCCTCTCGCAGTTGACCTTTCCCCATGCCCACAACCAGCGGCCCGCTTTCCGTGCCACCCCGCCGATTGCGCTCTCGGTGTCCGCCGTAGACCAATGGCGAGAATGGTGATTTGCGACGGACGTATAGCGCGCCAATGCCTTTCGGCGCATGAAACTTGTGGCCCGTCAGCGAAAGGTAGTCCGCCGGAATCTTCCGCACGTCAATTTCCACCTTGCCTGCGGCTTGCACCGCGTCACAGTGGCAGATTTCCGCGATCCGTTCAACCGGAAACAACACACCCGTTTCATTATTCGCCCACATCAGCGACACCACGCCGGTCTCATCCGTAATCGCAGCTTCCAGGTCGGCCAAATTCAATAAGCCCTCGCGGTCAACCGGCAAGTAGGTGACGCGGTAGCCCCGTTCTTGTAGCGCGGGCGTCCCCCCCGCTGTGGCGTGGGCATCCTGCCCGCGCGCGGCGGGAGCGGGACGCTCCCGAGACGGCGGGCGGGACGCCCGCGCTACGTCCACCGCTGCAAATGGCGGGGTAAACCCGCCGCTACATAACCCGCCACGTTCCAGCGCCATGCAGTAATTCAGCACCGACGAATGTTCCACCTGGGACGTGACGATGTGCCGCATGGCCGGGTTCGCCTTGAGGGCGGCGGCGATAGCGGTATTGTTGCTTTCCGTCCCGCACGAGGTGAAAATCACATCCAGAGGGTGCGCTCCAATCAGCTCCGCCACCTGTTCGCGGGCCGTTTCGACGACCGACTTAAGTTTTGACCCGAATTTGTACGAGCTCGACGGATTGCCCCATTCCGTCGTGAGGTACGGCATCATGACTTCCAGCACCTCGGGCAGAATGGGCGTCGTCGCGTTGTGGTCGAGGTAGATCACGAAACTCATCGTACTCACGGCACACCAGGAGCGCAAGAGCCATCAAATGGACTGGCGACCGCTCTTTGGGATTCGTCCTGAAAAGTCGCCTTCGCGTCTACTGGGTGCCGATTGGCCACGTTAGGGGTTGCGCGGAAGGAATTGGGTCTTAAGCCAGCGCTTAGGGGAGAGGCCCCTGGGTCTCGCCGGACGGCCGATGCGGAAGGTGAAGTTCCATTCGCGCGACTTTGCCGCGCGAAACAGGGGGACGGCAGCAGTTCTTCTTGGGTTCTGCATTGCAATACCGTAATTTCCTGCTTCCTGGGCAAGTAATCTTGCGTGTGATGCTTTTCACTTCTGCCCCTTTGACTTTCTCTTTCGTCCCCGCCGCACTGTGGTGAGTCCTCAGAATCCCATCCGCTTGTCCGCTCTGCTGCTATAATCAAACGTTCATCACCCTGTCGCCGAACTGCGGATAGCGTGCCGTGCAGAGCCATTCCACGCAAGGCAAAAAGTAAATGTCGGGAATCATCGGTTATATCGGAAACAAGCGTGTAGTGCCCGTGCTGCTGGAGGGTTTGCAGCGGCTGCAATACCGCGGGTACGACTCTGCCGGCTTGGCCGTCATGCACGAGGGCCAGTTGGACGTGCGCCGTTCCACCGGCAAGCTGCGAAATCTGGAAGAGAAGATTCGCCTCGAACCCCTCGACGGCGCGTACGGCATCGGTCACACGCGCTGGGCCACGCACGGGGCACCCACTGAGGAGAATGCTCACCCGCATCGCGATTGTCATCAAAGCGTGGCGGTGGTTCACAATGGTATCATTGAGAATTACCAGGAGCTGAAGAAGCAGCTTGAAGTGGAAGGCCACAAGTTCACCACCGAGACCGACACGGAAGTGATCGCCCACCTGGTGGAAAAACACTTGAGCGGCAATGGCGCGGGGCGGCCGGGCCCCAGCCTGGAGGACGCCGTGCGCGCGGCCGTGCGGCAGCTTGTGGGAGTGTTCGCGCTCGCCATTATCTCCACCAAAGACCTGAACAAAATCGTTGCCGTGCGGCAGGGCCCGCCAGCGGTCATCGGCCTGGGCAAAGACGAATACTTTGTGGCAAGCGACGTCCCGGCCATCCTTTACCATACCCGCGACCTGTTCTTCCTTTCCGACGGCGACGTGGCCGTGATCACGCCCAATGGCGTGACCTTATCTGATTTCGACGGCCATCCCGTCAGGCGGCGCGTGCAGCACATCACCTGGGATCCGATCCTGGCAGAGAAGGGCGGGTTCAAGCACTTCACCTTGAAAGAAATTTACGAACAGCCGCGCGCCGTGCGCGATACCGCCCTGGGAAGAATCTCGCCTGAGTCCGGCCAGGTTTTCCTGGATGAAATGGAAATTACCGAGGAGGATTTCCGCGCGTTCAAGGAAATCCGGATTGTCGCCGCAGGGACCTCACGCCACGCGGGCCTGGTGGGTAAATCGATGATCGAGCGCCTGGCGCGTGTGCCGGTGGAAGTGCATTACGCCTCGGAATTCCGCTATCGCGATCCCCTCGTGGATGCGGAAACCCTTACGCTACTGATCACCCAATCCGGGGAAACGGCTGACACCATTGCCGGCCAGCGCGAGGCGAAGGCCAAGCTTTCCAAAACGCTGGCGATCTGCAACGTGCTGAGCAGTATGGTGCCGCGGGAAGCGCATGGCACCATTTACACGCACGCCGGCCCGGAAATTGGCGTGGGCTCAACCAAGACCTTTACGGCGCAGTTGACGGCGCTTTATCTCTTTGCGGTTTACCTGGCGCAAACTCGCAACTGCCTGCCCATCACCGAAGCCAAGAAGTTTCTGGCCGCGCTGACCGCGTTGCCCAAACAGCTCGAGAGCGTGCTGCAAAACGACGATCAGTTCGAAGATTACGCCCGGCATTTCTACCGCTCGACGGATTTTCTTTTCCTTGGCCGTGGAGTGCACTTCGCAGTGGCGCTGGAAGGCGCCTTGAAAATGAAGAAGTTTTCCTATATCCACGCGGAGGCCTGCCCGGCGGGAGAGATGAAGCATGGGCCCATCGCTCTGATCGCTGATGGGTTGCCGGTGGTGGTGATCGCCACCTGTGATTGGAGCGCTGATGATTCCAAGGCCCGCTACGAGCGCACCATTGCCAACATCAAGGAGGCCAAGGCGCGCGGGGCCACCATCATTGCGCTGGTGAGCGAAGGAGATCGCGAGGTCAGCGACATGGCCGACCATCTCATCGTGCTGCCCCCCACCAACGAGTTGCTCTCATCCATCCTGGAAGTGGTGCCGCTGCAATTGCTGGCGTACCACATTGGCGTGCTACGCGGCTGCGACGTGGATCAGCCCCGCAACCTGGCCAAGTCGGTTACGGTGGAATGAAGGAAAGTCGATAGTTCAGAGTCGATAGTTCATAGTTGATAGTTGATAGTTAAAGGCAAGCAGCGTGGACGGTTGATCATCAACTCTCGCGGCTGCTTTTCTGCGAGTTTACTTCCTCATAGGGGATTTGGCTTGGATCCTAAATGGCTACAGTGGGCTAAACTTCTTCAATCGATCGCCCAGAACGGACTGACCTTCGCTCAGGATCCCTACGACCGCGAGCGCTATACGCAGCTTCAAAAGATCGTGGCGGAGATCATGAGCTCGCACTCGGGCGCTGACTTTACGCAAGTCCTAGACTTGTTTCAGCGGGAGCAGGGGTACGCCACTCCCAAAGTCGACGTTCGAGCGGCGGTTTTTCGCAACAATGAAGTCCTGCTGGTTCGCGAGCAGGAAGACGGCCGCTGGAGCCTGCCGGGTGGCTGGGCGGATGTGGGCGAAAGCCCTGCCAAGGTGGCGGAAAGAGAGGTCCTGGAAGAATCCGGATACAGCACGCGGGCGGTGAAGCTACTGGCGATTTACGATCGCGACCAAAATGGACACCCTCCGTTGCCCTTCCACGTTTACAAGGTCTTTTTGCAGTGCCACCTTCTGGGCGCGAATCCAAAACCCAATCCTGAGTGCAGCGATGTAGCTTTTTTCCCTGACGGGAAACTTCCTGAGCTTTCCTTGACCCGCGTGACCGAGGCGGAAGTCGCGCGAATGTTCGAACACCTCCATGACCCGTCGTTGCCGGCGGACTTTGACTAGCCCGGATTTCGCACGAGTTATTTGAAGGGCGGCGCTTTAGGGCGCTTTAGAGTGCGGCAGCTTGCTGCCGCTTTCCTTCCCGCGAGCTTGCTCGCGGGATTTCGAAATCGCGACCAATTGCCCTTCAGCAGGTGGGATTGGGGTAGACCGGCCGCCAGCAAGCTGGCTGGTAAAAAAGCGGCAGCAAGCTGCCGCACTCTAAAGCTTCGCAAATGCGGAAACACCTGGCACAGGCAAGGGTGCCTGTGCCACCGACGACTTTCTTTTCTCGCCTCCCAAGAATGGGTATACTCCGCACGAGGGCTTATCGCTTGAAAGTCGTTTACTCCGAGCAGTACGACCTGAATCTGGGAAACCATGTTTTCCCTTCCATCAAGTATCGTCTGACGAAGGAAAAACTGCTGCGCGACCAGATCGTGGGCGCGGAGGATTTTGTCGAGCCCCGCGCGGCTTCGGAGGATGACATAGCCCTGGTCCATCACCGCGAATACATCCGCAAGTTGCAGGCCGGCAAGCTCTCCTATCTGGAAATCCTGCGCCTGGAAATTCCCTACTCGCCGGAACTGGTGCGCGCCGTCTGGCTTTGTGCAGGGGGATCAATTCTGGCGGGGAGGTTGGCGCTCCAGGACCGCGCAGCGGTGAACCTGGGTGGAGGATTTCACCACGCCTACCCCGACCACGGCGAGGGCTTCTGCGTTCTTAATGATTTTGCCATCGGCATTCGCCGGCTCCAGAAAGACAAGGCCATCGAGCGCGCGATGACCGTGGATTGCGACGTGCACCAGGGCAACGGCACCGCCGCCATCTTCGCGGGCGACAACACCGTGTTCACGCTCTCCATCCACCAGGAAAACAATTATCCCTACCCCAAGCCGCCCAGCACGCTCGATATCAACCTGCGCGACAACGTGGAAGACACTGAATATCTCGAGGATCTCGAAAAAGGGCTCGACCAAGCGCTCGGTGAATTTCTACCGGACCTGATCTACTACGTGGCAGGCGCCGACCCCTATCGCGACGATCAACTCGGAGGGCTGAAACTTTCGATTGACGGCCTGGAGAAGCGAGACCGGCTGGTCTTTGAGAAGGCGCACGCCAAGAACATCCCCATCGCTGTGACCCTCGCTGGAGGGTATGCCCGCCGCGTGGAAGACATCATCCGAATTCATAGCAACACCATTCGGGTGGCGAAGGAATTTGCGAAGTGACGGTTAGGGCTTCGGAAGCAGCTTGCCCAAGTCACGCCAAGTTACCAAAACGATGTGGTTTTCCTTCAGGGCCTGTTGGAATTCCGGGCTCGTCACGACATTGAAATCCCGCTGCCGCCAGGCGCTGCCATAGTCCGCATGATCCAACGTTACCGCCTGCATTTCGGCATCATCATAAGCCAGATGCACGATGAGCTCGGAAACGCCCGGGGAGAGATTCTTCACGATGTGCGTATAGTAGTTCGACCACTCGTCCGATTTGATGGGCGGAGTCGCCATGAACACGTGGTCCAGAATCACATCGGTTGGATTAAGCGCTGCATACATCTCTGGTGGGGTGCCGGGAATCTTCAACATCAGAAACGGAAGGTGGTACTCGTGCGCGACCTTGGCCAGAACCGCCACCATGGCCGGATTAGCAAAAAGAGTTCCCATATGGGAATCGAGGTGGGTAGGATGGATCCCCATCTTCAAGGCTGTCTCCACCTGCGCGCGGACTTCCCGTTCGGCTTCCTCCGGCTTGATGTGCCGTACGGCCTCGCCCGTCTCAGAGTAAAAATAGCCCTGGGGATCGAGCAGCGATGACACCTGGTCGCGCGGCGCGCTGGGTCCCCAGCGGTAGGTTTTCCATTCGCTGGTTAGGGTCAAGTGCAAGCCCAGGTCGGCTTCGGCGTGAGCTTTAGCGTAGTCCGCTACCTCCGTAAGCCATGGGCACGGCACCATGACGCTGCCGGAGGTTGCCGCGCCGCGGTTCAACGCTTCGAAGCTCGCCATGTCCTGCGAATGTGCAACCGCCAAGTCATCCGCGTGGATGATCAGCAGCTTGGCATCCGCAGGATATCCCAGCCGCTGGGCTACGTTTTGATTTTGTGCCTTCACCTGTAATGAACAAATCATAAGAAAACAGATTACGGCCCGACTGCGCGCGAACATGAGCTGCCTCTCTTCCCTCAAGGTGATAAGGATGCAGACTACTTTTGAATATTGACCAGGATAGAATTCATGGAGCCGGAGCGGAAGCCTTCCAGGTCCAGGGTGACAAACTTGAAGCCGAGGGCTTTGAAGATCTCAACAAATTTGCGGGTCATGACGGGGTCAAGGGCGCGCGGCATTTCCTCGAGAGAAATCTCAATGCGGGCAAGTTCCTCATGATAACGCACGCGGAACTGGCGGAATCCCAGAACTCGCAAAGCCTCTTCGCCCTTCTCGACCACGGCCAAGCGCTCCGGCGTCACTTCAATTCCATAGGCGATACGCGAGGAGAGGCACGCGGAAGCAGGGCGGTCCCACACGGGCAGTTCAACCTGGCGCGAGAGTTCGCGGATGTCGGCCTTGGTGAGGCCCGCATCCAGGAGCGGCGTCAAAACGTTGTGCTCGCGCGCGGCTTGCTGGCCGGGGCGCCAGTCACCCAAATCGTCCTTGTTAATGCCGTAAGCCACGGCGGCGAATCCGCGACGGCCAGCCAACTCGTCGAGTTTCACGAAGAGTTCGTCCTTGCAGAAGTAGCAGCGGTCAGCGTTGTTGGCGCGATAGCTCGGGTTGGCCAGCTCGTCGGTGGAAATAAACTCGTGCCGGAAATGGCCGTGGGCAACACACTTTTCCGCTTCGGCGCGGTCGCGCGCGGAGTAGCTGGCGCTGAGGGCCGTGACCGCCAACATGCGTTCACCGAGCGCATGATGCGCCGCATAGGCAAGGTAGGCAGAATCCACGCCCCCCGAGTAGGCAACGATCAGGGAAGGCAGCGTGCTCAGTTGCTCTTCCAACCTTTGCTGTTTTGTTTCCAGTTCACCCATATCCACAACCACGCTCCTAGAATAGCGCGTGCTCGCTCAAGTCTCAAGAGCGGTGAGAAGCCGCCATACGATCGGCGTAGCGCGGACCAGTTCTTTAGGTCCGCGGCCTTCCCCGATCCAGACTTTCACTGATCCATCGGCGACGAGCCGCGGACCTAAAGAACTGGTCCGCGCTACGCCGCTATTGGATCAGCAACGGTTGCACAGGTCCGTCGCCGTTAGTCTCACTCTTGATCAGGCATGCTGCCGCTACGTGGTCGCCCTCTTCCAGGTTAATCAGGCGCACGCCCTGAGCGGAGCGTCCGCTCTCGCGAATCGTGCTGGAATCGAGGCGTGTGATTTTGCCTTGCTGCGAGATAATCATCACTTCCGACTCTTCGGTGACGGGCAGGACATTCACCACCTTGCCGTTGCGCTCGGTGGTTTTGACGTTGATAACGCCCTTGCCCGCCCTCGACTGCAAGCGGTATTCAACGATGGCGGTGCGTTTGCCGTAACCCTTCTCCGTAACCGAGAGGATCAGCTCCTTATCACCCACGATTTCCATGCCTGCAATGTAATCGCCTGGGTCGAGATCCATGGCATAAACGCCATAGGCCGCGCGGCCCATGTCACGCACGTCGGCCTCGGGAAAGCGGATGGCCATGCCTTCATGCGAGGCGAGGAAGATATTGTCGCGCCCAGATGTCAGCTTCACCGCGATCAATTCATCGCCCTCTTCAATTTTCATGGCGATAATGCCGCGGGAGTTGGGGTTGGAGAAATCCGACAGCCGCGTCTTTTTGATGATCCCCTTCCGGGTGACCATGGTGATGTACCCTTCCTCGGCCAGGGTCAGGCCATCCACTGTGATGTCCTTCGGCTCCTCGGGCAACTCTTTCACCGCAAGGACTGCCGCCACCTTCTCTTCTTTGGAGAGATTGACCAGATTCAGAATGTGCTTGCCCTTGCCCGCGGCGCCCACATCGGGGATTTCATACACCTTCAGCCAGTAAAGCTTTCCGGTGTTGGTGAACACCAGGATGTAGCTATGCGTGGAGGCGATGAAGAGGTTTTCGACAAAGTCCTCCTCGCGCGTCTTCATCCCCAGCCGCCCCTTGCCGCCGCGCGCCTGCTGGCGATAGATGCTGAGCGGCGTGCGCTTGGTGTAACCGGAATGGGAGATGGTAATGACGACATCCTGGACAGCGATCAAGTCCTCCAGCCGGATCTCATCCTGCTGTTCGATGATCTCCGTGCGCCGGGTGTCGCCGTAGACTTTTTGGATTTCCTTCAGCTCGTTCGCAATGACCTTTTTCAGCACCTTGTCGCTGGCAAGTATGTCCTGATACTCGGCAATCTTCTTCTGAAGCTCGTCGAATTCCGCCTGAATCTTGTCGCGCTCAAGGGCGGTCAGGCGCTGCAATTGCATTTCCAGGATGGCCTGCGCCTGGCGATCGGTAAACTCGAAGGTGGTGATTAAGCCCGCGCGCGCTTCGGCCGGAGTTTTGGAGGCGCGAATCAGCTTGATGATGGCGTCGAGCTGCGAGAGCGCCTTGAGAAAGCCTTCCAAAATATGAGCGCGCTCCTGCGCTTTGCGCAGGTCATACTCCGTCCGGCGCCGGACCACAATAACCCGATGGTCGATGAAAAGTTGTAGCGCCTCAATCAGCGGAAGCGTGCGCGGCTGGCCGTGGACGATGGCCAGCATGATCATCCCGAACGTCTCCTGGAGCTGGGTATGCTTGTAAAGGTTGTTCAGAATAACTTCCGGCTGCTCGCCGCGCTTGATCTCAATGACAATGCGCATGCCGTCGCGGTCCGATTCGTCGCGAATGTCGGAGATGCCCTCGATTTTCTTGTCCTGCACCAATTCCGCGATGCGCTCAATGACCCGGGATTTGTTCACCTGATAAGGAATCTCGGTGATGACGATCTGAACTTTTTCCTTGGCGGGACGCTCAATGGCGGCCTTGGCGCGCATGGTGAACTGACCGCGGCCCGTCCGGTAGGCGTCCTTGATTCCGCTCCGCCCGTAAATGTAGGCGCCAGTGGGGAAGTCCGGGCCGGGAACAAGCTCCAGGATCTCATCGATGGAAGCCGTGGGTTTGTTCAACAGCACGATCGTGGCTTCGATGATCTCCGTCAGGTTGTGCGGCGGAATCTTGGTGGCCATCCCCACGGCGATTCCATCCGATCCGTTGATCAGCAGGCCGGGAACCCGCGTGGGCAGAACGGTGGGCTCCTCCGTGGACTCGTCGAAGTTGGGAATGAAATCCACGGTGTCTTTCTCGATGTCCGCCAGCATCTCTTCGGCCAGTTTGGCCAGGCGGCACTCTGTGTACCGGTAAGCCGCCGCAGGGTCGCCATCCACCGAGCCGAAGTTGCCTTGCCCGTCAATCAGCGGGTAGCGCATGTTAAAGTCTTGCGCCATGCGCACCAGCGAGTCGTAAACCGCCGCGTCACCGTGCGGGTGGTATTTTTTGATGACTTCGCCCACGGTGCCCGCGCACTTGATGTACCGCTTGTCAGAGGTGTTGCCCTCCTTGTACATCGCGTAAAGAATGCGGCGGTGAACAGGCTTTAACCCGTCGCGGACGTCGGGCAGCGCCCGGCCAATGATCACGCTCATCGCGTAATCGAGATACGACTTGCGCATCTCGTCTTCAATATTGACGGGAACTTCCCGCGACGGCTTGATTAGTTCTTGATCTCCCATGAATTCAGTTCCTCGTTATATAGCTACGGCTTTGGCCGACGTCTTCCCAGACGATCATATCTCCGCGCACGAATCTTCCTCACCCACGAGGAAGGCTTTTTTCAGATGCAGCCGCCTGTTAGGCCGATGCGATCCTCGACCTTCGCGACAAATGCGACGACAGAAGAAACAAGAAGCCGGGTGCTGCGAACACTAGCCATGCCCAGCCCTTCGGGAACGTGCCGGCGGTCGTGAGGTGAACCACATAGAACGCCAGCAGGCTTCCGACGGTTATGCTTCCTCCGGGGCTCTCTTTCCACCAAGCGAAGATCATTCCAGCAGAGATCCCGACCGGGAAAAACAAGAAGCCTAGCCATTCATTCAGCCCGGAGGGATGGGAGCCTTCGCCCACGATGAAGGCTAAAATCAAGGCAATACTGGCGAGACTCCAAAGCCTCGCAGTCCAGCGTAGAGCCGGGACCCATCTTTGGTGCCTTGCGATTGCGCTTACCATTGTCCACCTCCCAGCAATCATAAGGGAGTTAGCATTAACCCCGCGTCCGGCGTAGCAACGGTTAAATATCAAGGTTTTTGACATCCAGCGCGTTGTCCTCGATGAACTGGCGACGGGGCTCGACGACATCGCCCATCAGCACGGTGAAGATGGAATCGGCCTCGACCTGGTCTTCCACCCGCACCTGCAACATGGTGCGCTGGTCGGCGTCCATGGTGGTTTCCCACAGTTGCGTGGGATTCATTTCGCCCAACCCCTTGAAGCGCTGCACGGTGAACGATTTTTTCCCCACCGACATGACGTGCTCCACCAGTTCCTTGCGATCCTCGATGGCGAGCTTGGTACCATTCGAGGTGATGGTGAACGGCGGCCGGTCATATTCATGCACCCGTTTGTGCAGATCGTAGAGCCGGCGGTATTCGGGGCTGGAGAGCAGATCCCAGTCAATCGTGCGCTCGGGCTGCGTTTCGCTGTGGAACACAAGCAAATGGATGCTGTGCTCCTCGTCCAGCTTGATGGTGGTTTTGAAACCCTCCGCCCGCAGGTCCTTCGCGACCTTTTCCAGCTTCTCCTGGTTCTCGAGTTCGGATTTCTTGGAAAGCTCGGCGCGCAGAAGGGCGTCAATGGGCCGCCCATCGCCAATGCGCTTTTCCAGCTTGCTGTAGAGGTCGATGTATTCGCCAAAGGCCATCAGGAAATTAGTTAGTTCGCCGCCTTCCAGCTTCTTCTTGCTGCCTTCGCCGAATTCCACGGCATGATCTTCCGTCGCGCGGCGCAACACTTCCCGGCGGAACTCCTTCTCGTCGTGAATGTATTGCGTTTTCTTGCCCTTCTTAATCAGGTAGAGCGGTGGTTGGGCAATGTAAATATTGCCGCGCTCCACCAGTTGGGGCATCTGGCGATAAAAGAACGTCAGCAAAAGCGTGCGGATGTGGGAGCCGTCCACGTCCGCGTCGGTCATGATGATGACTTTGGAATAGCGGAGTTTCGTGATGTCGAAATCATCCTTGCCGATGCCGGTTCCCAGCGCCGTAATAAGGGCGCGAATTTCTTCGTGGCCCAACATCTTGTCGAAGCGCGCCTTTTCCACGTTCAGGATTTTTCCGCGCAGCGGCAGGATGGCCTGGTAGCGGCGATCGCGGCCCTGCTTGGCGGAGCCGCCGGCGGAGTCGCCCTCCACCAGGAACAATTCGCAACGCTCGGGGTCCCGCTCCTGGCAATCAGAAAGCTTGCCGGGCAGACCGCCGGAATCGAGCGCGCCTTTGCGCCGCGTGAGTTCACGGGCTTTGCGCGCAGCCTCGCGGGCGCGCGAGGCATCCACCGCCTTGGCGCAAATTTTGCGGCCCACGGTGGGGTTTTTCTCGAAACTCTCCATCAGCTTCTCATAAACGAAGCTGCCCATCACGTTCTGGATATCGCTGTTGAGTTTCCCCTTGGTCTGTCCTTCAAACTGCGGTTGCGGCAACTTTACACTGACCACAGCCACCAGACCCTCACGCACGTCCTCGCCTTGCAGGTTCTCCTTCACATCCTTGAACAGGCCCTGGTTCTGCCCAAATTGATTGATGGCCCGCGTCAGCGCGGAACGGAAGCCGGAAAGGTGGGTGCCGCCATCGACAGTGTTGATGTTGTTGGCAAAGGAGAAAACATTCTCCGCATAGCCGTCGTTATATTGAAGGGCGAATTCCATGTGAACGTCATCGCGGTCGCTTTCCGCGTAGATCGGCGTCGAGTGCAGCACCTCTTTGTTCCTGTTGAGGTGCTTGATGAATTCGGCGATGCCGCCGTTGTAATGAAACTCGCTCTGTTTGTTGCTGCGCTCATCCTTGAGGCGAACGGTCAACCCTTTATTCAGGAAGGACATTTCGCGCAAGCGTTGGGACAAGGTGTCGAAGTTGAATTCGATGGACTCAAAAATCTGACGGTCGGGCAGGAAAGTAATCTTCGTGCCCTTCTTTTCCGTTTTGCCGGCGCGTTTGATATCGGCAAGCGGTTTGCCGCGTTCATACGTTTGTTCCCACGTGTAGCCGTCGCGCCAGATTTCGAGCTCCAGCGATTCGGAAAGAGCATTCACCACCGAGACGCCCACGCCATGCAGCCCGCCTGAGACCTTATAACTCTTGGAATCGAATTTGCCTCCCGCGTGCAAGACGGTCATGACCACTTCCGCAGCGGAGCGGCCTTCCTCCTTGTGCAAGCTCACGGGAATGCCGCGGCCATTATCGGTGACGGTAACCGAGTTATCGCCATGGACAACCACTGTTACCAAGTCGCAGAAACCCGCCAGGGCTTCGTCCACCGAATTGTCAACCACCTCCCAAACAAGATGGTGTAATCCCACCGGTCCGGTCGAGCCAATGTACATCGCCGGACGCTTTCGGACTGCTTCCAAACCGCCCAGAACCTTGATGCTATCGGCATCGTAGGTCTGAGCACCGTTCACCTCGAGCTCCTTCTTGCTCACGTGACTGAACAACCTCCTGACTGATTCTTTTCCACCGTAGCGGCGGGTTTACCCCGCCATGGCGGCGTAAAGCCGCCTCTACACGCGGCCCACCAAACAAGAAAGCCGACAGAGAAAGAACCTCCCTGTCGGCCGATGGCGCGGCAACTCAAAAGAGACGTGTAAGGTAGTTTCAGTGTGACGACTCCCTTTTGCCTTGGCTCATGGACCGTTTAGAGGCCACTTGCTTGCCATCGCGCTCAGATGCGCATGGGCATTACCACGTAACGATACCGGTAAGCGTCCTGTTCCGCCGGCCGAAACTGACCGGCGCTCTGTTCATCTTTCAGCTCCAAACGTATCTTTCCGCCATCTCCAACGACGCTCATGAAATCTAGGAGATATTGGTAATTGAACCCGATCTGCATGGGATCCTTGTCGTAGGTGGCATCAAGCACTTCATGCGCTTCGCCGTATTCGCCGCTGGAAGAAAAAACTTCGATCCGGTCTTTCTCCACTTGCATGCGGATGGCGTGTGAGCGCTCGTCAGCCAGCAGAGCAACCCGGCGAATCGCCGCCGCCGTCTTTTCCTTGTCCATCTCGACGATCTTGGTATTTTCCCGCGGCAAGACCGCCTCGTAGTTGGGGAATTGTCCTGTCAACATTCGCGAGATCAAAATCCGGCTGCCGATTTGAAAGAAGAGATGGCTTTCATCCTTGGAAATGTCAACCAGCGTTTCATCCTCCACCTCGGCAAGCAACCGAAGGAGCTCCGCCATCGCTTTTTTCGGCACTAAAAGGCGCAATTCATTTTTCAGGCCCTGGACCTGCACGTCGCGCTCGACAATTGCCAGACGGTGGCCATCCGTCGCTACCATGCCGGCGCTCTCCGGCTTCAGGAGCAGCAGTGCACCATTCAGGGTGTAACGCGATTCTTCATTGGAAATCGCGAAGATGGTCTTCTGGATCATTGCGCTGTAAACATTGGCGGGGAGGGAAGCTAGTGGCTTGGGGATATCCGGCAACACGGGAAAGTTATCCCTCGCCATTCCCACGAGCTTAAAGGACGACCTCTCGCAGGTAACTTGCACCCAATGGTTTTCGAGAAGCTTGAAGCGCACCTCAGCATCGGGCAAAGAACGAACAATTTCAAACAAGCGCTTCGCCGGGATTGTTCCCGAGCCGCCCTCCTTCACTTTGGCGGGACAGCCGCAACGGATTCCGAGATCCAAGTCCGTCGCGCTGATGCGGAGGGTTGCCTCGTTAGCTTCAAACAGCAGGTTCGAAAGAATCGGGATCGTAGTTTTTCTTTCGACCACACCCTGCGAAAGCGTTAGTTCCTTGAGGAGGTCGTTCTTGCTAGTAGAAATATCCATAGAAATTTACTCTCAATAAAAAGGTTTTAGTAGAAGCGCTGTGCATTTTGTGGAAAAGTCCAAAAATTCCAGTGGAGAACCAACTTAGAGGGAATTTGCCTGTTGATGGCTTTCTGAAAATTGTGGAAAGCGACGAAATTTTAGCCCCCCCGCTGAAATTCACAAGTTTCCTGCTTGCGTCAGATTTAAATCACGCACTAAGTTTAATTCAGACTATCGCGTACCTTGTTGATAAGTCTGTTTAAATCCCGGTCCTTCTCGCGCAACTCCGCAATTTTATTGATGGAATGCAGCACCGTGGTATGGTGCTTGCCGCCAAATTCGCGGCCAATCTGTGGCAACGAGGCGGAGGTCAACTCCTTTGCCAGGAACATCGCGATTTGCCGCGGGTAAGCAACTGCCCGGCTGTTATCTTTGGCCTTCAATTGTGGCATGCTGAGGCCGAATTCGCGACAGACCGCACGCTGCACATGCTCGATTGAAACCCGCCGCTCCTCCATGTTCACCAAACCCTTCAAAACCTGTTGCGCCATGGAGAGCGTGATGGCGGTGCCCGTCAGCGAAGAATAACCAATCACGCGCGTCAGTGCCCCCTCAAGATCCCGGATGCTGGACTTGATCTTCCCTGCAATGAAATCGCTCACGTCGTCGGGGAGCTCAACGCCTTCGTTTTCAGTTTTCTTTGCCAGGATAGCCCGCTTGGTCTCGAGGTCTGGAGGCTGCAAATCGGCCGTCAGCCCCCAAGCGAAACGCGAGCGCAGGCGCTCTTCCAACCCCGGAATCTCCTTGGGAGGGCAATCGCTTGAGATCACCACCTGCTTCTGGCTTTCGTACAGGGTGTTGAAAGTGTGGAAAAACTCTTCCTGCGTCCGTTCCTTTCCAGCAATGAACTGGATGTCGTCCATCAGCAGCAGGTCCACGTTCCGATACTTATCGCGGAAGGAGACCATGAGATCGTAGCGGAGAGAGTTGATGACCTCGTTGGTGAAACTCTCGGAGGAAACATATGCCAGCCGCTTTTCCCTCCACTTGCTCTTGATCATGTGGCCCACGGCCTGCATCAAATGCGTCTTTCCGAGTCCCACACCGCCATATAGAAATAGCGGGTTATAAGCCTTCGCCGGAGTTTCCGCAACGGCTTGCGCGGCCGCATGGGCGAATTGATTACAGTTGCCGACAACAAACGTGTCGAAAGTGTAGCGCGGATTCAATTGGTGGTCGACCGACTCAAAATCCAATTTTGCTTGAAGCGCCTCGCGGTTGGCAAGTTCGACAGGCTTCTTGTCCGAAGCTTCCTCTATGACATACTCGACCTTGCGAACGTCCACGTGGAGTTGGGAAAGAGCTTCATTGATGAGGCTGCCGTAATGTTCTTGAATCCAATCCTGGAACTCGCGGTTGGGAACTCTCACGACCAGAGCTTCCTGGTTGACATGGCTGAAGCGAGTGGGGCGAAGCCATGTCTGGTAGCTCTGGGTGTTCACCTTCCCCTTCAAATATCCCAGGATTTCTTGCCATGCGTTCATGGTGGTTTCTGAGGGAAAAAAATTTGGCGTCCCCATCAGGCAGGATCGCAGTCGGTCCGAGACTAACTCCATCTGCATGCTTGAAAGGACTGGCGTCAAAAGGGCGCCTCAATCTTCGCTAATCGTGCACAGGCTCGTCCCATTTTTTGAGTATTGATAAAGTCCCAAGAGGGCTTTGTACCTTGCTAGAAATGACCTGTTTCACTCTCCTAATATAGCATGAATTCGGGGGCAATGCCAACCACTCCGCAGCCTTGAAAAATGCGCCTCTGACCGCATCGCAATGCCTCGAAAAATGCAGCAAAATCAGGTCTTTTCCAGCGCCCCCAACTCCCAAGGGAAAAATCGAGCATTGACAAGGATTTCTTCTCCCTCGGCCCCCGCAGTGATAGAGGAAGAACGAGGTCTTTGGGGACACCCAGCACCATTTCTCCGGAGAGCCGGATTCCCCACGAGCGTCCATCGAGCACGCATCAAAGGCTTGCAAAGTAGTGATGTCTAAGCATATTCTGCACTTGGTTCCCTAGTATGCATAGAGTTCTGGGAGTAATACCAGCGCGGCTCGAATCCACGCGGTTGCCGGGCAAACCGTTGCGGGCAATCTGTGGACGCCCCATGATCGCCTGGGTGTACGAGAACGCGCGCCAGGCAGCATGCCTCGATCACTTGCTGGTGGCTACGGACTCCCCGGAAATCGAATCCTATTGTCGCGACCAAGGCATGCCCGTCATGATGACCTCGCGCCAGCACCGCTCTGGCACCGATCGCCTGGCGGAAGTCATGGCGAACGAACCCGCCGCGATCTACGTCAACATCCAGGGAGATGAGCCCATGATCACTCCCGGCCACTTGGAACGCCTGCTCCAGCCCTTTGACGAGGCGCCCAGCACGCAGGTTTCAACCCTCAAAGTTGCCATCGATGCGGAAACCGCTCTGGATCCGAATGTGGTGAAGGTAGTGACCGATCTCGCCGGGCGGGCGGTTTATTTCTCCCGCGCGCGCATCCCCTTCGATCGCGATGGTTCGGGGCAAGCGCAATATTTCAAACACCAGGGGTTCTACGCGTTTAGCGCCGCGGCGCTTGAAGCCTTTCACCATCTCCCGCCATCGCCGCTGGAAAAGCTGGAGAAGCTTGAGCAATTGCGCTTCCTCGAGAACGGCATTGGCATCGCAGTGGTGGAAACACCGCACGACACGATTGGTGTGGACACGGAAGAAGATCTCTCGAAGGTTGAGGAGTATTTCCAGCGGTTGCATTTATCGTCAGAGAGGTAGCGTCCCATGCGCATCAAAAAGTCGACCAAGAAGTATGAAACATGGCTGGCAAAAAACCTCACCATCGTCCCGGCCGACCTGGCGCTTAAGCACACCCGCATGGCCGAGGATACCTTCCAATTCCTGCGCGCCACCTTTTACCGCTGGATGCAGGTGTGGGCTCACGTTTGCCCGGACCTGGCCCGAGCGCCGCACGTGCTGGCCGTGGGCGACCTGCACGTGGAGAACTTCGGCACGTGGCGCGATAAGGAGGGTCGGCTGATCTGGGGAGTAAATGATTTCGACGAAGCTTACCCCCTGCCCTACACGGTCGACTTGGTGCGGTTGGCCGCGAGCGCCCATCTGGCGATTTCTGCCAACCACCTCACCCTGCCTCATGAGGATGCCTGCGCGGCCATCTTGGCAGGGTATCGGGAAGGACTCGAAACCGGCGGCAAGCCTTTTGTGCTGGAGGAGGATAACAAGTGGCTGCGCGAGGCCGCGACCGGTGAGTTGCGGGACCCCGTCCACTTCTGGGGAAAGATGAACGCGCTTCCTTCCGTGCGGGGAGAAGTTCCCAAGAGTGCCCGCAAGGCCTTGGAGGAGTTGCTGCCCGCGCCGGGGCTCGTTTATCGGGTCGCCCACCGGGTGGCAGGTTTGGGAAGCTTGGGGCGTGAGCGTTACGTGGCGCTGGCGGATTGGGAAGGAGGCCGTGTGGCGCGCGAGGCCAAGGCCCTGGTCCCTTCCGCATGCGTCTGGGCGAAGGATGACAAGGGCTCCAAGAAGATCCTGTACGAAGAGATCATTACTTCCGCCGCACGCGCCCTTGATCCCTACGTTCAATTGCGCGGCAGGTGGATTGTGCGCCGGCTGGCCCCCCATTGCTCGCGCATTGAGATGGCAGCGATTCCGAAGAAACCTGATGAGGAACGCCTGCTGCACTCCATGGGCTTTGAAACCGCGAACATCCATCTGGGAAGCAAACAGGCGGTCAAGAATTTGCGCCGCGACCTCGCGAAGCGCAAGGCCGGATGGGTTCATGAGGCGGCCAAGAAAATGGTGGACGCAGTGCGAAAAGATTGGGAGGAATGGCGTAAGGCTTAGCCCGGATGTCTCACCACCCGGTTCGCAGGGTGGGGTTGATGCGCCGCACTGCCGGCTCCCCCCACATTTTTCCGTGACGGTTCACCCGGCAAAAACCGCGGCCCGCCGGCCCGCAGTTCTATCGTTCTCCCACCAGGTACTTGCAACCTTCCGGCCCCATGCGCGCGGAGTGGGGTGTCTTCCCTGGGATATCAAAGCGCTCCCCTGGTTTGTAGGTGCGGGTGTGGCCATCGACCGTCACGGTCATCTCTCCGGTCAGGATGATATGGGCCGAGACGTCAGGGTGCTGATGGGGCGGATAGTCCATGTCCGGCCCGTCTTCCCAAACGTAAACGTCATCGAACCCTTCGTCCTGCAATTGCTTCGTCAAAAGTTGTTCGTCCATTATGCGCAATCTCCTGGAGCTTTCTCGGAAAGCTCGTTGTGCTAACCCTTGTCCACTGACCGCAAGGGTCGATGGCCCATTACCTGAAACCCTGAGACTATCCCGGCACTCTCCCCGTGGCTTGGAGATACCCCTCGATCATCTTGGTAAACGCTCGCACGTGGGATGGTATCACCTGTACGGCGAAGACCGAGCAGTGCTTTATCTCTTCCACAGCTCCCAGCAAGGCGGCAATCGAGTCCAAAGTTTCATCCAGCGGATACTCCACCCCCACTAGCTGCGAGGGATTGTAGCGTACCGTACTCTTTAACTCACGCTCGATTTTATCTGCCGTCACCAGGACCCCACGCTGCTTTTCGCAGAACGTGTCCCAACTGGAGCCGGACTCGGGGAATCCCGCCATTGCGTGCTGGTGGCCAAAGTGCTCGAGCTCACACCCCAGCCATTCGAGATCCTGTGCGAGTTGTAGGAGCGGCGGTTCTGGCACAACTAGCTATTGTAATATAGGGCGTGTCAATGAGAGATTTAAAAAGGTGCCGCGCCGCCGCTTGACCGAATTACGGTACCTGCCGGAAGGGGAGTGGTTCGGCCTCACCGAAATCGTGGCTCCCGCCCTTCCCAACCCAGAAGTCCGCACTCAAAATTAGATGCACGTCCCAGGAGGAAAGACATGGAATTTCGCACACTTCCCAAGACCGGCCTCAAGGTTTCGCGCCTCTCGTTCGGAACGATGACGTTTGGTGCCCAAACCGATGAAGCCGCCGCACACCGTATCGTCGATTGCTGCCTGGACGCCGGCATCAACTTCATTGACACCGCGAATGTCTACAACCGCGGCGTGGCGGAAACCATCGTGGGCAAGACCCTGAAGGGCCGGCGCGACAAGGTTATCCTCGCCTCCAAGGTGCGTGGCAAGATGGGCGATGGGCCCGGTGAGGAAGGTTTGTCGCGCGCGGCCATGCGCAAGGCCATTGACGCAAGCCTCCAGCGCCTGGGAACCGATTACGTCGACCTTTATTACTTGCACCAACCCGATTATGCCACCCCCATCGAGGAAACACTCGAAACCATGGAAGAGTTGGTCCGGGCTGGTAAAGTGCGCTTCCCCGCCATTTCCAACTACGCCGCGTGGCAAGTTGAGGAAATCCTGTGGATTTGTGAAAAACGTGGCTATTATCCCTATTCTATTTCCCAGCCCATGTACAACTTGCTCGCGCGGGGGATTGAAGAGGAATACCTGCCGTTTTGCCGTCGTTTTGGCGTAGCGGTGGTCCCGTACAACCCGCTCGCCGGAGGGCTATTGACGGGCAAACACTCCCACCAGACCGGCCCGACTCCCGGCTCGCGCTTCGATGGCAACAAGATGTACCAGGACCGCTACTGGCTTGACGACGACTTCGCCGCTGTCGAGGAACTGCGGTCCATCGCCACAGAAGCGGGGAAGACTCTGGTGGAAATGGCGCTTCAGTGGCTGCTTTCGCAATCCGCCGTTGATTCCGTCATCCTGGGAGCTTCGCGGCTGGAGCAACTCCAGGAAAACCTGAAGGCCGCGGAAGGCGGCCCGCTTGATCCAACCATCCTCGCGCGCTGCGACGCGGTGTGGAAGCGCCTGCGTGGCATCACGCCGAAATACAATCGGTAAGGCCAGCAACCGTAGCGCGGACCTCCGCCTTTGAGGTCCGCGGCTCTTACCGCGACTTGCACTCCCATGTTGATGCATGCGTGCTTGTTAGCGATTGGTGGTTTTTTATAAAAGAAGAGCTAAGACCTCCCGACTCTGGGCCAGGCGTCCGTCTTTGAGATTTGCGGTTTTTGCCAAGGAATAACCGCGGACCCCAAAGACGGGGGTCCGCGCTACGTTTGCTGGCCCACTACCTGTTTCAACGAGGCATTCACAACTTATATTTCAGCATGTATGATTAAGGAACTTCCATGGCGAACCGCGAATCCAAACCCGCCGATTGGGAAGACTTTGAGGCGGCGGCAAAGCGATCCATCGAGCAGCATATTCGTAACTCGTTTGTGCATACGTATAAACCCGTTTTGGATGACGCTAAATACCGCTCGTTTGACTCGATGGAAGAGTATCGGCGCTGGTGCAAAGAAAACCTGCCAGATTGGCTGGGATACAGCCGGGACTGAGTTGCTGTATGGCAGCATTTGAATTCAGAAGCGCACAGGAACTTGGCCGCGTATTTGAGCGGCATGGCGTTAAGTACCTTTTCTTTGGAAAATCCGGCGCAATTTTGCTGGGTTACTCAGACACCACGCAGGATGTTGATTTGTACCTTGATAAGCAGAGGCACAACTGCGTAAAGGTCGTAGCCGCCCTCTTGGAACTTGGTTTCCGGCTCACGGAAGAGGAACAAGAGGAGATCGAGCGGGGCAAAGATTTCGTGCAGCTCCGCAACGGCCCGTTCGACGTGGATCTGATCTTCGCACCCGACGGTATCGAACGGTTTGACGATGCTTGGAAACGACGCGTTGAAAAGCACGGCTTTCCCATCGCGAGCATGGATGACATCATTGGAAGCAAGCAGGCCGCCAATCGGCAGAAAGACCGGGAATCGCTGCCTCGCTTATTGTCGTTCCGGGAATGGCTGAGAGGAAACAAATAGCAACCGTAGCGCATCTCTGCCTTTGAGGTCTGCGGCTCTTCCCTGGACTCGCGCTCCCGAACCCGAGGGCAGATATCCCTCTTTGAGATTTGCGGTATTTTCAAAGGAATCCCGCTGAGTTGGCGATCAGCTTTCTTATGGTATTATGGAGTTATGGCGACAAGAAAAATGACTTTCAGTCTTCCCACTGCCCTGGCGGCTCAGTTTATCAAGCGCGTCTCTGCCCGCGAGCGCTCGCGATATGTTGCTGAAGCCCTTGCGGCGCGGCTGCGGGAACGCGACAAGATGTTGGCTCGGGCGGCCGATGTGGCCAATCGCAGCCGCAAAGTGCGGACCATTGAGCGCGAATTTGACAGGCTCGAAACCGAGATTCTGGAGCCATGGGATGAAGCCCCGTCGCGGTGAAGTCTGGTGGGTGCGGCTCGATCCGACCCTGGGGTCGGAGATCAAGAAGACCCGGCCCTGCCTGGTAATGGGGGCCAATGTGCTCAATGAACGCCGCCATACGGTCGTGGTAGTTCCCCTGTCGACCGCCCCCCAAGCTGCCCCTCCTGTGCTGGTCCCTGTGGTTTGCTCTGGGCGTCGCGTCGTCGCCGTCGTGGACCAAATTCGCGCCGTGGCCAAAGAACGACTCACACATAAAATGGGAGAAATCTCCCTCGCGGACCTCGGTTCCGTCGAAGAGGCGCTCCGCATCGTATTGGAGCTCTAACGGCAGTCCCCAATCCTGCAACCCCGATTCCCTAACCCCTAACCCAGAGCGTCCCTACGCCAGCTCATACTTCACCGGCCGGGTCCCACGCACCGCCCGGACCTTTCCTCGCTCTACCAACCGGTCCATGTGCCCTTTCACCGGGAACATCGCGAGCAGCCAGGAATCGGGCGGCCAATCGCCTATCGCGTTCGCAACGGCGTCGACCAACTCTTTCATGGTGAGTCCGGCGCGGTTCTTCTCCAGGCTGGCCAGGATGGCACGATCCAGAAACTCCACCGTCTGCCGTGACTCGGCGATGAAGTCGCGAACCTCTTCGCCTCGCATGATGGGCCAGTGGCCGGAGTAGAGCGTGTCGATGGGCAAGTGCTCGAAGTAGCGGAGCGTCGAGAGGTAAATGTCGATGTAGTATACATCCGCGCATAAATAAAGGGACATGATGGCTAGCAAAAAGGTAGCAGCCGGGGTCGGATCAGCTCCGGGTAGGATTGCATATCCTCGAAGACCCGGGTCAAAGTGGCGACCAATTCTC
>Ga0187884_10000832_pt1 | contig 29912 bp, 31 predicted proteins | sample June2016WEW_20_4_FD_132983 | JGI IMG/M metagenome (GOLD analysis project Ga0187884, IMG submission 132983) | Peatland microbial communities from SPRUCE experiment site at the Marcell Experimental Forest, Minnesota, USA - June2016WEW_20_40 | ecosystem: Environmental > Terrestrial > Soil >...
GGCGGCGGCGAACGCTGTGACGCTTGCCACACCTGCTATCGTTGAAAGTGAAAGTTCAGAAGGCTGGAGGCTGTGCAATTACCATGACCGTCGTCGTTAAATCCAAAGATGAGTTGGTGGTGCCCCGCAGCGTGCGCCGTCAGGCTGGCATAAAGTCCGGAGACCGCGTGGAGTTCAAGGTCTCTGGCGGAATCATTAACATCATTCCCGAGCTTCCCACTGCCGATGACGAATACACGCCGGCCCAGCGCCGTTTGCTCGATGCCCGTCTGGCCGAAGCCCGCAAAGGCCCGTACTACGGACCCTTTCCGACTGCCGACGAAGCAATCGCCTTTCTCGGCAAAGAGATCAGAAACCGGAAAAGAGCTGCGCGCAAGACGACCTAAGCGATGAAGATCGTCTTATCCGATCGCGTCATCGAAGCGTTGAAGGACGCTCCGCCGCATGTCCGGCGGCCTTTCAGAAGCAATTGCGGTTTCTGGCCGCGAACCTCCAACACCCATCGCTCCACGCCAAGAAATACGACGAGCGCCGGGACTTGTGGCAGGCCCGCGTCAACAAATCCTGGCGCTTCTTTTTCACGATCACGGATGACTGCTACCGCATTGAAGACGTCACTCCTCACCTGAAATAGCAGAGGAGCTTCAGGCGGGCACCTGTCGGATGAGCGGTCCCCCCTCCCCGTGGCGCATGCGCCACGGGAACGGAGGTTTCGGGGTTCTCGCGTTGACCGCCCATCCGGCTTTTCGACATAATGGAACCAGGCGTTGGAGTTCGCCGCAACCGCCCCTCGGGGAAGATGACTCCTACAGAGGACTTCCTGGTTGTGAGCACCATGGACGACGCGCGGGAACCCGGCCACCTCAATTCGTCGCAGCGGTTGCATCTGCTGACGAGTTGCCAGTACGCCGACAAGCTGCTTTCGGAAATTGGGCAACAAATCACTAGACTCACATGATTTGGTACAATCGAGGCGATGCGAGGCGTGTGGGACTTCATCCGAGACTGGTTTCGAGAATGGTGGGGTCTGATGGGGTGTGCGGCCTTCACCTTTCTGGGTATTTGGCAGGCGGCGGCAAGCAAGAGCAACGCTTGGGTTGTTGTATGCAGCGCAACGCTCGGCACTGCCTTGTTCTTTGTCGCATCCTACAAAGCATGGAACCGTCAACGGGAGAGGGCAGCGAAGGCTGAAGCTCGGTTGGTGCCCAGACTTGTGATTACTGAGGAACCCACTCCTAGGGTATGGCCTGCGGGACAAGCGGGCGTCATAGTCACTGGCAAAGAATACTACATGGAGGTCTTTAATTCGAGTGATGCGGATGCCATCGAAGGGGCTGTCGTTGAAATCGTGGATCTGAAGCCAGATGCCCTGGGTTTTAAAAATGCAACGCTCCACATCCGAAATGAAAATGATGAGCGATATGGAACCAGAGAAGCCACGATCTACCCCGGTTCTTCTAGGCAGTGGGATTTAATCACTGGACCGGTAAATGCACCTAACTCACAAGTGGTGATGATTATCCCTCACGTGATGCATAGGTATCGCGAGCCGATTCCGATTGATGTTTATGAGATGACTGTTCATGTGAGCGCAAGGAACGTGGCCGCAAAGGATGTGACCTTCAAGTTCTGGGTTGCAGACAATGAACTACAGTGCGTCAGGATTCACCGTGATGGTCCTTCCGCATCGGAGGCGCTTTGACCACCTGCTTAAGCAGTTTCTCGAATTCTCGATACCCCGAAGGCTTTTTCCGAGCCAGCGGTTTTTCCTCCACGGCCTTGGCGCTTTTGGATTCTGACATCACCCCGCCTCCTGAGCAGTCAGCAGGTCCCCCGTCAACCGCTTCCCGCGAATCGAGCCGAGCACGTTTGAGAAACGCTCGGCGTCGGTTAAATGGCGTTCGTTGTAGCGGAAGGTTTGCTCATCAAGGTAACGGAATAAATGGAACGGTTCGATACTAACGTACGTGCCTTTGATGGCGCGCTTCAGGAGACTCCAGAAGTTCTCCAAGCCATTCGTGTGGATCGTTCCATCAACGTACGCTTCCGCATGGTCAATCACCTTGTGCTGATATTTGTCCAAGCCTTCGTAGGATTTCAGCGCGTCGGTGTTCAGTTCCGATCCGAGGGCAACATTCGCCCGCACATGCTTCTGAATTCTCCAGGTAAACCTGAACAATGGTTCCACGTGGCAGGTTCCGATCGCGTCCGAAAGCCGGCGAGTCGCGGAAGATTTCGCGGCGTCAGCCTCTACGGTGCAAACTTGATGACCGTATCGATGCGCAGCGGAGCGAACTTAATATAGCGGCCCGCATGGTATTGCGGTTCGGTGGCCAGCCGGCACATCTCGATAATCTGCCCCGGGTTCCCATCGGCGCTCTCCAGCACTTTTTCACGGAACTCATCCAGGTCCAGGTGGCGCAGTTTGAAATGGTCGGCGGCGGCTTCGAACAGTCGTTCGGCGTCCCGCTCGGCAAGCGGTGGGATATTCAGTGCTTGCGCCGGATTCCAGAAGAGCCGGGCCAATGCTCCCAAACTGAAAGCATCCCGCGAGGCGGCGAAAAGAGCCATACCGGGCGCGTGATGGATTCGCTGCAGGAAACGGTAGGCAGCGAAGCCGCCGCTTGTAACGCCATCCAGCATCATCGGCACGGGTGAGCTTTCCACCGCACTCCATAGGAGCCCTTTGAGGTGAATACTGGTTTGAACCTTGAGCCAGGCCTCGCGATCGGCGCCCGGTTTCGCGCGGCGGATAAAACCGGCATGGCGCGCCGCCATCAGCGCACGCGCCATGGCTGTCAGTAAGGCATGCAGGGTCGGCTGCCAGGCAATGTATAGCACGCGGCGATTGCCGGAGAGCGCTTCTTGAATGAGCCGGGTCTTGCCGCTTCCCCGAGGACCCAGCAGCAAAAGCGGATCGCCGGTGGCAAACGCCAAACTCAGGCGTTGCACCTCCTTCGCCATCCCCACGAAAGGAAGTTGCGGCTCCATGCAGGCTGCCCCGCTACTTGACGACCAGCACGTTGCAGGGCGCGGTGCTTGTCAGGTTGTGGGCCGTGCCACCCCAGATATGCTCGTAAATCCGGGAATGTCCCGTGAAGCCGACGACCAGCAGATCGATGGCATTCTCCCGCACGAAATCGCCAATTATCTTGACGGCATGTCCGGGCACAATCACGGTTTCGAGGTCCACGGAGTGCAGCGCCGCGCGCGCCCGGCACTGCTCGGCAAGCTGCCCGAAGTAGCTGTCGGCGCGATCCTTCTCTTCGCGAAATTCGTCGATCACCTCGGCGTGGCGGGGAATCTCCTCCTCCACGCAGATCATGCGAAGGTGCGCGCCAACCCGCGCGGCGAGCTCGACGGCGAAATCGAATGCCTTGCGGGCGCTATCGGAGCCGTCGTGTGCAATCAGGATTCGCTCGATCATATTATTTACCGCTCCGCCCTCGGTAGCAGGTGTTTGGGCATAAACCAGGCGTTGGCGATGGCCGTCGGTATCACGGCGCTGGCGATCACGGTTGCCACCAGATAAGAATACTGCGCCCCGGTGATGATCTGGTGGTTGAGGCCGAACAGGGCCGAGATGGTGCCAAACGTCAGTCCGGTGGACATCATCAGAGAGTAATACAACCCCTGGTGCCCTTCATGGTTGAAGGCCCGCACGGTGGGAACCAGCGGGACCATTTTGCTCACCATCTTGGCCGCGAACAGCGCGAGAAAGGCGAGCGGTGTGGCGATGAGCGCCGGCACGGAGACCAGCGATCCGGCGCGAATGAAATAAAACGGTGTGAGAAGGCCGAACGTCAGGGTGCGCAGACGCCGGATCAGAATGTGATCTTTTCCCACCGTTCCAGCCAACACCATCCCGATGATGTACGCCGGCAGAACGGCCTCGCTGCCCGCCCACGCTGCTAAGCCGCCCATGCCGAACAGCAGAAACAGAATGTACTTTGCTTCAAGCTCCGAAACGCGGCCGCCGTATTTCTGAAAGAACCACGGTGTGACAAACGGCAGCGCCCCGAACACAACCACACTCGCGACAACAAAGATCAATGTCCGCACGGTGAACGGCGCGAAGATCAGCCCCAGGGCGATTACGGTTCCGAGATCGTTCACAAAACAAGCCGCGAGAATGCCCTTGCCGAAATCGGTCCGGTTCAAGCCAAGTTCCAGCATGACGGCATACACCACGGCAACCGAAGTGGTGGACAGGGCGACTCCGGCCAACCAGCTTGCCGGAATGGACCACCGCAGCACGAAGTGCGCCACGGCCGCGGCTCCCAGAAATGGCGCGAAAAAGCCGACCAATCCCACCACCATGGCTTCTTTCCATTTCGTGCGGAATATGCTCGGATCGAGTTCCGCCCCAGCCAGAAACGTGAGCACAATCGCCCCCGTTCCAGCCAGGAAACCGACCCAGGCCGACTTCGCTCCCAGCACTTCGGTGCCGATCAACGCGCCGATGACGAGCTGCGCCACCGTGCCAACCACGATCTCCGAGAGCGCCGTCGAGATCCTGAACCAAATTGAAAGCAGCGTGGCGATCAACGCCAGAATCAACCACAGCGCCGCTTGAAACCAGACCTGTTCCATGCCGGTCTCCGATGTTCAAATTTAGCTGTCTAGGGATTCGGCCTCGAAGCCCCTACAGCAGTTCCTGCCGCAGGAGTCATTGGCCGCTCGAGAGCGGCGGTTTGGCGAACTCCACCGCCTAAGCAAGAGAATACAGCAAACCGCGGAACGCTGCAATCCCTCCGCGTTGCCTTGACCGATGCCATGAGTTATAGTCGAGCTTCGAAACCATGGGTGATGGAGCGTCACCTTTAACCGTTCCGGGCAGCCGGTTCTGATAGCTCCTACCGTCTGGTAGGAGCTTTTTCATTCTCGGTCCACGTTTTACTACTCATTCGCAAGTCACAAGGAGTCATAGATGACCAAAATCGTACACGTTGTAGGTCGTGAGATCCTCGACTCTCGCGGCAATCCTACAGTTGAGGCCGAGGTTTGGCTCGATGGTGGCGCGGTCGGCGTTGCGGCCGTTCCTTCGGGAGCATCGACGGGAGAAAAGGAAGCCGTCGAATTGCGCGACGGCGATAAGAAGCGGTATGGCGGGAAGGGAGTCACCCAGGCCGTAGGCCATATTGCAAAGGAACTGGCCGTTGCCGTCACGGGCAAGGACGCTACCAACCAGCGTGCCGTCGATCAAGCCATGATTGATGCCGATGGCACACCCAACAAGGCAAAACTGGGGGCCAACGCGATTCTCGCCGTTTCGATGGCCACCGCGCGCGCCGCGGCCGGCGCTCACTCGCTGCCTTTGTACCGATATCTTGGCGGCGCGAACGCCTGCACGCTTCCCGTGCCCTGCATGAACGTGCTCAACGGCGGCAAACACGCCGACAACACCGTCGATTTCCAGGAGTTCATGATCGCGCCACACAACGCGCCATCATTTGCCGAGGCCATCCGCATGGGCATGGAGACCTTTCACACGCTCAAGCAGGTGCTGAAAGGCAAAGGATACAGCACCGCCGTGGGTGATGAGGGAGGCTTCGCTCCCGATCTGAAATCCAACGACGAAGCGGTCGAGTTGATTCTGGAGGCGATCGCGAAAGCCGGCTACAAGCCGCGCACCGATATCTCGATTTGCCTCGATCCGGCCGCCAGTGAAATGTGGGACGACGGGAAGTACGTGCTCTTCAAATCCACCAAGAAGGCCATCACCTCCGACGAGCTCATCAGAATCTGGGAGTCATGGGTAAACCAATACCCGATCGTCCTCCTCGAGGATGGCATGGGGGAAAACGACTGGGATGGCTGGCGGAATCTGACGGTTGCTCTCGGCGCCAGGATCGAGCTGGTGGGAGACGACATATTCTGCACCAATCCCAAGATCCTTCAAGAAGGAATCGACAAAGGGATCGGCAATGCAATCCTCATCAAGTTGAATCAGATCGGCACGGTGACGGAAACGCTGGACACGATGGAACTCGCCGGGCGCAACGCCTACCGGTGCTTCGTCTCTCACAGATCCGGCGAAACGGAGGACACCTTTATTGCGGATCTGACGGTTGCGACCGGCGCCGGCCACATCAAGACCGGTTCGGGCTGCCGAAGCGAACGAGTCGCGAAATTCAACCAGTTCCTCCGGATCGAGGAGCGGCTGCATGGGCGCTCGCGCTTTGCCGGGCGTGCCGCCTTCCGGCGCTGAGCCGAACCCGGCAATAGTGCGAAACGATACGATCGGTTGTGAGCGGCATCCGGCGCGGGAGCGAATCGCGCCGGATGCCGAGTTTCACTTCAGCCCGCAGGTCAGATCGCGTAGGAACCGGCGGTGCGGGCTACCAGCGCCGGTATGGGAAGGACAACGGTTTCAACTGCAGGAGTTTGCGACAACAGAAACTCGAACGTAACTTTCTGGCCGGTCTCGGTAAGCCAGTCCGGACCGGCGCGCCTCAATTCCAAGGTATCCGGAAGGCCGCTTACGGCAACGCGCGCACGCTTCCGGTCCATCGACAGCACCACCGCTTCCACCGTCACCCCGGCGCGAAACTCGATCAGGACGTACATAGTAAACCTCCCTCTGGTTAACTTGAGGATGCCCCCAAAACGGAAACAATTCAATGTTGACGTTAGTTATGGATCAAAAGAGCCAGTACCCGCTGACACTGTCCGTCGGGAAACCCCATCCTATATTCAGTGGCAGCCGCGCGGTCGTCGCCACGTATGGGAAAATGGCTGTTAAGTGATCGTACTCGACGGCATCCTCTACGCGGCCGCTTTCCTCGGCGCCGGCGCCATCGTCGCTTGGCTCGCAGGCCCGGTCTCCGCGCTTCCCGCGTGGATCCTCGCTCTGTTCTGCCTCTATTTCTTCCGCGATCCCGATCGCGCCATTCCCGCCGGCCCGGTCGCGGTTTCTCCGGCCGACGGCAAAGTCGTTGCCGTGAAGGCGGAAAGCCCCTCGCTCCTCCGCGTCAGCATCTTTCTCAATATCTTCGATGTCCACGTCAACCGCGCGCCCATCGCCGGCGCCATCCGCGACGTCCGCTACCGGCAGGGGCGCTTCCACGTCGCCAGCCGCGAAGAGTGCTCGGAGGCCAATGAGCAGAACATCGTCACTGTCGAGGGCGACGGCACCTCGGTCGTCTTCAAGCAAATCGCCGGCCTGATCGCCCGCCGCATCGTTTTCAGCAAGAAGCCCGGCGATCGAGTCGCCGCTGGTGAGCGCGTCGGCCTCATCAAATTCGGTTCGCGCGTCGACGTCCTGTTCGGTCCCGAATGGGAAATCGTGGTCCAGCCTGGCATGCGCGTGGCCGCTGGCTCCAGCATCCTTGCCCGCCGCCGCGACCGGGAGCAGCCGCATGGGGCTTAGAAGCCCACTCAACGATCCCCGCTCGTCCGATCGCCGCCCGCGGCGCGCCGCCTACGCCCTGCCCACGCTCTTCACCGCCGGCAATATTTTCCTCGGCTATCTGTCCATCCTCAAAGCCTTCCGCGGAGCCATGGCGGCCGCCGCCGGCTCGGGCGGCGCACCCGAGCATTTCGCCGTTGCCGCCAAAGCCATCGTCGCCGCCGCCGTCCTCGACGGCCTGGACGGCCGCATCGCCCGCATGACCAACACTACCAGCGAATTCGGCCGCGAAATGGATTCCCTCGCCGATGTCGTCAGCTTCGGCATGGCTCCCGCCGTCCTGGCCTATGCCTGGGGCGTGCAGTTCGTCGATACTTCCATCGGCCCCAACTGGCGCGAGCACATTCTGCGCGCCGGTTACTTGGTCGCTTTCCTCTTCCTGTTGTGCGGCGCCGCCCGCCTGGCCCGCTTCAACATCCAGAAAAACCCCATCCCCAAAAACCCCGGCCGCCCCGACCGCAAATACTTCGTCGGCCTCCCCATTCCGGCCGCCGCCGCCATGGTAGCCACCGTGGTCCTCGCTTTCGATTCCCAACCGCTCGCCTGGGCTCCGCTCTCCATCGCCTGGCTGGCGTTGCTGGGCGGGCTCGGCCTGCTCATGGTCGGCACCTGGCGCTACTACAGCTTCAAAGGTATTGCCCTGAATAAACCCCACACGCCGCTTCTCATCATCGTGCTCGGCGCCGCTATTTTCGCCGTCTGGAACTGGCCCCGGCCCGTGCTGGTCTCCATGGCCGCCGCTTACGTTGCGAGCGGCATCGTGATTCGCCTTGGCGGCATCATCCGCCGCCGCCTTCGTCCCTCATGAACACCATCGCCCTCATCGGTTCCGATTCTCTGCTCGGGCGCGAAGTCCGCGACATCGTCGCCGCTCACGCCGCCACTTTCGATCTCCGCCTGGTGGCCGATACCGGCGAACAGCCCGGCTTGCTCACCCGCGTCGGCGACGAGCCCACCGTCGTGGGCGGCCTCGATGCCGCCAGCCTGATCGACGCGCGCGCCATCTTCCTGGCCGGCTCCGCCGAATCCAGCCGCAAAGCTCTCGAACTCCTCGACCAGTCCGCCGGCGCCGCCGTCATCGACCTCACCGGCGCCGCCGAAGAGCGACCCGAGGCTCGGCTCCGCGCACCCCTCGTCGAAGACCCCGACGCGGAAGCCCCCATCGAAGCCGCCGTCCACGTCATCGCTCACCCCGCCGCCATTTCGCTCGCGCTCTTCCTCCGGCGCCTCCACGCCCAGGACCCCGTGCGCTCTTCCGTCATCCAGATCTTCGCTCCCGCCAGCGAGCACGGCGCGCCCGGCGTCGAAGAGCTCCAGAATCAAACCATCAGTCTGCTGTCGTTCAAGCCCCTGCCCCACGCCATCTTCGATACCCAGCTCAGCTTCAGCCTGCTCGCCAAGTATGGCGACGAAGCCCCCGTCCCACTCGAAGATGCCGAACTGCGCATGGAGCGCCACCTTGCCTCCCTGCTGGCGCTGCCCGGCGAGGGCCAGGACGCTCCCATGCCTTCTCTCCGCCTCCTGCAGGCGCCGGTCTTCCACGGCTACAGTTTCAGCGCCTGGGTGGAGTTCGAGTCCAACCCCGGCGTCGACACCCTCGAGAGCAGCCTCGCCACTGACTCGATTGAAGTGCGCTCCATCGACGTCGAACCGCCCACCAACGTAGGCCAGGCCGGCCAGGATGGCATCGCCGTGGGCGCCATCCAGCCTGACCGGAACAATCCCGACGCCTGCTGGTTCTGGATCGTCGCCGACAACCTCCGCCTCACCGCCGAAAACGGCGTCGCCGTCGCCCGCCAACTCGTATGACTAAGTGCACCGTTTCATCAATACCCTCTCGTACTCCGCGAAGACCGCTCCCTCACGGGGTGCCCTATGGGCCCGGCTCGGTTGCCTTGGGCTTCGCCCTCGCCGCCATGCTACTGGCACCCGCCTGCGGCTATCACGTCGGCGGCCGCGCCGTCCTCATCCCCGACACCGTCCACACCATCTCCGTTTCCGCCTTCGGCAATGCCACCGTGCGCAACACTCTGGCCCGTCTGCTCCCCGCCGACATCACCCGCGAGTTCCACACCCGCACCCGCTACACCATCGTCTCCGATCCCGCCCAGGCCGACGCGGTCCTCACCGGCGCCTTGACCAACTTCAGCTCCATGGGCACCACCACCGACCCCGTTACCGGCCGCGCCACCAGCGCGCAAGTAGTCGTGACGCTGCAAATCACCCTCACCGAACGCAAGACCGGCAAGGTGCTTTACACCCAGCCCCACTATGAATTTCGGGAGCGCTACGAAGTGGCTACCGACCCCAAAGCCTATTTCGACGAAAGCGGCACCGCCATCGAGCGCGTGGCCCGCGATGTCGCCCACAGCGTCGTCAGCGCCATCCTGGAGGCCTTCTGAGGCCATGACCTCGGCCCAACTCCTCGCCCGCCTGAAGAAGCGCGATTTCCCCGCCGCCCTCCTCCTGCTCGGCCCCGAGGCTTACGAACGGCGCCGCATCAAGGAAGCCTTCACCGCCGTCTTCTCCGAAAATTCCGTCAGTCGCCATTCGCTCGCCGAGGTCTCGCTCGTCCAGATCCTCGACGACGCCCGCGCGTTCTCTCTGTTCGCCGCCGAGCGCCTCATCTGGGTCGTCAACGCCGAGGCCGCTCTCCCGCGCGGCCGCTCCGACGACGACGAGTCCGAATCCGCCGGCTCTGCCTCCGATGCTTCTTCGCTCGCCGCCTATATGCGCGATCCCACTCCCGGCGTCACTCTGGTCTTCGAGGCCTCCCGCTTCGATTTCGAAGGCGACGACAAACGCAAACAGGACCGCGTCCGCAAGTTCTACTCGGCAGTTCCCGATGTCATCGAACTCCGCCGTTTCGCTGCCCACGAAGCCCGCGCCGAAGCCGAATCGCTGGTCCGCCGCGCCGGTTTTCGCATGGAGCCCGCCGCCCTCGAACTCCTGGTGGAGGCCCTCGGCGCCGATATCGCCCGCGTCGCCATGCACCGCGAAAAGCTCGCGCTCTACGCCGGCTCCCGCGCCATCTCCACCGACGACAGCACCGCGCTGGTTCCCGACGCCCGCGCCGCCACCATCTTCGCCCTGGTTAACGCCCTCGGCCGCCGCGACCGCGCCCGCTCCCTCGAAATCCTCGACACCCTCACCCGCGAAGGCGAATACCTGCCCCTCGCGCTGGCCTTTCTATCGACGCAGTTCCGCCTCGCGCTGGCCGCCCGCGAAGCCGGCTTGAAGAGCGCCTCGCAGATTCAGGCACACTTCTCCCGTATGGGTGTTCCGATGTGGGGATCGCGCGCCGACCAGGTTTATCAGACGGTCGCCAAGTTCGGCAAACCGCAACTGGAGCGCGCCATGGAGTGGATCTTCGAAGCCGACCGCGGCCTGCGCGACGCCCGCCCCGATGACCGCATCGTCATGGAGCAGTTCGTCCTCAAGCTCACCGCCAACGAGCCGCGAACGTAAGAGAGCGGAGCCGGGCCGCACGAGCTTGCGTGCAGCAAGGAGACCCATCGGTTTACTTTTCGAGCGCCTTTACCTTCAGGTGCAGGTTGGATTTGTACCGCGCCGCCGTATTCTTCTTGATGATCCCGCTCTTCGCCGACCGGTCGATCAGCGAAAAAGTCTTCGGAAGAAGTTCGGCCGCGGCCTTCGCATCCTTTTCGATCAGGGCGCGCCGCATGGCGCGAATCTGGTGACGGAGCCGGGTCTTGTTCTTGCGGTTGATTTCCGTACGACGTTCGGTCTCGCGTACCCGCTTCAACGCGGAATAAGTGTTTGCCATCTTGTGCTGACTGGATTCCTTACAGAATATTCGAGTCTCCAGCATAGCGCACCCCCCACCCCTCCGGCAACCGCCGCTCAGCGCGGTGTCTGGCGTTAATATACAATCAACGGTTCATGCGTGGCGATCGATGGTGGCTGGTGCTGTGTGTGGCGGGATTGCTGGCGGCCAATCTCGCAATCGCGGCCAAACTGTTCGGTCTGGAGCATTCGGCTTATCACGAATCGGTGGAGGGCGCGTTCATCGCGAACGCCCGCGTAATGGCGGAACACCCGGGAAAATGGGGTTGGTGGCCGCTGTGGGGCTGCGGGATGCCGATCGAGAATACGTACCTGCCGCTGACTCAGTGGAGCGTCGCGGCGTTCAGTTTGTTGACGCGGCTTTCGGCGGCCCGGTCGTACCATATGGTCACGGCCGGGTTCTATGTGCTCTGCCCTCTGTCGGTGTTCTGGATGGCGCTGGAACTGAGTGGCAGGCGGCTCGCGAGCTTTGTGGCGGCGCTGGCGTACTCGTGCTTCTCGCTTTCGGCGTTGCTGATGCCCGACATCCGGAAAGACGTGGGCGGGCTGTTGAATCTGCGCCGTCTGCAGAGCCTGGCGTATTACGGCGAGGCGCCCCATATGGTGGCCATGGCTTTGCTGCCGGTGGCGGCGGTGCTGTTCGCGCGCGCCCTGACCAGGCGCGGCATGAAATGGACGATCCTGGCCGGCCTGGTGGCGTCGCTGATCGCGCTGAGCAACGCTTTCGGGATCGTCTCGCTGGGGATCATGCTGGTCTGCCTGCTGCTGGCATATCCTTCCGATCCATGGTGGAAGGGCCCGGCGATGGTGGCGGCGGTTGCCGTGGCGAGCTATTGCTGGGTTTCTCCGTGGCTGACCCCGGCCTTGCTGCGGGCGATCCGCATCAACTCTCCCGACGCGGGCGGCGACTTCCGATTCACTGCCGGATCGTGGGCGTCGGTGACGGCGGCCGGCGTTGCATGGTTATTGTTGTGGTGGGTCCTGCGGCGGGCGAAAGTGGCTGCCCACCTGCAGTTCTTCGCGTATCTGGCGTATGCTCCCACCGCCATGGTGGCGCCGTGGGAGATCTGCAAGGTGGCGGTAATCGCGCAGCCGGTCCGGTATCACCTGGAGATGGAGATGGCGCTGCTGCTGGTAGTGGTGTTCGGCGCGGCGGCAATTCTCGATCGGTATCCGGCGCGCGTGCGGCGCACGGTGGTGGTGGTGGCGATGGTGGCGCTGGCGCTGCAGACGGGCCACTCGGTGGCGTATGCGCGGCGGCTGATCCGCGCAGTAGATCCGAAGGATCTGGTGGAGTACAAGATTGCGCAATGGATGGACCAGAACCGGCGCGGCGAGCGGGCATTCCTTTCCGGATCGACCTCGATTCTGTACAACGTGTTCACGGACAATCCTCAGTTTCACGGTGCGCACGATCCCCTCGTGGCCAACCGGTTTATTCGCGTGGCGGCGTACACGATCTACAGCGGCACCAACGCCGGGGCGCGGGATGTGGAATACTCCGTGTTCTGGCTGAAAGCGTTTGGAGCGCGCGCCATTTCCGTATCGGGGCCGAACGGCAAGGAATTCTGGAAGCCGTTTGCGAACCCGGCCAAGTTCGAGGGCGTGCTGCCGGTGCTGTGGCGGGAGGGTGACGACACCATCTACGAAGTGCCGAGCCGGTCGGCGTCGCTGGCGCACGTGATGCCACGCGCAGCCGTGGTGGCGAGAACGCCGGTCCACGGCCTGGATATCGGCCCGGCCGAGGCGTACGTGGCGGCACTGGACGATCCCCAGTATCCGCCGGCGACCTTTACGTGGAAGGGGATGAGCGAAGCGGAGATCCGCGCCCGCGTCGAGAAGGGGCAAGTGATCGCGGTCCAGGAGACCTACAACCCAGGTTGGGCGGCATACGCGAACGGCCGGCGGCAAGTCGTGCGGGGGGACGCCATCGGGCTGACAGTGATCGAGCCGGATTGCACCGATTGCGTGATTTCCTTGCGATACGACGGCGGGACACAGGCGCTGGTGACGCGCGCGTTGAGCCTGGCCGCGATGCTAGTGGCGGCGGTGGCGGCCTGGATCGGGCGCAGAAGGGCCGATCACATCGCGGTCTTTCCTTCGTGATAGTCCTGTTCGGTGTTCACCTCCCAGAGCCGGGACTTGTCGACTGAGCCGGCCACGATGCCGTCCACGGCCATCATGGCGGTGAGCATGGAATGGTCCTGGTTGTTGTAACGGTGCATTCCGTTGCGACCGATCAGGAAGAGGTTGGTGTAGCGGTCCACATGGTCGCGGATCTCCGCGAAACGATTGTAGGCGCCGAAATACGCGGGGTAGGTTTTCTCCATGCGGAGGACGGTGGAGTCCAATACTTCGGCGGCATCGATGATGCCGATGCGGGCCAGTTCCCCGGTGGCGAACGCGACCATGCGGTCGTCGGGCAGGTTCCAGATCTCATCCGACTGGTTGCAGAAGTACTCCAAACCCAGCCACACGGTTGAGGGGTCGGCCACCAGGTACGGGCTCCAGTTGTTGAAGATCTGGAGGCGGCCGAGGCGGACGTCGGGTTCCTGGATGTAGATCCAGTTGTCGCGGATGAGCTGGTTGCCTTGCGGGGTGTCGTCGTGGATGCGCAGCGAGCGCAGCAGCAGGCCGACGGTGATGAAATCGCGGTAGACCAGGCCGTCGGAGACTTCGAGGACCTGTGGCGGAGGCGGGACGTCGAACGCGCGCATGATCTCCTGCACGGGGGCCGTGGAGAAGAAGTAGTCGCCCTCGAAAATCTTCCGGCAGCCTGTAGCGGCGTCGGCAGCCTCGACCGCGCGGACGCGCCAGCCATCGGTGAGGATGCGTTCGACGCGACGGCCAGTGAGGATTTCGCCGCCCAATTCCCGCACGCGGCGGGCGACTTCTTCCCACATCTGCCCGGGGCCGAACTTGGGGTAAAGGAACTGATCGATCAGGGAAGTCTCGGTGGTCTTCTGGCCTATGCCGCCCGTGCTACCCCGGAATGATTTGCGGAAGGCGTGCTTCAGCGTCGACCAGATCGACAGGCCCTGAATGCGTTGGGCGCCCCACTCCGCGCCGATCCGATTGCAGGGCTGGCCCCAGACTTTCTCGGTGTAGGACTTGAAGAAGCGGAGATACAATTCGCGACCGAAGCGGTTGATGAGGAACTGCTCGAGAGTGTCTTCCTGACGGAGGGGAAACAAAGCGCTGCGCAAGTAACTGGCGCCGATCCGGCAGGTCCGCCACAAGCCGAGTTTGAGCAGCGCGTCTTTGCTGACGGAAATGGGATATTCGAAGAAGCGGCGGAGGTAGTAGATGCGGGACTTGCGGGCGCGCAGCAGCATGACGCGGTCGGCGCAGGCTGGGTCCGGGCCGGACGGGGAGGGGGCCATCGGCCGCTCCAGGCGATGGTACTGGATGGAGGCGCCGTTTGGGGTGGCTTCGAGGGGAAGCATACCCAGCCACCATTCCATGACGCGGTCGGACTTAGAGAAGAAGCGGTGGCCGCCGATATCGATGCGGTTGCCTTTGTAATTGACGGTGCGGCAGATGCCGCCGAGGCAGTCGCTCTTTTCGAGGACGATGGGCTTGATGGCCGTGCGCGTCAGCAACTCGTACGCGGCGGTGAGACCGGCCGGACCTGCTCCGATGATGATGGCGCGTTGCTGGCGCATTGCGGCGGCAGAAGAACCGAGTGCTTCTCCAATTAAGAGTAGCGCGGACCCTGCCTCACGATGCGGTGGCGTCCTGATCGTGCGTCCCTTGACGTTACCGGCGTTTCCCGCTGCGGCGCTGCTGAAGTGGCCGGCGCCCCGTCCACTTCGGCACTCCGCCCATCTTCTGTTTGCAATCCTCTCGGCCTCTCTGATACCATCTAGTTGGCAGATCGGAATCCTCTCCTTTGAAGTGCCACACATCCATCCTACGGAGTAAAATATCAACTGAATGAGCTTTACCGTTTTTCTTGGCAATCTCCCTACCTGGGTCACCGCCGATGACATCAAACAATGGTTGGCCGCCGAAGATCTCGTGGCCGATTCAGTAAAGGTGATCCGAAACCACGAAACCCAGGAGTCCAAAGGCTTCGCGTTCGTCGAAGCGCCCACCGGCGAGGAGATGCAATCCATCATCCGCCGGTTTGATCGGGCTCCTCTGGAAGACCGCTTGCTGCGCGCTAATCCCGCCCAGCCGCCTAAAGGTAAGGATGCTCCTCCGCGCGGTGTTCAACCACCCGTCGCCGGCGCACCCGTCCACCGGGTTCCTCCCAGACCAGACCGCAAACGGCGTGGCGGCAAGGACCGCGAACAGTCTCCCCGCAGCGCCTTTGCGACTGAGCTGGCCAAAGTTCTGTAGTCCCGGCCCCACCCTCCTCAAGGTGCGGCCCCGCAATTCCATCGGGCTGCACACCTGTGAACTACCCGCACATCGGCCCCTGAAGCATCCCATTTGGTTGCAACGGTTTACGATTGGCGTCCAGCGTGCTTTCCACGGCGGCATGAGATACGCCTGGCTCGGCTGCCTTCTGCTTTGCCGCCTCCTGGTCGCCGCACCGCAGGATGCCGATGTCAATGTCAACACCCGCTACACGGTCGAATCCGTGATCCTCTCCGGTCAGGGCTGGACCACCAACCTCCGCTCCGAAACCACCGACAAGATCAGCCTCGGTCTGCGCCATCAATTGGTCGCCCTCATCGGCCAGAAGCTGAACCCCGCCGGCCTCGATTCGCTCGCCGCCAATCTGAAGAAGGAGTTGAGCGCCCGCGAGGTCACCCACCGCGTCGTCCGCGGTCAGAACCCGGAGGAGGTCCGCGTCGAATTCGAAGTCAAGCCCGCCAAGGTCTCCGCCGATCTCAACCTCGATCAGTTTGTCTACGATTCCAAGCAGGGCTGGAGCGGAAGCGGCGCGGCCGGCCTCACCGCCGGCCAGCATTCCTTCTCCTTGGGCCTGGTCAGCGACGGCGACTGGCTCGACGAACGCTACGCCGGCTTCCGCGCGCGCTACGAAGACAAGCGCCTCCTCAGCGATCGCATCAGCTTCCGCTTCCAGGTGGAGAGCTATCACGATCAGTGGAACAGCAGCACCCTGGCCGAGCTCGCCGCCCGCCCCGGCCTCACCTCCGAGGCCTACCGCGCGCGCCAGAACTTCCAGCCTTCGGTCACCATCGCGCTGGCCAAACCTCTCACCCTCGAAGTCGGCACGCGGATGGAACGTTTCGAAAATGAAGATCCGGCCGCGGGTACGGTGGCCTCCGACGCTCTGATTACTACTCTGCGTTTTCATCGGCGCCTGGAGGATTCCGACAGCCAGCAGGATCTGGACGCAGATTGCTCTCTGCACGCGGCCACCAGAGCTTTAGGTAGCGATTTCGTGTATTCCATGCGCACCGCCGGCGTCCGCTACCAGTTCCACCGCGGCAAGCATGTGGTCACCGATAATGCGTGGACCGGCATGATTCTCGGCCGCGCGCCCCTGTCCGACCGTTTCGTCATGGGCAATACGTACTACTTGCGGGGATGGAATAAGTACGAACTCGACCCACTCGGGGGTAACCGGGCGGTCCACAACTCCGTCGAATATCGATATGGCCCGCTCCAGGTCTTTTACGATGCTGGAGCCATTTGGGACGCCGGTCAGCAGGCCACCCCCAGGCAGTCGCTCGGGGTGGGTCTGCGCGAATCGGCTTTTTCTCTTGCAGTCGCTTTTCCGGTACGATCCGGCCATATAGAACCGATCTTGATGATGGGCATTCTTCCCTGATGTCGGAACCCTCGCGGGGTTCACAGATTAGCCGACGTAGCTGGCTCCTGGCCGGCTTGGTGGCTCCTCTATTCCGCGCGCGGGCAGCCGATTCTTTGGCCGTAACCTTCGATGGAGACAACCTCCACATTGCCTCGCCGGGCCTGCATTTCCTTATCGGCAAGCCCCTCCAACGCTTAACAGGGGGCGGCACCGTCGTCTATCTCGGACGCCTCACGCTCTTCCGCGATCCCTTCGTCACCCCCTTCCGGCGTACCGACGCCCGTTTCGTGGTGAGCTACGATATTTGGGGAGAGGACAAGTTCTCCGTGACTGTACCGGAGCCTATCCCGCGCACCGTTCTCCTGCCGGCCTCCGCGGCGGAAGCCTGGTGCATCGAAAACCTCGCCATCAACGCCTCCGGATTGCCCCCCGATCGCCCTTTCTGGCTGCTTCTCGACCTCAGAACCGTTCCGCGCAAGGATCTTTCCCAGGTTCTTGGCGATTCGGGCATCAGTATTAAGAACTTTTTCATCGAGTTCTTCAGCCGCCAGCCGGGCACCGACGATCCCCAGTGGACCCGGCCCGCCGGTCCGCTTCGCCTGGCGGATCTGGTGCGCACGCCCGGCCGGGGGAAAATCGGGTGAACCGCCTTCGCAACAAGCTGGTACTCATCTTTCTGGCCGCCACCCTCGCGCCTCTGGCCGCCACCATCTGGTTCACGGCTTCCATGCTCGAACCCACCGGCCTGATCCGTGCCACAGCCGAAGTCGACGTCCTCTCCAAGTCCCTCCTCCGCACCAGCCAGGAGTTCTACCATCGCGCCTGCGACGATCTCAGACAACAGGTCCAGGCCGGCGGCGCCCGGCCCCTCAAGTACACCTCCGCCTTCCGCACCACCTGGCCCGATCCCATTCGCTCCTTCGCCGAATCCGCTGAGACCGAACGCTTCATTCCGTCCGGCAATGAGGGCGACCACCTGCTCTACCTCGTCCGCCACGGCGACGACATCTGGTCCTACTCCGCATCCCTCGGTGGAGTCGCCACCGAGCGCCTCAAGCGCGAAATCGGCGTGGCCCGCGATCTGGTCGACGCCTCTCAGGAGCGCGACCTCCGCCGCGGCTTCCGGCTCACCTACATCCTCCTCGCCACCGCCTTCTGGCTCACTTCGCTCGCCCTGCTGGTGTACATGGCCCACCGCATCAGCCGCCCCATCCAGCACTTGACCGCCGGCCTCTCGAAACTCGCCTCCGGCGACCTCGCCGCCCGCGTCCCCGCTCCCGGCGACGACGAAATCGGCCGCGCCATCCATGCCTTTAACCATATGGCCGACAAGCTCCAGGAGAGCACCGAGCGCCTGGTCTACCTCCGCCAGCTTGCCAGTTGGCAAACCCTGGCCCGCAAGATGGCCCACGAGGTCAAGAATTCCCTCACCCCCATCCGCCTCACCGTCGAAGAGATGATGGCCCGCTACAACGAAGCGGACCGCGCTTTCGTCGAACAGGCCGCCCAGATCGTGGTCGATGAGATCGAAACGCTGGAACGCCGCATCCGCGCCTTTTCCCAGTTCGCCGCCGAGCCGCCCGTGCAGCCCGGCGAGCTGGACGTCAATTCCCTGCTCCAGGAGCGCATCGCTTTCCTCCGCTCCGCCCACCCCGAGGTAGCCTACGACTGCCGCTTGTCCGGCGGTGTCCCGCGCGTCGTCGCCGATCAGGATCTCATCAAAGGCATCCTCACCAATCTCCTCGAGAACGCCGCCGAGGCTGCCGGCGAAGGCGGGCGCATCCTGGGCGTCACCGCCGAACGGCAGGGGCGCGTCGCCATCGAAGTGCACGATTCCGGACCCGGGCTGAGCGAACAGGCGCGCGCCTCGCTCTTCCAGCCCACCATTTCTTTTAAGAAGCGCGGTATGGGCCTCGGTCTTTCCATCGCGCGCAAGAGCGCGCTGTTGTCGGGCGGTGATATCGAACTCGTGAAAGGAGAACTGGGCGGCGCCGGATTCCGCGTGCTGCTGCCCGTTGCTACCAATGGCCTCCAAGCGTTTGCTGATCGTGGATGATGAAGAGAATATCGGCCGCTCGCTGCGCATGATTCTGGAGCGCGAAGGCTACGCCGTCAACGTGTGCCGCTCCATGGCGGATTTCGCGCGCCACCCCGACGCCCAGCGCGCCGACGCCTACCTCTTCGATATGAAGCTGCCCGACGGCAACGGCATCGATCTGCTCAAGACCGTCCGCCAGAACGGCGCCGCGCCCGCCATCATGATTTCCGGCCACGGCACCATCGCCGACGCGGTCGAGGCCACCCGCGCCGGCGCCTTCGACTTCCTCGAGAAACCGCTCAGCCGCGACCGCGTCCTCCTCGCCGTCAAGAACGCCCTCGAACAGTCCAGCCTTCGCCAGGAGAACGAGCGTCTGCGCGAACTGGTCGGCGGCGCTCCCAAAATGATCGGCTCGACGCCTGCCTGGACGCGCGCCGTCGAGCAGTCCTCGCTGGCCGCGCGTTCCGATGCCCGCGTCCTGCTGATTGGCGAATCCGGCACCGGCAAGGAGTTGCTGGCCGCCCACATCCACCACTCCAGCCCTTTCTCCACCGGCCCCTTCGTCAAAGTCAATTGCGCCGCCATTCCCACCGAACTGCTCGAAACCGAGCTTTTCGGCCATGAAAAAGGTTCCTTCACGGGCGCCACCGCCTCGCGCCGCGGCAAATTCGAACAGGCCGACGGCGGCACCATCTTCCTCGACGAAGTCGGCGATCTCCACGGCGCTTCCCAGGCCAAACTGCTGCGCGTCTTGCAGGAAGGCGAGTTCCACCGCGTCGGCGGCGAGCAGATCATCCGCGTAGCGGTGCGCGTCATCTCCGCCACCAACCGGGACCTCGGCGGCATGGTCGCGCAGGAAAAGTTTCGCGAGGATCTCTATTACCGCCTCAACGGCGTCCCCATCCGCGTCCCCTCGCTGCGCGAGCGTCCCCACGATATCCGCCTGCTGGCCGAATATTTCCTGGAAGAGTTCTGCTCCCGCAATAATTTTCGCCGCAAGATGCTCGACGAAACCGTCTTTCCGCTGCTCGACAGCTACCCCTGGCCCGGCAACGCGCGCGAACTCCGCAACGTCATCGAACGCATGGCCATCCTGACGCAAGGCGACCGCCTCACCCGCGATTCCATCCCCGTGGAGATCCGCGTCCAGCGCGAGGCCGGCCCCAAGTCCACCATTCAGGAAGCCCGCGAATCCGCCGAGCGCGAGCACATCCTCCGCGCTCTGGAGGAATCCAGTTGGAACGTCTCCGGCGCCGCCCGCACTCTCGGCATGGAGCGCACCAACCTCCACAAACGCATCCGCGCCCTCGGCCTGACACGTGGGAAATAGACTTGGATGGCCTACCCGGTTCCTCACCCGCGATCGATGACATCCTTCAGTGCGCTCGGGTACGCCGATTTCAACTCAGGATGCGCCTCCGCCAGGCGGATCAGATCCAGCTCGTCCTTCTTGCGTTTGCTCAAGCGCCGATGTGGATCGCTGTACGCCCATAGCTTGCCCTGGGTGACATCTTCAAGGCTGGCGACTCTCACGCGAACGCCCAAGACTTCGGCCTCCACAGACCGAGGCAGGAACGCCTGATACCTCTCGTCCGTTGTGAACTGAATCCGGAGATCGCTTCCCGGCGCCTGCACATTCAGCGAGTGGGGATGCTCATCGGCCCGGAAGCCTTGCTCCTGGAGGTGATCGGCAAGCTTGCGGACGCTGGATGCAATCACCACCAGATCGGCATCCAGCGTATATACCGGCTCGACGTAGCAATTGACGGCCAAGCCGCCGATCAGGCAATAGGGTCCGAACGCTTCGCAGGCTTTGATCAGCCGAGCGAAGTCGGCCGCGCCGCCGTGGGTCGTCAACTCGTAGGCCTCCAGTGCCGTCACAACTTCACTCTATATGACAGTACCGGTTGCCGCAAACGCAGTGCGCTATCCCGCCTGGCTCTTGCGCGCCTTCTTCCTGGGCGCCTCAGCCATTTCTTCGTGTCCCGCGGCCGCGGTCGCCGCGCTGGCCGGCTTGCGCTTCTCCGCGAGACTCTTTTTCAGCGCCTCCATGATGTCGATCACCGGCGCGATATGCGTTTCCGGAGTCGCCACCACTTTGCGCCCTTCGATCTTGGCCTCGATCATCTTCTGCAGGTTCTCGCGATAGTCGTCGTGGTATTTCTGCGGCTCGAACTCCGCTTCGAGCGACGAGATCAGCATCTTCGCCATCGCCAGTTCCTTGTCCTTCACCAGGCTGGTGTCGGTGCGGAACTCTTCCACCTGCCGGATCTCGTCCTGGTAATACATGGTGTGCGAGAGAATCCCCTTGGCGCCCGGCCGCAGGATGACGATGTGCTCGCGATTGTGCATGGCCACCTTGGCCACGCCGTAGTAACTGGATTCGCGCAGCGCCTGGTAGAGCAGCGCATACGGCTTCTCGCCGCCTTCATCCGGCGCCACGTAGTAGGAGCTCTCCAGGTACACCGGGTCGACGTCGCCGGCTTTGACGAATTCCAGAATCTCCATCACCTTGGCCGTTTTGGGTGCGACCTTCTTGATGTCTTCGTCTTCGATCTCGACGTAGTGATCCTTCTCGTACTCGTAACCTTTCACCAGTTCGCTGCGCGGCACCGGCTTGTCTTCGGCCTGGCAGTAAGTCACCTGGCGGATCCGCGAATGGTCGTCTTTGTGGAGCAGGTTGAAGCTGATGGTTTCGCTTCGCGCCGCGCTGAATAGCCGGATCGGAAACGAGACCAGCCCAAAAGTGAGGTGCCCTTTCCAGACACTCGATGCCATAATTCTTACCTCTCTGACTCGCTTGGCTTTCAGCGTACTACAAAGGCGGGGCGGATGTAAACATAGGATGTAAAGGGACTTATGTCTTGTGTTCGTCTTCGTGTGACCTCTTCTAGCCCAGGTATCCGGATTCCTGCTATCCTGACGGTGGGATCTGACCGAAGCCTCTTCGGCCCGATTTGCTCGCTGTTTCCATAACCGTCACAGTCAAAGGCGGAGCTGATTTGGTGAGAATTCTCGTGTTGCGCACGAAACTCGCCCCCTCGCTGGCACTAGCGGTTCTGAGTGCGGCTGCATTGTGCGCACAGAACCCGCCGGCATTTGAAGTGGCGTCCGTGAAGGTGAGCCGGCCCGACAGCCAGGGCGGGGTAACCGTCAACCCGGGCGAAATCGTCTGGACGAAGGCCACACTCAACGAACTCGTCAAGACCGCTTTCAACGTGAAGGACTATTCGCTTTCCGCGCCGGCGTGGCTCGACTCCGGCGAGTTCGATGTCACGGCAAAGATGCCGGCTGGAACGCCGCCCGGCCAGTTACCTATGATGCTGCAAGCGCTGTTGGTAGAACGCTTCAAGCTCGCCTATCACTTCGAATCGAGAACCACGAACGGATATGCGCTGGTGATCGCGAAGGACGGGCTGAAGATTCGCCCGGCGGACGGAGGACAGCAAAGAAGCAGTGTCGGGCCGGATCGGTTGATGGCAAAGAACACTTCCCTGGCGCAGTTCGCCAACATGCTCTCCGTCAGATTGGACCGGCCTGTTCAAGATTCGACGGGCATAGCAGGCGTCTTTGATTTCGACCTGAAGTGGACTCGCGAAAGTGGCGCTCCCAACATGACGCCCGGCGCACCGACGGATGCCGCCACCGATTTCGGCCCATCGCTTTTCACAGCCTTGCAAGAACAGCTCGGGCTGAAACTGGAAGCGCGCAAGCTGCCGGTGGATGTGCTGGTGATCGATCACGCCGAGAAAGTGCCGATCGAAAACTAGTTTTCCCTCTTGGTAGTGCCTCCCAGCGCGCGACCGGATTAGATTCAACGTGACCGAACACGTCATTGTCATTACACCAGTCGAACCGCCGGCGTATGGGCCATCGAAGACGGAACTGGCTGCCATTCGAAGAGGCGAGGCCGAGATTGCCCGGGGCGAATATGTGAGTTTGAGAGACCTCGTCCATGAGTTGGACCGTCCTCGTCGCAAATGCGTCGTGAAAACAACTCGCAAAACTCCCCGCTAAGGATGAGCAGAGGATTGCTGCTTCACTACGATCAATGTCCGAAGATCCTTTCTCCGGCGATATTCTCAAGCTTCATGGTATGGAGAACCGCTGGCGCCGCCGCGCCGGCAGCTATCGCATCTTCTTTGTCATTGATACCGCGGCCCTGACCGTCTCAGTCAGCACCATTGTCCGGCGCACCTCCACCACATATTAGGTCGGCGCAATCTCCTGCAAATATTAGGATGTAGAGGCACTCGGCGAGACTCTTTTTCAGCGCCTCCATGATGTCGATCACCGGCGCGATATGCGTCTCCGGATTCGCCGGCGCTTTGCCTGTACTCCGGATTTCCAACCGCGTGGTAAGCTCGCGCTATGGGGACCGGAGTGTTGGTCGCCGCCGCGCTGGCCCTTGGTGCACAACAGGGAGTCGATCCGACTGAGGTTTTGCGCGAGGCGCGGCCGAAGCTGGCTACCATCGTCCAGCGCCTGCCGCGGTATACCTGCGTGCAGACGGTCCAGCGGAGCTACTTCCGGCAGGGGCCTCGGCTGCAAAACGCGACCTGCGAGGAATCGGTCGAATGGCACCGTCTGGCCAAGCGGCGGCTGTTGGAGCTCGCGGACCGGCTGCGGCTGGAAGTAGCCATTGAAGAGGGGTCGGAGATGTACGGCTGGGTGGGAGTGAGGCACTTTGAATCCACGCCCCTGTGGGATTTGGTGGAGGGTCCCATCGGGACAGGCGCATTCGGCTCGTTCCTGGTGGACGTCTTTGGCCCCGCGGCGCCCCAATTCGAATACAAGGGCGAAGAGGATGTGAATGGGCAGAGCCTTCTCACTTACCATTTTCAGGTGCCCCAGGAGGCCAGCACATACCGATTCGAAGCCCGCGGGAAGAGCTGGATGACCGGGTACGAGGGCGAATTCTGGCTCGATCGATCCGGAGAGCTATGGCGCCTGATGGTGCGCATCACCACGCCCCGGGAAGACTTGGGGATGTGCGCAGCCGACACCAGCGTGGACTTGCATCGGGTGAGGATCGGGACGGGCGACTACTTACTACCCAGTGCAAGCCGCTTTTCGGTAGTCGGTACGGGGTACGAAACGCTTAATGTGACGACCTTTTCCGCGTGCCGTGAATATCATGGCGAATCCGTCCTCCATTTTGATGGGGCCAGTGCCGTTGATGGAGCGGAGGCGCCCACCACTCCCACGCCTGGCGCCGAAGGGGCGAAGCTCCCCGCGGGATTGCAGGTGGCACTGGCGTTGCAAGATGAAATCAATTGGAACACGGCGGCGGCGGGCGACCCAATCGTTGTAAAGGTACGAAAGGACATTACCGAAGGCAAACCCAAGCGGGTCCTGGTGCTGGCGGGAGCAATCGTGCGCGGCCGGCTGACCCGCGTGGCTCACCAGGTGGGACCGCGCGCGGCTTACCTTGTCTCGATCAGCTTCGAGACTCTGGAGAATAGCGGCAAGATCATCCCCTTCTCGGCGAAGCTCGACCCGCACGAGGACCCGCTGATGAAGCGCTATGTGGTAACGGTGGATCAACTCGCTGCCGAGGGTCCGCATGGGCCGGTGCCAGGGCCGAAGCTTCCGCCGGATGCGGAGTTCTCCTGGGGACAGACGCTGGTATTCCAATCCGCGGACAAGAATTATGTGCTGAAGCGTGGATTCGAGTCGCATTGGCTGACCACCGACACGGTATGGCCGGTGCGGCTCCGGTAGCTACGCTGGCCGCAGCTCATCCTGCTTTCAGTGTCCCACTGGCGGGTGGGCGTCAGGGAGCGAGGAGCCACCAGCACCAAGTCGCTCGGTCAAAGCAATAGTTCGGCGCAATCTCCAGCAAATGTCAGGATGTAAAGGCACTCATGCCTCTCGAGGAGTATGCTGCCAAACGCCGCTTCGAGAAAACCCCGGAGCCGGCTTGCGCAGGGGAACGGTCTGCGTCATGATTTGAACAGTTCTCTTGGAGAAGTGTTCAAATGGAGTTTTCGGACTACGCGCGGGATGCCGCTGTTCGAGCGAAGCAGATTGCGCGAAGGGTGTGGGTATAGATGACCTACGTCAAGAGAATCATATGCTTGGCGAATTCCTTCAAGACAAATGGCCGCTGCATTGCGGGAAGGGAAGTGCTTGTCCAGGGATACGGCGGTTGGATTAGACCTGTGAGCGAGCGGGATACCGCTGAGGTATCATTTTCAGAATACCGATACGAGGACAATCAAAGCCCCAAACTTCTCGACATCATGGATGTGCCATTGTTGAAGCCTGACCCCAAGCACCATCAGACTGAGAATCACCTCATCGATAAATCGCTGCGGTGGGTAAGGGTAGGCGAACTGCCGTGGGGCACGCTGCCACAACTCCGCGATCGTCCGGCAACCCTCTGGATTAACAGTGATCGCACCTACACGGAAGCTTTCAACTGCATCAGTCAAGCAGAGGCGGCCACACAGCACGACTCTCTAGCACTGATCCGACCGGAAACGTTTGCCGTTGAAGTTGGCAGCAGTACTCGGGATGGCAGAACGAAGAAAACCTACCGGGGGAATTTCAGATATAACGGCACCTATTACAGTTTGAGCTTGACCGACCCCGTCGCCTGTGATGCGTTCAAGCCGAAAGACGCAGGTGAATATCCGTTGAGCGATGCCTATCTTTGCGTGAGTTTGACCGAGCCTTACGACAAGGACGGTCGATGCTACAAACTTGTGGCGGCGATTTTCACTAATCCGCCATTGTGAGCGAAACCATGTACGACACCGTTTTCACCATCGGACACTCGACGCATCCGCAGGAGCGTTTCATCGATCTATTGAAGCAGCACGGCATCACAGCCGTTTGTGATGTACGGTCGAGGCCCTATAGCCAATTCAATCCGCAATTCAACCACGAGGAGTTGGAAAAAGCCTTGGTGCCGCATGGCATTGCATACCGCTTCTTGGGAAAGGAACTCGGCGCACGGAGCGATGATCCCGCTTGCTATGAAGGGGGTAAGGTCCAATATACGCGCATTGCACAGACCGAGTTGTTCAAACACGGTCTGAAGCGAGTGCTGAGCGGTCTGAAACAAGGTCTTCGGATTGCCATCATGTGCGCCGAAAAGGAGCCGCTTGAATGCCATCGCACGATTCTGGTGGCGAGGCATCTGGCGGCGCTAGGCCTCCGGGTCGAACATATCCATGCGGACGGCCATCTCGAAAGCCATGACGCCGCACTGAGCCGGTTGGCGCAGATTTTTAATTTGCCGGAAGGCGATATGTTCCATACGCGGGAAGAATTCCTGGCCGATGCCTACAGCAGGCAAGAAGAACGCATTGCCTATGAGATCGCCGACGAGACAGCGGACGATGCGGCGTTGAAGGGGGCCACCGGATGAAGATTTTTACGATTGGATTCACGAAGAAATCGGCCGAGACGTTTTTTACCCGGCTGAAAAATGCAGGGGTCAAGCGCTTGATCGATATCCGGCTGAACAACGTTTCACAGCTCGCTGGCTTCACAAAAAAGAATGACCTCCGGTATTTCACCAAGACAATCTGCAACATCGATTACGTGCATCTTCCCGAACTTGCGCCTACGGCCGATATTCTCGACCCCTACAAGAAGGCTAAGAATGGCGATTGGCAACTGTACGAGCGGCAGTTTCTCGACCTGATGCGGTCGCGGCACGTCGAGAACTCACCGCGCGGAATCCTTGACGGCGGCTGTCTGCTATGCAGCGAGGAAGAGCCGCTCCACTGCCATCGCCGCCTGGTTGCCGAATATCTCAAAGAGCATTGGGGCGATGTAGAGATCGAGCACCTTCCGTAGCGATTCGAGCAACGGAGCCAAGGCCATCCGGACGCAAATGTTAGGATGTAGAGGCACTCATGCCTCTCGAGGAGTACGCCGCCAAACGCCGCTTCGAGAAAACCCCGGAGCCGGCTCCTTCCACCGCCACGCCGCGGCCCGCGGGCAATTATTTCTGCGTGCAGCGTCATGACGCCACCAGGCTGCATTACGACTTCCGCCTGGAGATCGACGGAGTCCTGAAATCCTGGGCCGTGCCCAAGGGACCTACCCTCGATCCCTCGGTCAAACATTTCGCAGCTCACGTGGAGGACCACCCCGTCGAGTATGGCGATTTCGAAGGCACCATTCCAGCCGGCAATTACGGCGCCGGCAGCGTGATGTTATGGGATCGCGGCACGTTCGACTTGATTGGCGATTCGACCGGGATCGAACAGATAGCCCGCGGCGATCTCAAGTTTCGTCTCCACGGAGAAAAGCTCAATGGCGATTTCGCCCTGGTCCTCATGAAGGGCCGCGGCAAAGGCAACGAATGGCTGATTCTCAAGAAGCGCGACCAGTTTGCCCTGGAAGGCTGGGACGTGGAGGCGCACTCGACGAGCGTGCTCTCCGGCCGCACCCAGGAGGAGATTGCCCGCGACCTGCCGGCCCGCAAGACCAAGCGCCCGACCGCCGGCGATACCAAGCGCGTATGGGCCTCCAGCCGGCCGGCCAAGAACGCGCGAGCCTCCGCACCGCCGGAGCCGCCCCCGCCGGGGCCGCGGACCTCAAAACCCAAACTGAAGGTTGATCCCGCCGCCGTGAAAGGCGCGCGTAAAGCCGCCATGCCCGCGGCCATCGAGCCCATGCTCGCAACCCTCGCCGGGCAACCCCCGCGCGGCGCCGAGTGGCTCTTCGAAGTGAAATGGGACGGGGTGCGCGCCATTGCGTTTATCGGGCGCGAGGAAGTCCGCATCACCTCGCGCAGCGGTCTCCGTTGCGAACGCCAGTATCCCGAGTTGGCCGTCATCCCCCACCAGGTGAGCGCTCGCGAGGCCATCCTGGACGGCGAAATCGCCGTGCTCGACGAAACCGGCGTTTCCCGCTTTCACCTGATTCAGCCGCGCATCGCCAACTCCGATCCCAACTCTGTCGCGCACCTGGCGCGCTCCCGGCCGGTGGTCTATTTCGTCTTCGACCTGCTCTACCTCGACGGTTACGATCTGCGCGGCGCGGCGCTTGCCGTCCGCCGCGAGTTGCTGGAAAAGGTGGTCGCTTCCCGCGGGGTGTTACGCATTTCCGAAGTCTTCCCCGGCGCCGGCGCGGAGATGCTGGAGGCCGCCCGTGAGACCGGACTCGAGGGCATCGTCGCCAAGCACGCTTCGAGCGCTTACGAATCGCGCCGCAGCCGCGAGTGGCTCAAAATCAAAATCGTCGGCGAGCAGGAGTTCGCCATCGGCGGCTTCACCGCGCCCCAGGGAGGCCGCGACCACTTCGGCGCGCTCGTTCTGGGCGTCTATGACGACGGCGCACTGCGCTGGGCCGGCAACGTCGGCACCGGCTTCGACCAGAAACTGCTGGCCTCTTTGCATGCCCGCCTGCTGCCGCTGGTTACCAAGATCTGCCCGTTCGCCGAACGCCCCAAGCCCGATAAGGGCGTCACGTGGGTCAAGCCCGAACTCGTCTGCCAGGTGAAGTATGCCAACTGGACGCCCGACAATCGGCTGCGCGCGCCCGTATTTCTGGGCCTCCGCAATGACATCACGCCGCGTCAGGCGGTGCGCGAAGATGCCGCCCCCAGGCCGCCCCTGCTGGCCGACGTCAAGGAAGCCTCGCTCCAGATCGATGGCCGCGCCTTGAAGTTCACGAACCTCAAGAAAGTTTTCTACCCGGCCGAAGGCTACACCAAGCGCGACGTCCTCAATTATTACGACGGCGTCGCCGATCTCATCCTGCCCCACCTCAAGGACCGCCCGCTGTCGCTCAAACGTTACCCCAACGGCATCCAGCAGCAGCACTTTTTCCAGAAGGATGCGCCCGACAGCTTCGCGCCCTGGCTGCGCACCGAGCTGATCGACGACATCCATTACGTTTTCGCCGGGGACCGCGCCAGCCTCCTCTACCTGGTCAACCTCGGCTGCATCGATCACAATCCCTGGATGAGCCGCTCGCCTTCGCTCGACCATCCCGATTTCATACTCATCGATCTGGACCCGCAGGAGTGCCCTTACGACAAGATCGTCGATGCCGCGCTGCTGGTGAAGCGGCTGCTCGACCGCATCTCGCTCACTGGCTACCCCAAGACAACCGGCGGAGATGGCATGCACGTCTATATTCCGGTCGAGCCGGTTTACACCTACGAGGAAACGCGCACTTTTGCCGAGCTGATCGCGCGCCTGGCGGTCTCGGAGAAGCCGGACCTTTTCACGACGCCGCGCTCGGTCTCCAAGCGCCAGAAGAACCGCGTGTATTTCGACTATCTGCAAAACGGCAGGTCCAAGACCATCGCCGCGCCTTACGTCCTGCGCGCCTACCCTGGCGCGCCCGTGGCGACTCCTCTGGAGTGGTCCGAAGTCCGCCACGGCCTCCACCCCGCGCAATTCAACATCGCCAATGCGATCGAGCGCTTCACCGCCCGCGGCGACCTCTTCGCCGGCGTGCTCCACCATCCGCAACCATTGGAAACCGCGCTCGCGAATCTGGACAAGTTCTTTGGTGGTTGAGTGGGGCAGGCGCTTTGGCCTGCCAAACGGCCGCTTAAAGGCGGCTGCGGGCAAAATTGCCCGCCCCGCAGAGCGGCATAGCCGCAACCAAAATGGGTGCGCGGCCCGAAGCGCCGACAAGAATGTCGGCGTTGCGGGCTTGGAAGCCCGCTCCACGAGGGCTGTCGAATCTTCGCGTGCTGCGAAGAATTGGAAGGGGTGTAATACCAAGGGCGCGCCACGGGGCAACGAAATCTTCGCAGCCACCGGCTGTAATACATGCAGTGGGGGAAGAGAGACACTTGTGACGTAAGATCGGGGGATATAAGAAAGGCGTTGCGGCGGCCGGGGCTCTCGGACTTTTCGCCGGGCGTGTCTCCGGATGAATTCGGACCCAATTACGGGGCGGCCGCCAATGATTTGAACCGCATCTTCAGGGTTAGCGACGCTGGA
>Ga0187884_10000834_pt1 | contig 29883 bp, 32 predicted proteins | sample June2016WEW_20_4_FD_132983 | JGI IMG/M metagenome (GOLD analysis project Ga0187884, IMG submission 132983) | Peatland microbial communities from SPRUCE experiment site at the Marcell Experimental Forest, Minnesota, USA - June2016WEW_20_40 | ecosystem: Environmental > Terrestrial > Soil >...
GCAGTCGCGCTTTACTACGCCGTTACAGTAATCGCGGTGGTTGCAATTGACGGGAGCATTGCTGCGAACACTAGCCTCTCATTCTTGTATGCCTTAGCCTATGTGTTCGGGATACTGGCGATCGCGTACCTCTTCAGCGCCATTTTCAGAAGCTCAGTGTATTCGATCGTGCTCACGTTTTTTACGTTTTTTTTGATACTGCCTATAATTGACAGTTTGGGGGCCAGCATTGCGCACTTTAAGCCGTGGTTTACACTTACCTTTGCATCGGGCATTGTTCTCGACATCTTGCAGCAGCCCTACCCTGTGGATGTCGTGCGCACGGTAGAGCGGACGTTTCGCAACACGACGAGAACTCTTACTGTCGCGCAGTACTACCCTTCGGTGGTGCAGGCGCTTGCGGTGATTTTCGTGTACTTCATAATTGGTCTCATATTAGCCTTGTACATAACGAAGCGACGGGAGATGTGAACACGAGAACACCTGAGACGCAGCTAAACTGGTCTCTTCCCAGACGTCCGGGTAGCCACTGACCCCCGCCGCATCGCCTGTCGTCGCGAGTCGGGCCGTCCCCGCCCTGTTCCTAGTTGTTGGCACAATGGTTTTTTTTGGGCGAACGCCTTGCCACGCCCTTAGCTATGTGATTAATGGTCTCTTAAGACGCTGTGTCTACAAACGTGTCGCGATTCGCAATTTCACGTCTCTCATCAAGAAAAAATGAAAGGAACATGACCCGCGAAGTTAGCGCTATCCGTGGGGCTAGCGTTGGCGTCGCGGCGTTACCAGTCGCAACAAATATCCCAGAAAGACTCGCTGCGTCCGCGCAACTCGCTCAAGTACAGCCTCTGTGGAATAAAACGTCGCTTTAACGACCTCCACCTCACTCCGTGGTGAATAGAACGCGTAAATAGGGATCCCGATTGCAATCGTTATGAGTCCATAAATGACCGTTGTTATGCCGCTTTCGAAGATCAAAAGCGCCGACAAGAGTATGCCGGCGACAGGGAGAATCGGCCCGGTGATCTTTTCAATGACCGTGCGGTCCGCTTTAATCCGTCCGCGCTCTCGTAGTGCAAGAACAACGGCACTGGTGACGAGATACACGAACGCAAGGTTGAAGGTCGAAAAGAGGATGAGCTGAGTTAAGCCCCCGAACAGCGAGAGGCCCAACGCAAGGACGCCTTGGGCCATGAGACTCTTATGCGGGGTGCCGTATCGCGCGTGGATGTCGCTAAAGAAACGTGGAAAGAGACCGTCGAGTGAGATAGCATAGGAAAGTCGAGAGGTCGACAACGTGCCCGACTCATCGGACCCGGAAACCGATATCAGCGCTCCAACGCCAAGTATAAGGCCGCCGACCACTGCCAGCGTAGGCGTAAGCGAAAACACCACGCTGCCAGCGGTGGCAAGGGGTGCGGGATCGAACTGGAGCGACGTCCAGTTAATGACGCCGATGATGACGAAGTTCGTCAACAGGTAGAACAGCGTCACGATTGTCATTCCAATGATGATGGCCTTGGGTATCGTCCGGGTCGGATTTTCAATCTCGTTCGACGGAATAACGGCAAGTTCAAACCCAGCGTATGCCCAGAAGATCAAAACGAGCGCCTGTCCAAAGTGGCCGAAGCCAAGCGGGGCAAAGGGCACGAAGTTCGCAAAGGTTGCCGCGGGATTAAATGCCATGTAGATTACCCCCGCGACGATCAACAGCAGAAGAGGGCTTAGCTTCGCAATTGTGAGAACGTCGTTGGCGCGTCCTGCCATCTTCGTGCCGCGTACGTTGACGTAGGTGATCAACGCGATGAAGAGCACCTTAATAACCACGCCCTCCACAGTGGTGAGGCCGGGAAAGAAAAACGTGAAGTACCGCACGAAGGCGACGGGAAAAACGGCGAGCGCCGCCACTTCGGCAACCCAGAGCGGCCAGCCGACGATAAACCCCGCGAAATCTCCCCACACCTCCCGTGCGTACGCGTAAGCGCCGCCGACCCGTGGCACGAGCGTCGCACATTCGGCAAAGTTAAGCGCGATGACAATGGCGATCAGCCCGGCCGCCACCCACGCGACGAGGCTTGCCGGCCCGAGATATTGGCTACCTAGGGAGGCGACGACGTAGATGTCAGCGCCGACGATTGCCCCGACGAGCAAATTCGTGACGTCGAAGAGGCTAAGCTTTTTCAACGATGCGCTGGGTTGCATGCGATTAGTCTAACAAACGGGCGCTAGCAATAGTCCGAACCGTCAAGGACCGCATCGGCAATGAAAGCGAGCAGATGTGTCACCCATCCTGTTAGTGATCTGCTATCGTCTATCGCCCGTGCCACTGAACGTTGCAGTCGCCACTTTTCAGCTCTTTAATAAGTCCGCTTGCGGTCTCCATTTGCGAATCCTCCTCTGCTGTCCGTATGTGTGATTGCATATATGCCTTTCTCCTAACTCAGGCTAAACAGCTGCAAGCCGATGGCTGAGTTGGCAATGGTCTGACTGTGCCTTATGCGTTCGGTAGGCGTCGTGGCACTGGTGCACCTCATAACACGTGCATCGCGCTGCTAAAAGCCCCAATTAACGGACGGCGATTTGCCGTCGCCGCTCCAGGCTTGTGTCGTCATAGGAGTGTGAGTAGGTCACTAAGCGACTCTATGGCGCGCTCGTATATTGGCGGATCGCGATCGTCGCGGATACGACACACCGTGTGCATCCCTAATTGCACAGCGGTCTCCAGGTTTCGCGGCTGGTCGTCCACGAAAATGCACTGGTGTGGTGCAACACTGAGTGACCGCAGAAGGACTTCATACAGGCGACGGTCAGGCTTCCTGAAGCCGTAATCACCGCTGATAACGACTGACGCGAAGAGTCGGTCGAGGGCGAAGCGCCTTCTAAGATAAGCAGACCACTCGCTCACGTCGTTCGATAGCATGGCAAGCACATAACGCTTCTTCAGTTGTTCAGCGACAGCGATAAAGTCAGGATCGAGCTTCAGTTGCGTGTCGAGGTACTCTCGTTCGCTGGCGGGCGCACACCCAACCCGCGCCCAGAACTCCTGAGACGATATCCGGCCAAGACTCGCCGGGAGGTACAGCTGTCGAATAGTCTCTCGGTTTGTGCAGCCGCACTCACGAGCGACAAATGGAATTAGCAGATTGCTAACGTCGTCGGCCTCCACGAAAGTGACGCCCATCGCATCGAAAACCACAACATCGACGTTCCTGAAGTGCATTGTGTGCTCCGTGACATACAGGGAACGCATGGTACTTGTGTTTCACGACGTAAGCGGCTAGCAACTGACGCGCTCCCTCTTGGAGAGCGCCCAGAGCTACAGGGCACATTGGCTAATTATTCCTTTGTATCACGCGGGCCGTGTCCCCTAGTCATTTGAAGCGCCGTTAGCTCGTTCGATTTTTGCCCTGCGGAACCGTTCCAAAGCAAGATTTGCGCAGATGAGACGGCACAGCACAGAGCTGCTGCGACAAAAAGCACCGTGTTGAGGGGCGCGGGACAGAGGATTCCTGCAATGAGGAGCGCTAGCCGCTCAGGCCTCCCAAACGTAGTGGAGACAATGCCCTTCCCGTGCGTCCGACCAAAGACCCGCGCGAACAAGAGCATGAAAGCGCCCCCAATAACGAAAAAAGCAGAGGGGGGCACACCTGCGCCAAGCACAACGCCGGCGACGAAGAAGAGCTCTGAGAACCGATCAGATATGCCGTCAAAGTACAGCCCGAATTCTGTTGCACGGTGTGCCCCCCTCGCAACGGAGCCATCCAGCACGTCGCAGAAGGCAGCGACGGCGAAAAGCGTGATTCCCGTGTAAAGATGACCGCGGAGCGCCGCGAGCCCGGACGAGAACGCAAGACACAGTCCGAGCGCAGTGATCTGATTGGGGGTTACGCCTGCGCGGTCTAGCCGCGTTGCCACCGACATGAGAACTGTGTCTTTGCGTGGCTTATAGCGGTACAAAAGGCTCATGCTATCGTGCGTGTCAATCCGCTTGTCGACCCACCGTGCCGTCCTTATAAGGACTTATCGCTGAGGTGATTCCCGTTTTTCTATCAGCACATATACACACTGCATATAGATATTTAAACTGGACATGGACTCTTTTGAAATAGGCCTCAGAATGTAAGGCATTCTGAGCAACTAATTGGTTTTGTTCGATGCGCACGCTGCGATATGTCGTCCGGTTACTCACAGCCATCCTTAGATCGCCCGCGATAAATGTGCACGATCGTGCAACGCGGATTTGCCAAAGCAGGATAGCTGCTATAAGCTAGCTCGTCGTGCCCTTGAAGACGGAAAAACGCGAAGCTATATGTCAGAGCCCGACATTCGTACCTCAGTGGAGATTCTAAGATGCGAAAACACTTTTTCGTGATAATCGTGGCCCTGCTGCTTACTGTCACGGTCTGCGTCGCGGGATGCACCAGCAATAACACTTCACCTACTCCAAGCGCTTCAGCGACGCGAAGCGCGACGTTCGTCCCTAAAAACATCTCGGGATACCGCAACTACACTAACAGCTCTGCCGGCATCACGATCCAGTATCCCCCCTCATGGCAACACGCAGAACCAGGGGGTGGAAGCTACGCACCAATTGCCTATTTTAACGTGAGCGGCGTCGACACGTCATTTACCATCGTGTCTGAGAGTTTTTCAGGACAGAGCATGACGCTCGATGGGTTTTCGCAGGGTCTCATAACGGCGCTGCAGCAAAACACGACTAACTTTACGTACACTTTAAGCAACACGGCGCTCGCTGGTTATCCTGCGCAGAAAATCGCCTTTACTCTCGTTAGCGGAGGCATTACCAGACAAGGCATCATCGAGCTGACACTAGTCAACGACACCGGCTACGCATTGACTTACGAGGCGGCACAAGACGTTTACCCCACTTACGTCGGGATTGCACAGAACATGATGCAGTCGTTTAATATTACTGGGTGAAAGACAACGACCCGGGCGCTGCGTATTCGCACCGCCTCGAACTATGTGGCACGGACGATCCGCTACGTCTGCCTCTGAAAGGGCGATATGGGGGTTGATTCAGTCGAGGCTAATCTGCCTCAGTCGGTTGGATTGGACGTCCTTTCGCTCGCTCTTGTAGTCCTTCGTCCGGTGTCATCGTAGCGTGTCGTGATGTGCGTGACCGCGCGTGACTCAGTCTTCTAAACCCGATCACGCAGTGGTTTCCTCAAGCTGTGTGCCTGAGCTGGACTAGTACTGAAGCGCGTACCAACACGCAAGCGCTGCTGCCAGCACAAGGTCATCGTATTCGCCGTCGCGCCACGCCTCTTCCCATGGGCTGCCGGAACTGATGCTGACTCTCATTGCGAAATCCCGCAGTTCATCTTTCAACAGCTCCCATAGTGGCAGGTCGTTTGTGGCGCGGAGCCAACTTTTGTTGAGCAGTAACTTTACTGAGCGTGCGAGGTCACGCTTCGGGACGCGATAAAACCCCCCCTCGTAAGAAACGTCGTTCCCGCCGATCACCACGGGCATCGGCACAAGGCGTGCCGCGCGGAACGCGTCGATGGCGGACATGCCCACGCCCGTGGCGTCCACGACAAGGTAGTGTGGCACGAACCGGCGTGCGCTGGCCGATCGTTTCGGGGTGAGCGCGCGGACCCGACCTATGATCGTGAGTCGGGGCGTGCCTGGAGGTAACCGCTCTATGTGGCGAACCCGCAGCTTCGTCGGTTGATCGAGTGCCTCGCCGCTGCCCGTGCGCAGTCCTCCGAGTGTTGCCCACGGGGCGTCGGGCGCCCCCCCGGTGAGCAGGCTCTCGCCGGTCTTCTCGATCGCGACGACAGCAGAAAAGTTATCGGCGCGGCCGAGATCACAGCCGATGAACACTCCGGCCAAACTGCGCGGTGAGTGCTGACGTGGTTCGTACCGCGCATACCGATTGGAGAGGTTACGGGCGTCCGAGTCGCTTATCACGATGATCGGTCGCGTGTATATCTCTCTTTGCCCTTAGTTCCTTCCCCGTTTTTCCCGTTCCGCTCTGTTCTTCGTGTATCACTGTCGCTTCGAGGTGCGCTGAGCGCGTTGATGGAACCGCTCGTGCGGCGCGCTATCCACTAGCAGACGCAGTTGCGCCTGTGTTTCGTCTGGTTTTCGCCGCTGGTGCGCTTGATGCGCGTACGGTGCAACGACTGGGACGCGTGAAAGGGAAGCGAGTATCCGGGCTTCAGAAAACGCGATCAAATCACAAAGTTTAAGCTGATTGACGAACCAGCGGTTTCGTGGTGTTGGTAGTGCGAGCAAGCGCGTCGAATCAAGTGTATGCCGAAACGATTGACCTTGGTGCTGTGTCTGGACAGGAGCGCCTCCGTGAGCTGTTGCAGCTGGCGGTCGATGAAGTCGCCCGAAGATATGAACACCGGTACCTGGAGCCGAGTCTCGTTTCGTTTGTGCTCGCGCGCATGGTGCACGAGGCTGATCCCGCGTTCTCTGAAGCGTCCGTGCGAGCCGAGTTCCTCAAGTTAGCCCTTGATTTCACTGAACAACTAGACCGAGCGACGCGCGGCAGGTTTTCGCTGAGCCACGTGTGGAAGACGTAGCCGGCTCTGCTGTAGCAGTTACCACCACGTGACAGCACGTAACGGCGTGCCTCTTTTTGTCAGGTCGCAGATTGAACGCGACGTCACGCTGCCAAACGGACGGATGTGAGCGTTCGGAACGAGGACCTTTCAGAGCTTAGGTAGGAGGAAAAAGACAGTCTATTTTTGGTTTAACCGACGATCTGCGTTATTTCTTTGACGATGCCTTCCTCTACGTGTTCAGTCCACAGCATTTCGGGCACGTCAACTGCAAGAAACAGCCACGTTAACAAGAGGGTTTCGGCTGCTGCCACTGCCAGATTCTGGATCAACTTGCCTATGCCTATGTGGATTGAAAAATCATTCGGCTGACCCGTTATGAGGATGGTAAACGCTCTGTCCGCAGTGATGATATCCCGCAAAATCCCAGCCTTTGTCGCCTGTATGACTATTCCCAAAGGGGCAGTGGATGACTGTGTTTTGTAGCCTTCATTTGATAGTTGCTGAACAATCTGCTGTGATAATTGATTTAGGTCCTTGTTTTTTCCTTGAAAATGCAGTACTTTTTCAGATACCATTCTAAAAACCTCAACATCAGTTGAATTAGCGACTAATTAAGAGTTTCTCATAATACTGCGGTTCTTTTTGTCGTTTTTTCCGCAATATATAAATCAATTAGATCAGGACGCTCGTGCAATGATTAAATAGTTAGAACATCTAATTATTAGGAGATGCAATAGTATGACCGTAGATCTAGAAGAATCCGCCCGTAAGCTGCTTGAAGTGGTTCCAATTATTATGCAAGACATACGATCTGAGATGCGGAGTCGACGGTCAATAGACTTGACTGTCCCTCAGTTCCGCGTTTTGGCTTTTGTGAATCGAAATGAAGGCTCTTCACTTTGGGAGGTGGCACATCACATGGGGCTGACTCCCCCTTCCACGTCTAGGCTTGTGGACAATCTCATCGCGCGCGGTTTGATGGCACGGAACGACCATCCCGCTGATAGGCGGCGTGTGCAGCTAACCGTCACAGACCATGGAATGGCGAGTTTGGAAGCCTCTACCCAAGGGACTCTATCATATCTGGCAGACAAACTAAGCGGTGCAGATGCTGACAATAGAGAAGTCATCGACAAAGCCCTAGACGCGCTGCGAACTGTCTTCGCTACCAGCACAAGCGTGGTGACGTAAGACCATGTCGATGCTCACAACAGAGGACCCCACTCGTCGGGTTGGAGAGCTGAAAGCCGCCAATGACCTGAGTGCCCCCCCCAGCGTCACGCTCGACAACGACAGGAAGCCAATTCTTGTCGTACGTAACCTAAGCAAAGCGTTCGGCAAGGTTACGGCAGTGGATGCCATCAACTTCGAGGTGTTTGAGGGCGAAATCTTCGGGCTTGTCGGCTTAAACGGAGCCGGGAAGACAACGACGATGTTAATGGTATCATCTCTTCTAAATCCTGATTCCGGCAGTGCCGCCGTGTGCGGTTATGACGTCGTCAAGGAGAAGGACGGCGTGCGGCGTTCTATCGGGTTTGTATTCGAGGAAGAGGCCGTTGACATCTACCTTACGGGCAAGCAGAACCTGGATTTTGCGGCACGCATGTACAGTCTCCCAAAACAAGAGCGGGAGCAGAGGGTGGCTGAAGTCTTGAAGACTGTTGGACTGGAACAGCACGCGAATGGGAAAGTAAAGGACTATTCCGGAGGGATGCTGCGAAGGCTTGAGATAGCGAGAGGAATGCTGACCTCTCCTAAGGTTCTCCTCTTGGACGAACCGACGATAGGGCTGGACGTGCAGACGCGACGATACCTCTGGGATTACCTCCGACGAGTGAACAAGGAGATGGGGGCAACTGTTCTTTTGGCTACGTCGTATCTTGAGGAAGCCGATTATCTCTGCAACAGAATAGCAATTTTGCACGAGGGTAAGATAGTAGCGTCAAATACCCCTGAGGCCCTAAAAGCTTCAATCGGTGAGAATCTGATAACGCTTAAGGTATCAAAGGGCGCTCACGAAGAGTTCGCAGAACTGCTAGTCGGTGAGGATCTGATAACGCCTAAGGTATCAGAGGGCTCGCAGGAAGAGTTCGCAGAACTGCTGCGGGAGACGACTTGGGCAAAAAGCGTTGAAAGTGCCGAAGGCACAATAGTGCTGAGCCTTACGGACAAGAGTATAGGGATACCCGAGATCGTGAGACTGGCCAAAACACACGGATTTAGCATCTCCTCTATAAAATCAAGCACGCCAAACTTGAATGACGTTCTGTTGCATTACGCGAAGAAGACCGTCGAGGAGCACGATGAATGATGGAAGACGTAATAGCGGTGCACGAGCTTACGAAGCAGTTCGGCGACTTTGTAGCAGTTGACCACATCAACTTCACCGTCAAGAGAGGTGAGATATTCGGGTTCCTTGGTCCAAACGGAGCTGGAAAATCAACGGCCATAAAAATGCTGACAACACTGCTGCATCCGACTTCAGGTTCCGCTGAGATCTGTGGGTACGACGTGGTCAAGGATAGTGACGAAGTCAGACGGCATATCGGAATTGTTTTCCAAGACCGATCCAGCGATGAGTATCTAACGGGCAGACAGAACCTTGATTTTCACGCACGAATGTACGAAATGAGCAAGGAGGATAGGGAGAGCAAGATAGAGAGGGCGCTTGATTTGCTTGAGCTGCAAGGAAAAGAGAACATCAGGCTTCACAATTTGCCCGAAGGCGTTCGTCGTCGATTTGAGGTGGCAAGAGGCTTCATGACTCATCCTGATGTCGTGTTCCTCGACGAGCCCACCATAGGATTTGACATAAAGGCGAGGATGGATTTGTGGAACCAGATAAAGAGGGCGAGGGAAATCGAGGGAGTAACCGTTTCGCTCACGACGCATTTCATAGAGGAGGCGAACTATCTCTGTGATCGCGTGGCCATCATCGACAAGGCAAAGATAATAGCGCTGGATACGCCTCAAAAGCTTAAGGAGGCTGTGGGTTCAGACTTAATCTCACTTCAAATTGCTGACGGAGGAGCGAGCAGGGCCATGTTCATGGAGAAGGTACAAAACCTCGAGTGGATAGGGCGTGTTGAGGAATACAGCAATTCGATATTATTAAATGCGGAAAGCGGTGAGGGAAGGGTCGCTGACCTTATAGATTTTGCAGATACGCATGGATTTGTCATTACAGCTATAGATGAGCATGAACCGAGCCTCGAGGACGTCTTTTTATACTTCACTGGCAGGACGATACGAGAGGCTGAAGGTGGATAGATGAGATTGGAACGAAACGCGAGGGGGGTGGCAAGGTAAAATGGAAGCGCAGGAAGTAACTAAAACGGAAACGCAGAAAGTAACGCACAGACCCCTATTTGAGCGCGAGCCAATTTACAGCATGTGGTTGCGCGAATTGATACGATTCTCAGGGATGCGATCGCGGATTCTCGCGACATTCGCCTCGCCGTTAATCTGGATTCTTTTTTTGGGAATCCCCCTGAGTCAGATCTTTTCAAGTGGAGCGAGCCAGAGCATAGTAACCGGAGGATTGCCCTTCTTCGCGTTCATCGTTCCAGGAATTGTCTGCATGGGCTTGCTATTCGGGGGCACGAATAGCGGTGTCACCGTCCTCTGGGACAAGGAGTTCGGTTTCTTGAAGGAAGTGATGGTCGCTCCTGTACGTCGCACGTCGCTTATGATCGGCCGGAGCTTAGGAGCGCTGACGATCGCGATCATTCAGGCGCTTGCCACGCTAGGAATTGCTCTCATCCTCGGCACATGGTTTGGTTTTAGAATAATTAGCGTTGCTGGTTTCCTCTTGGCGATGGGCTTCATGATTATTACCTTCTTTGCCTTTGTTGGTTTCGGCTTGACGCTTGGCGCCATGATCGAGAACACCGAGGGATTTACGACCATTATACGGATGATAGAGTTTCCGATGTTTTTCCTGTCGGGTGCCTTACTGCCAATTACGGTCATTAAGGGCATTCCTGTCTTGTATCAGCTACAATTCATCAATCCGCTTACGTATGGCGTTGACGGGGTACGGGGGCTCCTTACCGGTGTATTCTACCTTCCGCCATGGCTTGATTTAACCGTCATTGTCGCTTTCGCACTGCTATTCCTCTTCCTCGGTGCCTATACATTTTCTAGAATGGAAGTTGACTAAAATGGGGATAGACGTCGCACTAATCCAACCCGCATTCGGCGCTGGAGACGTGAGAAAGCTGAACATCTGTACGCCGCCTCGTGGCCTCGCGTATATCGCCGCATTCTTGCGAGACCGCGGACACCACGTCAGGATTATCGACGCCGAAGTGGAGCAATTAAACAACAACGAATTGCGCAAGGCTATGAAAATGTCACAATGCTCGATGACAATTTCATTCTCAACAAGGAGTGCGTGTTCTAATTTGCAAATTTAGTGGAAGTGACCGCCTTAAATCTGATTGGTCCTTCACCGCACGCGTGGACTCCATTGTCGAGGATTTGCTGCACAGACTCAGCGAAGTCGGGTGTAATGGCCTTCTCTCTGGGATTAAGTCTGCATCAAACGAAAAGTTGAAACTCACAAAGAAGGGATTTACAACCCATCAAGTGATTGACGCTTTTGGCGTGCTCAAAAAATATAAGTAAGCGACAGCATTGTTTATGGTCGGGCTACCAGGAGATGATCGCCAAAAGATCATCGAGACCACAAATCTCGCCAAACGGACAAACCCGGATTTCGCGATGTTCTCGGTGACAACCCATCGTATCCCGGAATCAACCTATCGATTATTACGATATAGAGCTTATGGTAAACGATTGGAGCCAATTCACCCTTGCAAAACCTGTCGCACGCATAAGCCCCTTCGACAAGAGATCTAGGGCGGTCGCTTATCAATGCGTGCGTCGATTATATATGCGCGCCTCGTTTCTTAACTCGGGCCATCGCAAAGAAGCAGATGGACTTCGTGCTGAGCCCCGTTAAAGCAACTGTCACAAACGCTGTTCGCAGTATGTCTTAAGTTAGGTGTTATAGATCTATGACGAAATTGCCAGCTCGAAATCGGATCGACAGCCCCAAAATTGTGCTTACTGCCGATGAAACGATGATGAGTCGGTACCGCGGAGGCATGTTTGTGGGGTTCACAACCTGCATGCCACAAGGGATTCTTCCGGACTGGTTTTTCTTTCGTGTGTGGGCGCCACCGGTGCCACGAACGAATTTGCGAGCGCTCTATTCGGACTTCGGTCTTCGGATTATAGAAGCAAGCCTGGCGAAGGAATTCGGTGAGGATGCGGTGGCAGTCGTGCACCCGCACGACTTGGAGAAGGTGGTTGGCAGCAGCACCGAGATAATAGCAATAAGCGGCCACGATTTTCTTGGCATTAATCCGCCGACGTCTGAGGTCGTCGATTTGGTCAATCGCGGCCCTCCTTACAACAGGGTCAAGTTCTTTGAGCTTATGCAAAAACCGCTCATGAAGGAACGAGTGGTGGTTGCCGGCGGCAAAGCCGCGTGGCAGCTCGCGGATGAGGCGACGATGCATAAATTGAACATCAATTACGTGCATCTTGGCGAGGGCGAAATTACGATTCCCCAGATGTTTAAATCCATACTTGCCGGGGAGGAGCTGCCTCGAATCGTCACCGGGGAGAGCCCGCGCGTAGAGGAGATACCTAACATCATCGGTGCGACGATCCACGGATTAGTCGAAATCGGAAGAGGGTGTGGTCGAGGGTGCTCTTTCTGCACGCCTAACATGCTCAAAGTAATGCACAAGCACATTGACCACATCGAAAAGGATGTCAAGACGAACGCGCAGGCAGGCCAGAGCTCGATACTCCTCCATTCGGAGGATGTCCTGCGCTATGGCACGACAGGAATGGTACCGGATACCGAGCGCGTTTTGGAACTCTTCACGCGCGTGGCGTCTGTTGAAGGGGTTGACAATATCGGTGCGAGTCACGTAGCCCTTGCGTCTGTGTATCACAACCCTGGACTCATCAGCGCACTCGCTGAGATGTGCAGCTCGAAGCTTGGTCAGGATTGGATAGGTACGCAAACTGGCTTGGAAACCGGAAGTGTACGGTTGCTCGCGCTGTATATGAAGAATAAGGCATTACCCTCGTCAATTGAAAAATGGCACGAGATCGCCACTCAAGCGTTCGGCATCCTCGACGATAACGACTGGGTTTGTGCAGCGACGATGATCAATGGGCTTCCAGGTGAGACCACAGACGATGTGATCAAGAGCATTGAACTCGTCGAAGACTTGAAATCGATTGCGACAAAATCGCTCATAATCCCTATGAATTTTGTTTCGATGCGTGGGTCGTCCCTCGATTGCAAAGAGACATTTACCGCTAAGAAAATGACGCGCGAGCATTGGCAGCTTATGGGTGAGTGCTTAGATCACGATTTACACGTTGTCCCACAATTATTGCGACGTCTTGATAAAAATGGCAGCGGATTGATAAAAGGCCGCCTGCTTGGAATCTCGGTGAAACTGACAACTAACAGGCTTAAAAAACATGTGGAAGCTATGCGAAGAGGAGAATCGCCAATAGAGCGGAGAGAGGATAGCGTCTGGCTTAACCCCCAGATACCAGATTTGAATGGCACATAGCGAGCGCGTAGCAGTCTTGCGTGCAGCATCTAAGGATATAAAATTGTCACAAAATAACAGAGGCCGTCAAGGGACTTAAAACGTCTAAGACTGACAATACCACTTGAAAGTGAACGATGCCATAAATAGGGTAGGCCGTAGAACTGAGCCTTCGCGAATTACACGAATTATACCCGGTATGGCGCGCACGGCGTGTCTCTTCAAGGCATAATAAGGCGTGTGATAAACGAAATCAGGTCAAGCGTATAACGTGCAGTGGTTCAGGGGTCCCGAGAGCGGAGGAACCCCTTATGCCGGGCCTAGGGACTCTCTCAAGGAAATCCCTTCCATGGTTTCGCCGTCATTTCCCTGAGCATGAGCGAAGGGCCGTGCTATCTTGAATAGGCAGGAGATCACGCCAGTAAGCAGCCCAAAGATCCATTTAGCTGCAACTATACAAAAACCGGCAATAGGGCATCTGTTGACCCGCTGGTAACAAGCCCCTCGATATAAAATAGAGAAGAAAAATAATGGTTTACGAGTAAGGGGTGACTATGGATTTAGAAAAAGCAACTTCCTACATTGACGCTCTCTACGAAAAAAGGGGGTTGAGTAAAAAGGGATACATTGAGGCTACTGAGTTACAGGAATTCGGGACAGTTTGGATGACGACGTGTCGAGGATGCTTTCTGTCTTAGCGAGACTGACGCACGCGCGAAGGATTTTAGAAATTGGGACGAGCATAGGATATTCAACGGTGTCAATAGCTAATGCTGTGAAAGGAAATGACGGCAAAATTCTTACTATTGAGCATGAGCAACATGTTGCACAGCAAGCCGTGAAGAATTTTGAACGTGCTGGGGTTGCACAGAACATTGAAGTGAAAATTGGTGATGCGCGCGAAATAGTTCCCCGAATTCGAGAACACTTCGATTTAATATTTCAAGATGTTGGTGATAAAAAGCTTTACCCTTTGTTATTTGACGATTGCGTTCGTCTTTTAAGACCTGGCGGGCTCCTCTTGGCAGAAGACACGCTGTTTCCCGTTATGGGGCTGGATAGCAGAGGGACTCGTTTCGTTGCGCCTATACAAAAGTTTAATGAAATGGTTGCCGATAACTCCTTTTTAGAGAGTACGATACTACCAATAGGCGACGGATTAACCATAGCTGTAAAGATGAGCTAGCGAGTGTTTTTATACAATACGGGTCCACAAAAAACTGTCCTGCATAAGACATCCCCAGAAGATCGCTTATATAGCCTCTAAGAATCGCAGGTGGCTTTCCTTTTCATTCTAATACTCTAACGTTATGCACCAGATAAAATCGACAAAATTCAATTGTCATTGCTCGCTAGTGTGGACACTTCGGTAAGTCTCAATACTGTTCTCTCCCGTTACAACATCGAGGCTTACGACTCTCCTTTACCAGTCGCATAGTCACCAGATCCCGCGATTCGAGCTGTACACGAAACACTCAAAGAAAGGACACAAAATGACACTCGAGGAGAACGCTCAGTCGCGCATCGGCTACGAGTGGATTGCGCTATCCGTAACGACCATTGGCGTGTTGATGGCCTCGATCGATGGGTCTGCCGTGATCATCGCGTTGCCCACGATCTTAGCGGACCTACAGGCGAGTTTTATTACCATGATGTGGGTACTCTTGGGGTACCTGCTTATCGTCGCGGCCATTGTACCTGTGGTGGGCAGGCTCGCGGACATACTGGGACGTAAGAAGCTGTACAACATCGGCTTTGTCATCTTCACCGCAGGGTCGCTGCTGTGTGGGCTGTCGCTCCCGCAGTTCCACGGCGTTGACTTGTTGGTGTACCGCATGATACAGGGCGTCGGCGGCGCACTGCTCATGACCAACAGCGTCGTTATCGTCACTGACGCCTTTCGCAAGGGGAACATCGGCTTCGCCCTTGGCGTGAACGGGGTCGCGTTTTCCGCGGGGTTCCTCCTCGGCCCGCTCGTCGGCGGCGTGCTCACCACTATTTCGTGGCGGCTCGTGTTTCTCGTGAACGTGCCCATTGGCATTTTCGGCACGATTTATGGGGTTTACAAGCTCAGAGAACCGGTCGTTCCGCTTGCGGACCAGATTTTTGATTGGGCTGGAGCCGTTACGTTTACGGCGGGGCTGACAGCACTCCTGCTCGCAGTGTCGCTCTATGCGTTTCCCATCACGGGCGCGTGGGTCGTGTACGTCATGTGCGTGGTCACCGTGGTCTCGTTCGCGGCGTTCATCTTCGCGGAAGGACGCGTCCGTCAGCCGATACTGAACCTTCACCTCCTCTCGAACCGCATCTTCACTTACGCCACGGCGGCGAGCGGGCTCAGTGGCCTGGCTCGCGGTGCCGTGCTCTTTGTCCTCATTTTCTTCTTTCAGGGGCCCTATGGACTTGACCCCCTCACAACAGGCATTCTCATGACGCCTTTTGGCGCCGCGCTTTTGGTCACTGCACCGATTTCAGGACGTCTCTCTGACCGTTATGGGGCTCGGTACCTTGCGACCGGCGGACTGCTTATCGACGTTGGGGCGCTCATCGGGATGGCCACGATCGTGAGCACGACGCCGTATTGGGTGCTGGCCGTCTTAATGGCGCTCATAGGGGCTGGATCGGGCATCTTCTGGTCGCCAAATACAAACGCGGCGATGAGCGCCGTGCAGCCGAACGAGCGTGGCGCGGCGTCAGGCATCCGGACGATGGTTCAGAATACCGGTCAGATGCTCGCTATCGCGATCGCATTCCCCCTTGTCCTCAGCACGCTTCCCGTAGCGGTCTTGTACCACGTCTTTCTGTATGGCGGAGGGTTGAGCAGCGATCCACTGGTCTTGGCAGCCTTTGAGCTCGGCATGCACCAGGCATTTCTCGTGTCAGCGGCTATCTCTGCGTTTGCCGCGATTATCTCGTTTATGCGGCCGAAACACGCACCGGACGACGCTACGGCGGCTACATAACACACACGACACTACGCAGGCACCTTGTGCCAGTTTTATCAGCTTGCCCGAGCGCTTTTTATTTCGCCAAAAAGGAAGCTACATCGGGCGTCTTTCTAGGGACGCAGCGGCAAGTACTGCGCGGTGATTGGGTTTCCAAACAGAGCCGCAGTTGCCGTCGAGGATTGACAATTCCGGAGGGTATTAGGATTAACCTCACGAGCAGCGATTTGGCCGTTTGCATGGCCCCGCCATCTACGACGCTTATTAGGTAGCGGCCACTGTCATTTGATAAGATTTACGTTTTTTTAACGCTATGCTATCCAAAAAAGAGACATTTTGCATGTCGGCCAGTGATAGCATCCAGTACTGGGCCAAAAAATGTTTTTTTGCGCCATCAGCGATCAAAAAGTTATGTGGGCTCTTTGACTGTCCCCGCTGTCCGCACGTAGGCGGCCAACAAGACGATTATGATAAGCGGCACAAGAATATCATTGTAAAGAGCTCCGCCGGCGTTACCAAGTGCATAATTGCCGTGCAAAATAATATCCATAATGTGCCCATAGGCTGCCCCCCACAGAAATATCGTCGCCGCTACCACCGTCGCGACCCAGTAGCTGCCTCTGAGCCAAATGCAGGTGATGCCCAGAATCCCGATGGCCAGATTGGCAAAGCCGACTTCTTGCTGGAATGGACTTCCTGTTGGCCATCCGATACTGGTAGCGACGCTATTAGCAAAAAAGACGTGACCAACAAAGCCTATTAGAGAGGCGATCCCAACGCTTATCACTAAGAAGGAGAGCAGAAACACCCCTATCACGCGGTGCCGCGTCCGAGGCTGCTTGTCAGTGAGAAGGTACACGACCGCAACGACAATGCTGAGCACGATATAGAGGAGCGACGTTATGTCAAAATTGGCCGTTTGATCACCTTTGAGCGTGTTATGCAGTCTGGAAAACGAGTTCCTCGTTTATTATCCTGCCGTTTTGTAATGGTGAGCGCCTCGTTGACCCGTGCGTCGGTGCGCCACAGCGCCAGCAGCACGGGGTAGTCGTGCTTGCTGCACTGGTGCGCCGCCGCGAGCACCTGATCGACCCGTTGTGCAAATCTAAGTATTGCTTCGTTCGAGCATCACGTATCCGGTTTCTGTAGAAATGTTGCTGCGCTTCCCAACTAGACGAGCACTTCTTTAAAAGCTTTTTCGACGGCATCTTGCTCTCTGCATTAATGACCGTCCAAAATCACGTTTGTTTGTAAGATCCGTCCTCTTTTGTGCGCGATTTACGATACCCACTTAAATATGACGTCTTCGTCGCGTGGCGGCCCCGTCTGGGTATCTTTCACCGGATAGCCGAAAATGAGCGGCACCATTAAACGGTACCCTTCTGGCACGTCCAGCTCTGCCAGCGTGTTCTGATCAGAACCCAGTGGCATGCCTAATCCTATCCAACAGCTGCCGATGCCAAGTGACCTAGCGGCGATCAGCATGTTCTCGGCCGCGGCCGCGCAGTCGTACTCGTGCGAAGTATACGCGTGCGGCATCGCGAACATGAGGATAAGTACTGGAGCATTGTAGAAGATGTTAAATTCCGGCATTTTCAGCGCTTTCATAACGTTCTCCGGCCGCTTAATCTCGGGGCTAGAACCCGTGCCCACGTCTAGCCACATTTTTTTCGCTCGCTCGGAAAGCCTGTGTATCATCTCTCTGTTCTTGATGACCACGAACTTCTGCGGTTGGTGCCTCGTGGGGTACGGCGAAAACGGCGCATATGTGCCCGCTTTGATTAATTCTCTGATAACATCATCGGGCACGTCATTCGGCTTGTAATCCCTCACAGACCTCCTCAAATAGATGTTCTCAAAAACAGTGTTCATAGCATTCCTCCGCTGCCTCCACAGTTGCCTTGAACAATTAAGCTTTCGTTACTTTGGATTCGCCTATTGCCGGCACTGTGCTGCATCAACAAGTCCGAAGGATTCTTTCGTTTACCGGAGCATTTTCTTTTAAGTGGACCGGACCGACTCAGGCCGACCAGCTATAAGTACGGGCGCTGTTAAATGGCAACCGTTAAGCTATCACCCCGCCGTTTTGCCGTTTTGAGTGGTTATATAAGATGAATCACAAACCCCTAGGATTGTTTCAAGTGCATCGGTATTGGCCGCCGCTCGTCTTGCAACAACAGCCACGGTGGCGGCAGCCACGGCAGCGCAGCGTTTTTGGAGTCAGGGTTTGACGTGGTGAGCTAGAACACAACAACCGATCCAACGGTCGTGACTATGAACGAACAAAAGTATTGTAGAAACTGTGGATCGGCCAAACCGACCGGAGCCACGTCGTGTGCAAACTGCGGTGCGACATCAAAGCCCAAGCGGCCGTGGTTCGGACCCAAGCGGATCGGCTACGGGATCCGTCCTCAGACCTGGCAGGGGTGGCTCATCGTCGCCGTCTTCGTCGCCGTCGTGACTGGGATCGCCCTCTGGCTCGGCCGCTGACGGTTCGCAGCGAGGAGATTAATAGTCTGTTCGGCGCGAGCCAAGCGCGAGTTAGTATGAACACGGCTGGAAAAATATTACGTCTAGAAATGGCATCAGATAGTTCGAGCGTCTCCAAAAACCAGAAACACGTCGCCGTAACGTGGCTAAAAAAGCACATAATCGGGTTTTGTGTAGTTGTTGAAGTAGCGCTCATTTTTTTGTTGTTCGACCCCGCTTTACGGGTAAACCCCACTTCTATGTGGTGGGGCTTTTTCGTCATTCTGACTGGTTGGGCAATGGTGCTTGTTTTTGTTATCGGCGTCTTTCTGTTTCTTCAAAAGAGGAATCAGCAATCTCAATGACTACGAAGCACGTGTGGGGCGCCAAGTTCTCACCAATATCCTCTTCAAGACGTCGTGCACGCTGATGAACAAGTCAGATGACTTACCGTCACGGCTTGTTGAAACGCTTGTCATTTTCGCTTCGCTTCGAGATTAGCGATTTGCGTTCGAAGCATCAGCTTAGAATCTTTCGGGATTCTGAAGACCAGCTCTGTTGAATAGCAACTTTGCTTGCATCTAGTTGGGACGACACAACGAGCTGAACCTGGCGCCGCCTCTACCAGTCAGGCTCTAAGTAGTTTGTTGAAAAATCTCTTCGCGTCCCTATCGATTCTCAAGCGATGAGTCGCCATCCGTAAATCTAATTACCATATGGCTACCGTCACAGAATGGCTTGTTGGAGGATGCGCCACATCGGCATAGGGCGACACGATTTCGAACTTCATAGGCGTCGCCGTCTGATGACGTGATCAACACGTTACCCCGCACCCATAAGGGGCCGCTGCAGCCTTTATGTGGTTCTTCGACGAGTGCGATAGACGGTTCGAATTCAGGCTCAATCGGTTTTTCGGGCTCCTTATGCCACGCCACAAGACGTCCGGAAGTGCAATTCCCTGCCTCTTCGATGGCTAACCGCTTAGCCTCCGCGTCGTCTGAGGATCTGGTCAAGTTGCCAATTCCGCTTGCTCTTAGACAGAAACCAGCGTGATTGCACAAATCCGGAGCGTCGGTCAACTTGAGGTCTGGCCCGTCGATTTTCCTCACTCGAGTGAGGTAGGGCGTTCGGCTAGCGATCTCGGTACCGTCAAAACGTTTCTTGGCGTGCGTTCCATCGCAAAATGGTTTGCTCTTGGACTGCCCGCAGCGGCACAAAGCATACGTCTCGTCGAGAGGGTACTCTTCGCCTACGACATAGCTTTGAGGATATCCCTCAACATCCGTGCTAATGGTCAATTTGGTGAGTGGGATCCATCCTGACACAATATAGGGTCCGTTCTCACTTACCTGTATACGCGCGTCCTTTTCACGTCCTTTCTTGGCCTGTTTTTCAGTCGGCATAATAGTTTATCGTCCTCCTCCTTCTTGAGTCACTAACAATAACGACGCGACGAGGTTAAAAGAACTTCAGTCTACACTCTCGGCGCTTATCGGGTTTTCAACGCGTATGTATCAAACCGTACCCGAGGGCTTCCTTTCCTTACGCTTGTCACATCTGGCGGCGCAGCCAAGAGAGAAAGTGCCGAGAGATCGCAAAATGCGACTCTACACGCCAAAACCCCCGTCTTAACATACAGCAACCCGATTTCCCGGTCTTTGAAGGAGCGGGTACCCATCATCTTGACACAGCCTTCAGAAGCCACGCCATATTTCTGCCGGCATTCTTTGCCGACGCGATGCCTTCATCGTCCTTGTCAACATCACCGATTTCCCTCCCGATGCCAATCGTCTGGCGACCCGGAACGATCATGTCCGCGCTGAGCAAGAAGTGGAACAGCGTGTCGAGAGAATGCATCGCGCCAGTCCGCCTCTGTGCGACGACAGCGGATCCCACTTTGCGCTTGAAGAGCCCGTCGTTTGCAAAGGACACGAATCCGGCGCGATCGACCAATGCTTTCATCTCGGCAGTGACGTCGCTGAAATAGACCGGAGAACCCAAGATTATGCCGTCAGCTCCGGCCATCTTCTCGATGCAGTCGTTGACGATGTCGTCGTCGAGCACGCATCGGCGGTCCCTGTTTTCAAAGCATTTCATGCAAGCTGTGCACCCCCGAATCCTCTTGCCTGCAAGCTGGACCAGTTCGGTCTCAATACCTTCGTTTTCGAGTTCCTCGAGTATGCGTCGGATCAGGATAGCAGTGTTGCCGTCCTTTCGAGCGCTTCCGTTGATGGCGATAACCTTTGTCATAGTAATACTCCTAATGGTGGCGAAAGAAATTGAGCCTTAACTCGCTTCATTTCCTGCCCCGTGCTATAAATATGCTGATGTCAGCGCAGTTGTCAGTGGAGTCCGATGGCACGCTCGCTCTCTCTCCAGTGTCGCCCACCGCGATGTCTTTCAGCCCTGCCTCGGCAAACCACGTGCGCATATCTTCCCCCCTAAATCCCATCCACCGATCGGTGCGCTCCTCCGTGAGAAACGCAAACGCGTGCTCATCGAGGTCGGTGATGGTCAGCGTGCCTCTTTTCTTGAGAATCCGTGCCATCTCGCCTATCGCCGCTTCCGGATGCACGACGTGGTGGAGGCACATGTTGGCAAAAACATAGTCCACCGCGCCGGTACGAACGGGGAGACGTTCGGCGCTCCCGATGCAACAGTGCAGGCCCGCGGCACCGAACGCCTTGCGCCTAAGTACCCGCAGCATAGGGAGCGACTCATCGATCGCGAGCACCTACACGCCGTGCCCGATGAGCCCTTCGGTGATAAATCCGGTTCCGGCCCCAACGTCTGCGGCTAGCTTTCCCGGCTGCACCCGTGCCTCAGAGAGCGCCCGGTCCCGCACCCTCTCAGAGAAATAGGTTCGCCGCATGTCGTCCCAGCGTGGGGCAATCTCGTCGAAGTAACCTCTCTCGTGCATGCCCACACCAACGATCCGTCAGACGGCACTAGTGTGCAGCGCTGGCTAACTCCGCCAGGCGCTTATTGGCATTGTCCCTATAGACGCCTCCGTGATAGCAGATCACCGTTTTGATGTCGTATTGCGTGAGTTTTTTCAACGATTTCAAAGCGGTGTCTATATCGTATGCTGACTGCGGGTTCGGCCCCCGCAACTCGCCGTCTGCCGCGACTAATGCATCGCCGCTAACGAGGATCTTGCTCTGATTGAGGTACAGACAGATATGACCGGGGGTATGACCCGGCGTAAAGATTACCGTGATCCCTCCACAGTATGGCAAGACCTCACCATCCGCGACCGCCGTAGTGACGCTCGCTTTGGGCGGGTTGGCAAACAGCGCTTCCATCTGCTGCCGTTGGTCCTCAGGCAGCGACCCCACTATCTTCGACAGACGCTCCTGGTTCATCTTAATCAACGGCCTTCGGCCTTCTATGTACGGCTTCTCCTCTTCATGGCACAGCACGTCGACGTTATGTGGGGACTCCAGGATAATATCCGGCAGGCTTCCGATATGGTCGATGTCCTGATGGGTAATAATCACCTTGTTGAGCCTGTCGAACGAGACCCCTGCCCGTGCCATCCCTTCACGGATCTGTTGCAGCTGGCCGGGGAAGCCCGCATCCACCAGCACCACCGTGTCATCATCCCAGGTGAGTGTTGGATAAATGATGCTCTGTCCTCTGAAACTCCTCATCGGTAATTCTAGCACCTCCACGCCGTCGGTTAATCTCATTAAGCTCCAAGGCTTGTGTGAGCCTTGGTTCACCTCCTTTTATATTTGCAGTACGTCTTAGTTTTCTATAACTACCTGTTGTTTTGCTCAAATCTTGCTTATGAAATACGCTGAGTGATTGGGTTGAGGGTTCCCTCGACTTTATGCAAAAACTGGAGAGCCGAGGCCCGTTAGATTATAAACGAAAGAGAGAGCGTCACGAGCGCTCCGACTCATAATCCTCTCGTTGAATCTTCTCTGAGATCCGGCGTCCTGTCTCATCCTACATCGTCATACGCGACAGCGGAATCTTCTGTCATACTACCCTAATAAATCTACAAAGCGAAATTACACGTGCGTGCTATTTTCGCCGAAGGCATAGCGCTTTAAGGTGATGCACTGTGATATTTTTTAGACATTTGCTTCTGGGAGTGGAACGTAAACCCTTGCTGCCAACTCGTTATCTAACATAAACAAGGCAGCAGAATCTTGAGCTATCATTTTTAAGCGCCTAACGATAGCCGTAAAATTAGACTCCTCCTCTATCTGCTCATTTACATACCATTCAAGGAAGCTCGAAGCTGCATAGTTCTTTTCTTCCATAGCAATAGTTTTTAAATCGTAAATTCTACCTGTGACAATCTTTTCGTGGTTTAATGCGATCTCAAAAGCATTTAAAACCGAGCTAAAATCTGCTTGTGGATCCTGGAAACCAGTAATCTTAACATTGCCTTCCATTTCAGCTACAAAATTAAAAAACTTCATCGCATGATCTACCTCTTCGCGATATTGCACTCTTAAAAAGTGTGAAAAGCCTGGCAGATCAGTAGCAGCACAATAAGCAGCCATTGATAAATAAATGTGGGCTGAATAGAATTCGAAAGTGAGTTGCTCGTTAATAGCTTGATTCAATTTTGTGGAAATCATTTGGTTTGCCTCCTAAAATATGTCTTATAAATTAATATTACTACAAGCATAAAATAAAAACGGTGTTATTTCAGGCGGTATCTGCTCATTCAATGCACAAGAAAAGTGGGGAGGTCTCCCTGGACCTTCCCGAGCTAATTGGTAACGCTCAATCGACCCTCTTGAACAGCTTCCCTTCAGTGCCGCATACTTGGCACTTCTCTGGCGGCTCATTTTCCACCGTATTCCCGCAGATCGGACAGACGTAATAGGGGAAAGTCTCTGCTGATTTGCCTTGGTTGGCAAGAAGCTTATTAAAAAGCTGAGAATGGATCTTCTCCACCTCGTTGGCGTCGTGGAAGGACATTTCGGCGCCTTTTTGCTTCTCGACTCTGGCCGTTTCAATCATCTCCGGATACATGGCCTCGTACTCATGATCCTCGCCAGAGATGGCCGTCTTGAGGTTTTCTAGAGTGGACAGGACGCCTTTCATAACCCTCAGATGGTTGTTGGCATGCACTGCCTCTGCCTCAGAAGCTGCCCGAAACAGCTTGGCTGCCTGGGTGTACCCCTCTTTATCTGCTTTGGCTGCAAATGCGTGGTATTTGCGGTTGGCTTGGGACTCTCCTGCAAATGCCTCTTTCAAGAAGTCTTCGGTTTTAGACATATTCTTTAATCTCCTTTTTCGAATGTTACTTTGAATCTATTGATCCTATTATATAATATTGAACTGACTTCTTTGATCCCGATCGGGAGTTTGCTTGGACTATCTGTTTATGGTAAGGTCGGCGGTGAATTATCAGAAAGCTGCGGTATACCTGCTTCTACGTATCAGCCCTCCCAGACTGCATAAATACATCGTAAACGTTCTCCGGCAACGGATGCTTGAAAACCCCAGTCGACTCCCGAAACGCTGTGGGTCAGTGTGTAGTTTTCTTTGACTGATCCCACTGTAGAATATCGCCCATTTGTTGACAGAATTTCCGCAGATCTCCGGGCAAGGAAAAATGGCTGCCGTGCAAAAGCGGTACCTTCCGTTGTTTTAGCCGTCGTTCATGCGACTTGTTTGAACAATGCACAACGTTCCCACAGTTTTTCATCAAAAATGTCGTGATGTGATGATCATATCCTCTGCTACATTGCTTTCCTAGATTCACCATGAAGAATAGAATTCATAGGGCATTATGGCCTAAATTTGGGCAAAGGGATTCCAATGCCCTATAGCGTTTACAGAGTGTTTAGCGAATATGCTGCTTAATTAATAAGCACCCCATCCAGCATCAGCGGTAACGACCGCCCCGTTTATTAAGCTTGCTTCATCTGAAGCGAGGAACAGAGCCAGCCGGGCAATCTCTTCAGGTTCGCCCATTCGCGGCATCGTAGCCATGCCCAACTGACATCGCTCCATCCCCATTTCACTTACTCCTGCAGTGTCGGCACCTATCTCGGTGTTAACGCCGCCCGGAGCGATAACGTTGGATCGAATGTTCTTGTTTGCATACATGAACGCAACATTTTTCGCTAGGCCCAGAACCCCGTGTTTTGATGCTGTGTAAGCTGCTCCCGCGCGTGCTCCGCACAGCCCACCGAGAGATGATACAGTGACGAACGCACCACCGCCGATCTTTTCCATCTCCGGAATGGCAGCTCTGAATAAGCGCATGGGCCCAGTCAGGTTGACATTGAGAACTGCATTCCATAGATCATCATCGAGTTCAGTAACTGGCTTCATTTTGTCCAGTATCCCCGCATTGTTGACGACTATGTCGAGTTTCCCGAATTCTTGTACGGCCGTTTTAACGGCGTTCTGGACATCTTCTTCCCTGGTAACATCTCCAGCCACGGCGATGCCATTTCCACCATCAGCCTCTATTTTCGCAATGAGCTCTGCTAATTTTTCTTTTCGCCGTGCGATTACAACAACTGACGCTCCCTCTTTTGCGAAGAGTTTGGCAATTTCATATCCCATTCCAGAACTTGCACCGGTCACCAGCGCGACCTTGTTTTCTAGTCTACCCATTTCTCCCATCTCCTTCTCTTATTCTCGATCTATAGCATCAAGAAATTCGAAATCTAAAATTGTTTCTTAGTATGGTTTACATTTAGGGTCTACGCCTGTTATTCGAATTCCGGCGTCTTTGCAGGTTTTTTGCTGCAGTCCGATTAGCAGGGTGTGATTTTGCGATCTCCTCTTTCTAGTGGTCTGCAGTTTACCACTCTTACCCCTGGTATTCGTTCGATTAGTTTGGCGACTGTTATTTTAAACTCTTTGTTATCACCGGATCTGAAGCAATCGCGGTCTATAGGTTCTTCGAAATTCGTTCGGTCTCCGCTGCTGATTCGTTGAATGCGCAAATGACCGTGGTTTTGTGTAAGAGTTCTTGTGCTGTTTCTGCGGCTGTCTCCTAAGGCAGGTATACGCTTGGTTAGTGATCCGCCAAAGGCTGATTCAAGTGGCCCGGTAACATCCATTAATATCTTTCTGGCTGCTCCTTATTTGATAGACAAAAGAGTCGATCCTTAAGCTGCCAAAAGTAGATTTCTGTCACCATCTCTCAATAGTGTTGCGATTTTTTTATCAATCTCGCTTGTGCATGAACTTGGGCCCGATCCAGTTCCAGTCCCCAAGGAGGTGCATGACCGCTGGAACCACATACATACGGACAAACAGCGCGTCAATAAGGATTGCGAATCCAAGGGCGAATCCGAACTCCTGGAGCATTGGTGCGGATGAGAGCATCATCGTGCTGAAAGCTCCAGCCATTATGAATCCGCAGATCGTAATTATCGCACCGGATCGCTTAACCGCATAGGTGATTGCCTCATCATTGGACTTCCCCTTCCTTACGTTCTCTCTGATACGGGTCGTCAGAAGAATATCGTAGTCCATGCCGAGTCCGAGGCATATCACGAAAAGGATTATCGGGACAATCCACGTCACTGGTATGCCCAACAGTCGATCGAACAGCAGGAATGTGAGTCCCAGTGTCCAGACGACGCTCATCACGATCGTTATTATTGAGCGAAGCGGCGTCAGATATGACTTCATGACAAAGAACAGCAAGAGGAATATCAGGACAACCACTCCCACCTCGATCCACACGAATTCAGAAGTCGTCGTCTGTGAGATAGCGAAGAGTGATACGGCACTCCCAGTGACCCAGGAGTTGGTCACCACGTCACTGTATGTGCTATCGAAGTCACCGACAATGTTCTGTATGCCCTTGATAGTGTCGAACGAACGTTGAGACAATGGTTCATCTTTCGTAATGGTGGTTATCTTTGCATAGGTGAGTGCTCGGGCTCCTGTTGAAGCGTTGGCCGGGCCTCCGAGCGTCCCTCCGAGAACGTTGATGATGTAGTCGATGGCCATCACTTTATATGTGTCGGGAAGCTGGCTGACAAGAACGTTTGATACAGCGCTCTTTAATGAATCTGACGGCAAGGCCTGTAATGCTGCGGACTGATTTCCATGCAGGGAAACGAGCCGTGCCCAGCTTGTCGGTCCGTAGGCGAGGCCCACGTTCTGCCCCTCATTTGTCATTATTGTCTTGGTTAGCGAATCGGTTATGTTGAGATACTGACCTGCAGAGCTATTCCAGCGCAGTAAGGGTACGGTGGTGTTTGCCAACGCCACAGATGATGTCGTTGCGATCGACTTGTTAAATTCAAGAACGACATACGTGGGCATGATTATCCCGCCGTTTGTGTTCGCCACTATGACATCGACTCCTTGCTTCGCCTCTCCATTGGACATCGTGCTGATCATGTTGAATGAAGACGACGAAGTCGTAGTCACATAGGCAAGGGGGATAGTGATGAGGGCGCTCGCGATAATTATTGCCCAAGCATATTTTATCGCTTGCTTTGCAGAGTTGGAGAAGTATCGTTGCCCAAACTTGGAGATCCTGCCATACAAGCCCTTCATTGTCTTGCTGTCCTCTGAAAAGGTCTCTATAGTTGAAGGGTAGAACATCCGATCTCCAATGAGCCTGATGATCGAGGGGATTAAAGTAAGCGCTGCCAATAGGGCGATAACGATTCCGGCGGCGAGTACCATCCCCATTGTGCTAATCAATGAAAATGAGCTGAACGACATGACACCGAATCCGATGATGACCGCACATCCGGATATGGTGATAGACTCCCCCGCCCATCTGACCGCTTCTCTGAGCGCGGATTCCTCATTTCGACCGTTCTTACGCTCTTCTCGATATCTGGCAATGATGAAGATGCTGTAATCACACCCCGCGCCGAGCATCGAAACAAGAACGATGGTCCTCGTTATGTAATAGATTTCAACGACACCGCCTAGGAAGAACACGAAGCACAGCAGTATGCCATAGGCGAAACCGATGACGATCGGCGGGGAGGCTGATGCAACTATGGACAAAAAGAATAGCCCTATGAGCACAAGAATAAGCAGTATCGTGAACGGGTCGATCTTTTCTACGTCTGAAGCGGCTCCCGCTTCGGTATCGTGTGAGATCGCAGACTGGCCGGTAACATAGGTCGTGAGGCCCTGTGTATTGGCTTGAGCTACGAGCGACCGTATCGTGGGAACTTCTGCGCTTGGGTCATAGCTGCCTGAGAAATTGATAAGATACATGTATATGCCGGATTTCGACAAACTGTCGTTCGAGAACCTGCCAGCATACGACAAGGTTGCATCACTGCCGTATTCTCCCTTTAACTGCGCCACTAACGCACGTTGAAATTGCTGTATTGAGGCCTCTTGTGCGGGATTGCTGAAAGGAACAACGACAATGGTGGACATCTGGGACGATGAATTCGCATAGAAGTATCCTGAATCATAGAGGAGCTGCATGCCAGCTGTTGACTCTGAGTTCGATCCTTTCATCGCCGTTTGGTCATAATAGAGGACCTTATCAGACTGCACGGCAAACGGGATGGAGACCAGCAATGCTATCACCCAAAAGGCGACGATCGCTCTAGGGTGCTTAATTATCGTGTTTGCTACCCGGTCGAATACGCTCACGTCGTTCACGTTCTGATAGTCGTTGTCATTTCGCGTCTTTCGATAGCGTTTTGATATGCTGTTTCATCATCGTAGCTGTCGGATTCACATAACACACCTCATAAGGCATAAGATTATTGAGTTGTACGCGTGTTGAAGCTTAGATCCGCCGCGTCACTTCTAAAAAAGCGAAGGTTTAAGCTACATTCCAATTTAGCTGAGTTTTCACGATCAAAGAAGGGTAGGTGCATGAAAAAGAAGTGCGCCGCCAGGGAAGTCGTGTGATGCGACGTTGGAGTCCAGTTCTCACGTAGTCACGTGCCTGCGACCGTTGCCTCGACTTCGAGCATGCTCGCGCGCACGCGTATCCGTCCGCTTCGATCTGCGGGTGACAGCTCGATGCAGCGCCGTACAACCTCGTTAAGAAGCGCGTCACGCTTCTGTGTAGGAATCCGGTCTGTGTATCGATGCCACGTTGATCGTGCGTATCCCTTGAGCGCGTCGGCATCCCGGTGCATTACCTCTTCGGTGACGAACTGGCAGCGCTGCAGCACAAAGCCGGCGTCTTTGAGGAGCCGTTCGAACTCGGCGACACTGTACGCCCTGCGCTGCTCGAATCCCTCGAAATACGTTCTCCACGCCGGACGGTCCATCACCTCTTTTCGCGCTCGGTGCAGCGGTGACTTGATCGCTGCTGTGGCGTGTCGTTTTGCCACGAGCTGGGCTGCAAATCGGCCACCAGGCGCAAGGCTTTGCTTAATGCCGCGCAGCGCAGTCGGCAGGTCTTTGACCCAGTGGAGAGACGCAAAGGCGACGACGATATCAAATTCATGCCGGAACGTGAGCTTTGCAGCGTCTCCGTAACGAAATGACAGGTTCGGATGCGCCGACGCGGGGTACATCGTCCGGGCGAACGCGATCATGTCGGGGGAGGCGTCGATGCCGAGCACAGAGCCGTGCGGCACGCGTGTCGCAAGCTCGGCAGTCACCTTCCCATCGCCACAGCCGACGTCCAAGATGCGCTCATCACCGTTGAGCCAAAGCCTATCAAGGAGTCCCAGCGCGAACGCGTATTGCGGGTATGAGTGTTCGTGATAATCGACTGGGTCCCATCTGTCTGTCATCTGATCGGCTCTCAACGCAGCGCGTCGATAGTGTTTCGTGTAGACGATGAGGCAGTCCCCATTATTAGCGCTTTTGCTGCGTGAAACGGCGACCCTCACCACGAGCTTGACTTGGTGTCGCTCTGCGGCAATAATCGCGAAGAGGGTGATCGCGACAACGTAACAAAGGTCGATGTGCGCGATGCTGAGGAATTTGCTGAATGCATCGCTTAGCGTCTTATCCCCTTTTGCTTTCCATGCTCTCCAGCTTAAGCCTTTATAAACTAACAGGGAAGAAGGAAGTGTATGGTTGAACCGCGGGACAGTATTAAAATTGTAAATGTGGTTGCATCCACCGGCATTGGACAAGAAATGGACCTCAAGCAAGTAACGCTTGGGTTAGACGGCGCAGATTATGATCCTAAACGGTTTCCGGGCGTCGTTTACCGCACCAAGGACCCGAAGACCGCTGCACTAATCTTTCGGTCGGGAAAAATTGTCTGCACGGGTGCTAAGAGCATAGATGAGGCGCATAAAGGCATTGAAAACGTATTTCAAAGTCTACGAAATATCGGAATCGACGTGAAGGGAACGCCGGAGATTAAGGTGCAAAACATCGTCGCGTCAGCAAATCTTCACTCAGTTTTGAATTTAAATGCAATTGCCACCGGTCTCGGGCTTGAGA
>Ga0187884_10000840_pt1 | contig 29796 bp, 29 predicted proteins | sample June2016WEW_20_4_FD_132983 | JGI IMG/M metagenome (GOLD analysis project Ga0187884, IMG submission 132983) | Peatland microbial communities from SPRUCE experiment site at the Marcell Experimental Forest, Minnesota, USA - June2016WEW_20_40 | ecosystem: Environmental > Terrestrial > Soil >...
ATCACGTTCGATCCGCGGACAACCAGCTCACCGATGACGTTCGGCGGGACCCGCTGGCCATTCTCGTCTACGATGTATACCTCTTCGTTCGGCATGCCTCGTCCCACGGAGGTCGGCCTGATATCAATCTGGTCAGGGGGCAGATAAGAAACTCTCTTGCATTCCGTCAGACCGTACATCGAGTAAATTCGAACGTGGGGGAAAAGCTCACGTAAGCGTATGATGTGGTGCGTGGGCAAGGCAGCCGCCGTGTTCGAAATGTATCGCAGGGCCGGAAATTGGTAGGGGGAGAGGTCGAGCTGCAAGAGCACCGCCGAGACGGTCGGTACGATCGGCAGTCCGGTGACCCTCTCGCGAATGATCGTCTCGATGACGGTGTGGGGGTAAGCGAATGACCGCTCCAGAACAATGGTGCCGCCAACCTTGAACGCCATCAGCACCTGATACAGTCCATAGTCGAATGACAAGGGCAGAAGATTAATGATGATGTCATCCGGCGTGTTCTCGAGGTACGTCGTGATGGAGGTCGCGGCGGAAACAATGTTCAGATGCGTCAGCATGACCCCTTTGGGCCGGCCGGTTGAACCCGACGTGTAGATGAGCGCCGCCAGGTCGATATCAATACACTTCTTCGGCGGCGGCTCTGCCGACCCGTTTGGCCCCTCCAGGATCGGATCTAGGGCAATAAGGCGCCCATGGGGTGGAAACTCTTCGTCACGCGCACTTCCGGCGAGCCATACCCGCTGAAGATGTTGGGCATTGGCGAGCCTCTCCTGCATTGCCCTGAACTTGCCGTCGGCCATGATGAGGCCCTTGGCCCGACAATTGTCCAGAATGTAGGTGAGCTTATCGACCTTGGTGGTAGGGTTCACGACCAGGAATAAGGCGCCCGCTTTCAGGATCGCAAAAATGGAGACCACCGCTTCCACGGAATTATCCAAATATACGGCCACCCGGTCCCAGCGCTCGACCCCTTCGGCGATCAGGGAGTGCGCCAGGCGGTTAGCACGCTCCTCGACCTCGCGATAGGTCAATCGCGCGTCCCCATGGACAATCGCCGTCTTCTCCGGAAAGCGTTCGGCGCTCTGTTCCAAGAATGATTCGACCTGCATTAGGCTACTCCTTTCGTCGCCGCCAATCGGCTCTCGACTAGTCTCGTCACTTTGTCGATGGAATCAAGGTTCTCGGGGGTGAGGTCGGTCTCCGCCAGCTCCAGCCCGAACCGCTCTTCGAGAAAGGCGATAAGCTCGAGGACGCCCGTGGAGTCAATGATGCCGTTCTCGAGGAACGAGCCATCATCCTTTAGATCCCCGGCGTGACCAAAAAGGAAGTTGTCAATGACGAACTGTCTCAACTCTTGCCTGATCTGCATTCCAAGTTCTCCAACTGATTTGATTTACGAACTGGTGTATAACCAGTTGTGTCGAAATGATTCCCACGAGGGCCATATTATCCCTGACACTGATCGGCCTGCCCGAGCGCACTTTCTCGAAAAGCTTCGCCACGGGTCCAGGTTCAAACATGCCGTAACGCCGGATACAATCCGACGAAAGCAATTCATCCACATACTCTCGCGCCGCCGGCTCTAGAAAGCACAAAGCGTCTGGAGCACGGTAGGGCTGTTTGGGCCTCGACTGAACTGAGCGCGGAACCAAACCTTCAGCGCATCGTTTAAGCAAGTATTTCTCCTGAAGCACCTTCATTTTCATTCGAATCGGTAGCTTCGAGGCGAATTCGACCACCCGATAGTCAAGGAAGGGGAACCGGCCTTCCACAGCGTGTGCCATTGCCATCCGGTCGCCCTGGGAAGACAGAATGTAGCCGGGGAGAAGATAGTTTGTTTCCAGGAACTGTGCCTGCAAGAAGGCTTCCCAAGAATTGTAGCGCCCCGGCAAAAGTCCCTGCAATTCGTCCATGGCGTTGTATGCGCCGAGCCCTGACTTGACAGCGGCCGAAAAGAACAGCTTCGCTCGGGCTGTCAGTTGCCAGCGCGGCAGGTGGGAGAAAAAAGGACCGGGACTTTGCTCATCGATTCGGAAAAAGCTCTCTAAATAGGCTGAGGGCTGTTGCTGAATACCATCCATGTAGGGGTAAAGACGCCGGAGCAGGAGAGGCCGCTGGGAGGAGTGTGGCTCACGTTGCCAAAAACGGCGGATCTTCGTCTCCTTGAAGATATCGTATCCCCCCATGGTCTCGTCGGACCCTTCGCCTGTCAGGACGACCTTGAAGCCATTGTCACGGACCAACTTCGACAGCACAAACAGCGGCGCCGGCGCGGTACGCAGAATGGGTTGCTCGGTGTGCCAAATCACTTCCGGAAACACTCTGGCAATGTCCTCGTTGGCGCAATGCACATCGTAATGTTCTGTTCCCAAAAAGGCCGCGGCTTCTCTTTGGTAGGCGCCCTCATCAAACTGGGGGTCGTCGAAACTGACCGAAAAGGTCTTCAGCCTGTGCCCCACCAGCTTTTTCGCGAGGGCAGTGACAAAGGTGGAATCAAGTCCCCCACTCAGATACGCTCCAACCGGAACATCCGCACGCAGCCGTATGCGTGTCGCGTCCAGCAGCAAGGCTAGTAGCTCATCAGCAAGCTTCTCCTCGCTACCCTGACCCAATTCGCTGTCAGGCGCATATTCAAGATGCCAGTACGGCCACACTCGAACCTGCCCGCGCTCGACAACCATCGAGTGTCCCGGTGGAAGCTGCCAGATATTTTTGAATGGCGTACGCGGTGCGAGAGTCGCCCAAAACGTGAAGATCTGATCCAACGCGTGCAAGTCAATCTCGCGCTTGACTTCTGGACAGGCCAGTAACGCTTTTATCTCGGACGCGAAGAGAAGGTTGTCGGAGGTCTGAGTGTAAAAAAGCGGTCTGACCCCTAGCCTGTCACGGGAAAGGAATAGTTTCTGTTGAGTTGTATCCCAGATGGCAAAGGCCCATTGCCCGTTCAGGCGCTCTACGCACTTTTCACCTTCCTCTTGGTATAGATGCAGGATCACTTCCGTATCACAATGAGTAGCGAACTGGTGGCCCTTCCTGATCAACTCTTCCGTCAGCTCGACATAATTAAAGATTTCACCATTGAAGGTGATCCAAAGAGAGCGTTGCGAATCAGGCATCGGCTGGTGGCCGCCCGATAGGTCAATAATGCTCAAGCGCGCGTGCCCGAATCCCACCTGAGAATCGACATAAACTCCAACCTCATCGGGGCCGCGGTGCCGGATCTGGCTGATCATCTGACCCGGCAAATCAGGGTCAATGGGCGCGCCTTTAAGATTCACAACACCACAGATTCCACACATTAGGGGAGCCTCCAGGGCCAATCCGATGTTCGGGCGATATGCGTTTCCGGGGGCGTTGCCACCGGCTACGTCATGCGCGCCCTTTCAGGGCAGCTACGGGAGGGAACTCTTGTTTCCGGCTGAAGTGCAGCAGCACCCTGGTGCAGAATTCTGAGCGGCGCAGGATCCAGGAAGCGATCCGACCCCAGAAAGTCAGACGCGGGACGTTGCGGCGATGGCCGCGTTGGATGGAAGTAATGCGGCCCAGGAGTTCGCGGGAGGAAACCTGCGGATCGTGATGGTCGAGCCTATCCCCCCGGGTGATCCAAAAGGGGGCGCCCTGGTGGGTTGTCCTCTCGACCACTCGGTGGGCGAACAGGCGCCCTTGCCGGGCAAACAATTATGATATCGCCTGGAAGCGCCTGGGTGGCACTGCGCCTGCACACAGAAAGGACGTCGCCCGGCCACACCGCAGGGAGCATACTGCTTCCCGTCACTCGCAGACGCAACTGACCGACCGACCGGAGCACGTCTTCCGCCAAGTGGCATTCCAGTGTTTGGCAATCTTCCGTCACGCGGACGCTGGCTCCTACCGTCACGATATCTTCCGATTAGAGTGGCAGGGTCCCTGCGTAGCAGAAACCTTGCCGCAGGAGAGCGCCAGCCGAGGTTACGGCTGGCAGCACGTCAAGCCCCAAGGAGCCACGGTTGGAGAAACGCCAACCGATGGGTACCCGCTAGGAGGCCCTTCTGTTCAAATGGCACCCTGACTGCGTGGTCTGCACTTTACCTCATGAGAGTGCCGTGGTCTCGAACACCCGCTCGCAGCGTATCACAGGCTTGTGGCACGGCTTCCTCGCCGAACGCTGCGCCTCCGGCCCGGTGAAAACGCGATTTGTCTCTTCGGGGTGGCTCACTACTATAACGCCGCCTGTGAAAGTTGGTAGGCCGTATGTCCTCCGATGTCTGCAAAATATATGTTCGAGTAATAGGAGCCGCCGTTGCCGCTGTCGATGATGATCGCGCTGAGGGTTGTCGTGCTGAGACTGCCGATTGTGAAACCATTCAAAATAGGCGGAAAACTGCTGCCAAGACTAAAGTTTTCGACGCATGGCACGGAGTTGCACAACAACGACGGCGTGTTAACGTAGCCAAAGCTGGGAAGCGCCAGCAAAAGCAAGTCCTTGGTCGGGACGTAACCGGTGTTGTAGAACTCGCTAAGGGGTGAGCAGTCGGAGTTAGCCGTGCCGTTGGTGACCGCCAGGGTGTTACCGTCATTCGACCCGCTCATCACGCCGGAACTGATTGCGATACGATACAACGTGGTGGCAACTGTAGAATTGCCGCAGAAATACAAATACCCTGAATCCGTAGTATAGAAGCTGTTGTCAAAATCCCCGTCGTACAACTCGGTTTGTGCCGGTGCCCCAAAGGTGGCGGTAACCTTGGTACTAATAAGGTCGGTGGACACCTGCAGCACATTGGAATTGCTGCTATCGTTGATCGTTGCATACACCATGCCGGCAGTGCTGTCCACGAGAGGCGCATCAAAAATAACGGAGCTGCCGCCGCTACTGGTGACGGTATTACTACCGAGGCAGGGCGGCGAAGAACAGCCGCAGTCTACTGAGCTACCCGTTTCGCGCACGCAGTACAGCGTTCCGTTACTGCTGCCGAGGAAAATGTTTCCTGACGTCGCGTCATACACCGGACCGGTGAGCGTAGTGGCCGTGCCCGTCACCGTGAGTGGCCACCCACTCTCGCAAGGGGGAGCGGTGTTTGTGCTGGTGCACTCGGCCGGGGTGCCGGTGAATACTTCCGTGAACTTGTGCAGATAGCCGCTGTCATCTCCCACGTACGCCACGTCGTTCGTGTAATCGACAAACGGCGAGGAGCGCGTGACGCTCACACCGCCGCTCATCGTTATCCCAACATCGACCGCGTTGTTGCCGCCGTAGGTGGTCGTTGAGCCGTTCAGTGTAACCGTGCCGGGGTAGACAGGTTTGGACGCGCTGGCGTAAGGGGGCGTAGGGATTGGTCCGTCCCCCGTGTTGCCGGATGTTCCTATCTTGAGAACATGAAACACTGAGGCGCCACTGCTCTCCACGTATGCCACTTTGGTGCCATCCTTTGAGAGCGTCGGCGAGGTTTGGACAATGCCGGGGCCGACGTAATGGGAAAAGAAGAACCAGGGCAGGCCGCTGCCGTACATGTAATAGAAGCCGATGATGTTCGCCTGGCCTGACACACCGGGTGGCACACCGGCCACGTCCGTAGGGAAAACGACGAAGTCATAGGCGAGCGACAAAACAGGTGGATTGAAGGTCCACTTGGCGGGGTACCACGCGTCGGTGCCAGGGGTGCCTGACCCGAGGCTCACGCTCCAGTCGTTATGCAGAGTGATTGGCTTGCGCTTCGGCTTGGGCTTCGGCTTGGGCACCAGTCTCAGCTTACCGATCGCTTCTCCGGGGAGCTGCGGGAGTACGCCGATTGCAAGATCTTCAGCTTCCACCATGCCAGATGGCGAAGCGGCGTACCGCCGGAGTCTCTGCATTTGGAAGCGGGGATCGTTCATGATCCTGTACCATTTCACAAAGGAGCCTTTCCTCGTCGCCTCGGCAAACGAGCCAGGGTTAGAAAAGACGAGGTGATGGTGAGTCCAATCCTGCGGCATGCCGGTTCTCCGCCTTAGGGCTTCCTGTCCGGGTATCAAAGCAGTAAGGCCGACGATCACGGCGAAAGCCGCGCCGACGATTGCGAACTTGGAAAAGGTACGGTGCATAGTTCATTCCTCCCCTCTAGCGTTGCGGGCGCCTCGAGCTATTCCACCCGCTACGCCTGTGGTGTGCCCTTGCTACGCCGCCTCCGCTCACCTAACCAAAGACGGCGGTTCCGCCTCGAGCAGACGCGCAAACTCGGGGCTATCGGTGCGGACGAGAATCGGCATCGCACCGATGTCGATAGCGAGCTCATGGACTGCCTTATTCAATGCGCTGATAGCGCCTCCTCCGTCCGCGGAGGGAATGAAAATGAACGCCGGGGCAAAACGCCCCTGATCCACGTGCCAGCCGAGCGAATGCGCCCTGAAACGGCGCACGCAGCGTGGGTTCGGCTAACCCACTTAATGCGTCACTCCCCACACAACGCGCCCTGACAAGGCGCGGGTAAGGTAGCCGGGCGCCACGCCCCCGGAAAGCCGAACAACCCGCCCAGCACGCCGACCCCGCACAGCGGGGTCGCATGCCGGGCCACCTCCAAACATAGCGCTTATCGCATTCTACCCCATGTTTGCATAGAAATCGAATAAGTTCTTTCCTGAGGTTGAAAAAAAACGGAACAATCTCACCAAGCAGAGTGGCCGTAAGCTGCTGTGAGCTTGGGGGGCACAAGTTCGGGACACAGGACAAGCCCCCAGGCTTTAAATATAAGGTTTGGATTTTGCGGTAATTCTCCTGGCTAAAGTTGGTGCAAGCCAAGTCAGCGTCCACTTGACCGTCACTCCAAAGGTGAGTTCACACTTCAGAGCCCTAGACACGGCCTGACGCGCCTCCGCATATCGCTTAGTTTCCAAATACCAGTTAGCCCAGGCACTATGAACTTGTCGCAAATCCCGCACAACGGCTCTACGTATGTCCGGTGGCAGGGCCGAACCCAAACTCAGCCACTTCTCGAACATGCACTGCTGACCCCGGAGGCGCACCTCGAATTTCTCCCATGGCCGGCAGGTCGAACCCGGAGGGGGAGCACCCCGGTCGATTTCGACCAGTGGTTTATTTACATAGCAGAAGGGAGTAACCAGGGATAAGCGGAAATCGAAATCGTGGTCCTCCCCAAACTGGATATATGGGTCAAACCCAGCAATTTGCTTGACCAAATCGGCACGAGCCAGGAGAGTGGAAACGATGTAGTTGCCAAAAGACTTTGCAAGGTTTCTAACTGCATCGGCGTCGATTCCTATGTCTTGTTCGTAACGTCTGCCCACCCCTAGGAAACCCGTTGTGTCCATGCCCGGGTGGTTCACGAACCTTACATCCGTGAAACAGGCGCCGCATTGGTTCCTGAACTGCTCGATGGCGCGGACTTGCCATTCGAGCTTTTCGGGGAGCCAGACGTCATCCGAGTCCAAGAATGCAATCCATTCTCCGCTTGCTTCCACGATCCCCTTGTTCCGAGCGGCGCTTTGACCCTGATTGGACTGGAAGAAATAGCGGATTTGCTTGCCGTTACCACCTTGTTGGCTGATGAGTTGTTGAAGGACCTCACCGGTTCCGTCCGTGGAACCGTCATCGACGACGATGGCCTCGAACTTGGGATATGTCTGCGCCAGAACGCTCTCCAAGGCAGTCTTTACCAGTCGCGCTCGGTTGTAAGTCGGGATGACAACCGAGATGAAAGGTCTATCGCTCATTAAATCCTTCCTCGGCCGCTGACTGTCTGTGCGGGAATTCTCCTGGTAAGGCGGACTGACGGGTTTCCCGAATCATTATGGGGTAGGAGGCGTCACCGGTCTTATTCGGCATGTTTCATCCCAGGTTGGGACGTACTTGCCGATCCTGGAATTCGGGACCGCGCTTCTTCAGACCTCGACACCCGGGTCCCATAGGGGGGGGTCGCCCTTCCGTCGCTTGTACCACCGGTAGAAGCTCTTTGCCACAGAGTTGCCGGGACGTCTTGCGCCTTCCACGGGAAGCCTTATAGGGCCTTCCGCACAGAGTAGAAGGAGTTCACCGAATAGTCTGAGCCCAGGAATCTCATTGGCTGCGAGAGCCACGAAAACCGCCACCTTCCTGGGCAGCCGTTTTACGAAAGGAAGGTGTGCACGAATGGGGCGGAAATGCAATTGAGAGAAGTAGGGTGCAGTTTCGCGTCGCATAGTCGGGATGTCAAGGTGCTCGAGAAGAATCCCCCCAGGCGTATAGCGCCGCATAAGCGGTAGGCCAAGGAGTCTTCGATTCAGATCGTCGTGCTCGACACCTCCGACGAAGCGCCCATCGTCAGTCAGTGCCTCGGCGATGGTGCGGTACATCCGCATTCGTTCATCTCGAGAGTCCAGCGGGGTTGCGGAGAGCGCGCGGTCGAAGCTGCGAGGAGCAACATGGAAGTGACCGGCATCCGCTTGCACCAGACCTACATGTGCGGTTAAAGAGCCTGCAGGGCGCCGAGGGGCCACTCTATACGTAGTGGGGGCTACACCCGATAACAAGAAATCAGTCAGTTTGTGCAGTCCGGCGATGCAGAAATCGATAGCAAGCACGTCCGCTCCCAGTTGGGCCATGAGCAGGGTAAATCGGCCGTCTCCGCAGCCCAACTCCAAGACCCGGCAGCCTTCCAGCGGCTCAAGGGCATCCAGATGTGGGGGAATCTCAATGTGGTCGCCGTATTCTGACCGCCAGCCGGAAGAAGGGGGTTCAAAGATGTCCGGCATCGCTGCGTATTCCTGGTCTTTAAGGGCAATTTCGTGTTCGATCTCCGGCGTCAAGGCATCTGTCATCAAGCGCGCGATGCCATTTTCGATGGGGTACTCGGCAGAACATCCAGTGCAGCGGAGACTTCCATCGGTCACCCCGACGGCGCCACTCCGAACTTCTTGGCAAAGGGAGAGTTGGCCTGCATCCCGGCTGCACCGAAGTAAAGGCAGCAAATGGCGTGGAAATTCGCCCGTGCTTCGCATGTCCGTGTTCCTCCAACTGGTCTGGGGGTAACTTATTTCAACGGCAGTGGTAGTCCGCGCAGCCGTTCTCATCAACCATTTAACCAAACGCCTACGATAGCTGATGATTTAGGTAGCCGGAAAGTTGCACAGTTTTGCAATTATTTTGTTTACTATCCCTCCTTTCTCGCCAAGCATAAAGGCACCTCAGTTAAGACCATGACTAAGCTGCAAAGCACTCCTGCAGGTGTCAAGCGTGCGACACATCGCCAGACCTGCCCTGACAATTGCAGAGGAGACAACACTATCGCATGCCACTAAGGGATTTATCTGAGTAATGTCGTTGCCGGACAATCCCCTCTTGAAGTGATAAACGCCCGGGTTCCGTTCGGGGTCGATGCCACCCAGATCGTACCACCTAACTCCATGTTCCTTGAGCCATTTAATCAGGGTCCACTGCAGCAGGTAGGCGCCTCTTGAATTGAGCCCGTCGTCGCTCGTCGCGCCGAGCAGATAAATCGCCGAATCGCCCATTGCTGAGGCCACAGGTCCTGCGACTGCGATCCCCTTGTTCCGAGCGGCGCTTTGACCCTGATTGGACTGGAGGAAATAGCGGATTTGCTTGCCGTTACCACCTTGTTGGCTGATGAGCTGTTGAAGGGCCTCACCGGTTCCGTCCGTGGAACCGTCATCGACGACGATGGCCTCGAACTCCGGATATGCCTGCGCCAGAACGCTCTCCAGGGCAGCCTTTACCTGTCGAGCTCGGTTGTAAGTTGGGATGACAACAAATACGAAAGGTCTGTAGCTCATAAGCTGGATTCTCAGGCCCCCTACAATTCCGACACCGGCCAGAAACCTATATTCTCAACACCAGCCGAGAGCCGTCCCGGGGTGCTCCTATTTCGTAAGCGCAGTTTCCTCAGCCCGGACGGATCCCAGAACCCATGCGTTCTTCACCGGATCGAATTGCTTAACCACCTTGGCCGGATTGCCCATGATTACGGAGTAAGGAGGGTAACTGCGCGTGACCACCGAATTGGCTCCGACCACACAGTGACGACCCAGGGTCAATTCTCCTTTTGGGCAGATGATGGCGGTTCCAAAGCCGATCCAGCAACCCTGCCCAATTCGAATTCTGCCGCCTCCCGTAGCACCCTGTTCGCTGATCGGCACGGTAATGTCTTCATAGGCGTGGCTGTGGTCCATGACAAGTACGGAGGAGGACAGGGTGACCTCACGCTCCAGGTGAATGCAGTTTTTGCCGGATATCTGGCACCTGGCACCTATGCGGCTGTTGTCCTCAATAACGATCACGGGCTCACCTTTCTCCTCCGGTGGGGCACTGACGTTGAGCCACGCATCCTTCCCGATTATTATTGAGCTGCCGAGCTTGATTCGGTGCGCTACTACCCTTCTCAAATTACAGGTGTAATGGATCGACAAGTTGCGGCCTCTGGACGCAAACGGGTAGGTGACACTTAGCCACAGGGTATAAAGCTTAGTCATGGCCCGGGGGATAAGGCGCAATGGATCTTCATAATGAACACCCGATTCGCCGCCAAAAAGAAGCATAGTCTGTATCGCCCTTTTCTGTGGAAGAATTCCTCACCATCGGGAGACCGCCGGCCGAAGCCAGCAGAAGCAATAGGTGCCTGTTTTCTCCCGGCGGGCTGGAACTCCCGCCTGCAAGGCGACCGGCCGGAATTCGCGCTAGGTCGACTTCCGCCTCTCCATGGCGCGTTTCAGCGGGGAGACTAGGCGCTCTGATCTACCCTCGCTGTGCACCAGTGCCTTGCGTTATGGGTGAGGGGTGACCACGGCATTCCAGACCCGGTCAACCAGCCTTTGTTCCAGTTTGCGGGCTCACCGCTAATGGCATGGTTCCAGGGTTTTTCACCGTGTAACCCAAATCGCTCCTGAAGCCGCCCCTGTCTGGCAAGAGTCCCAGCCCGTTGCCTGCACCTACCAGACCCGGAGGCTTACAGCCTGCGTTAGAGACCCACCAGGGCTCGGAGAAGAACAAACCCGCAATTTCCATGTGGGGGGCCTCATGCGTGAAAAAGTAGCAACCATCGTGAAGCAGAGGCCAAAGATACCTGAGGCAGCTTTCCAACGAGTCCCTAAGGTCAACGTCCACAAATGCCAATACGCAGCGCCTTTGAAATGCAGGAAGCGTCTCTGTGAAATAGCCAACGTGGAAGTTGGAGGCACCCATGCTCCCATACTTCGAGATGTTCCCTTTTACCTCCTCAAGCGTGCCTCTCCAGGCTCCCTTCGCGTATGTATGAACCTGATGTGCGTCCATAAGGATATGCTCCCTGTCGGAACTCGAAGGTTCTGGAAGACCCTGAAAGGAATCGAAAATCTCTAATTGCCGGCCACACAGCCCACATACCAAGGACAGATTAGCCGCACTGCCCCCTTTGAAGGAGCCACATTCAACAACGCAGCCATCGAGTGACTTCGGAACCTTAAGGATTCGTGTTGCCATTATGAGATGCTCAATGACGTAAGAGCCGGTCGTGATTCTCCGGTAGTTCCTTGCCATGGTTAAGGCCAGTTTGAGCTTGGCAAGAAACCCAATGCCGTACTCGCCCCCGGTACGAGGGTCAAAATATTCCGAGAGGATCACGGGAATGCTAAAGACGTGCGCAAGTCTTTTAAAAACCCCGACAATTATTCGTCGCATACTATACTATAGAGATTCCGCAACCCTGCTCTGCTTTGATTTCGCACGAGGCGGTGTATCGCCGTTCTTTGTTATGTGTTTCGCCCTAAAGGCGGACATTCTGAAGGAATACGGGCCTATCGCTCTTAGTCAGAGCCTGGTAACGTAAATCCTAATCATCTTTCGCGTTAGGAGCGATGTGTCCGACACTGTCTCGGCGAATACCCAAAGCGTGACGGAGGCGGCGGGTCCAAGCAAGGAACCGCTTAAGAGGCCGCCTTCTGAAATTCGATCTGATCCCCGCGGATGTCAGTGTATAGGTTGCATCGTCCAGGATGCAGAGATGTCGTTCGCTTGCCACTTCGTAATTCCGTTTGGACTCCGGGCTCTGTACTTGCTGGGCAGGAGTATACTCGTGGTTTTGGTGAACGGCCGAGACCACAGCCGATGCATCTACGATGGGTACCTTTGACGAGCGAGCTTTCCACAGAACCCAGTTATCCCAATAGCCCCTCCCGACGGCGAACTGGGGAACACGGATGAATAGACCGCGACGAAACACAAAATAGTCCATGGCCCCAGGCGGCACGTACAGGTTCTGCTGCTGGACCAGCGCCCGCAGACGCTCTTCCTGATCTGGGGACCCATACAATTCCGGCTGATCGAGATTTACATTCTTTCTTTGTCCTACCATCAGGAAGCGGTCGCGCCACGAGGCCACCTGCTGCACTGCCTCCATAAAGCCCCCGAGAAACAAAATGTCTGCGTTGACGTAACACAGGATGTCGCATCTCGCCAAAGCTTGCGCCTTCTCGAAGAGATCGTTCAACAAGGGGGTACCGTACTCGTTGCGCTCGAGAGTTGGGACGTGGCGGAGCGCGAGCTCTTGAGCGATTTCAGCCGTGCCTTCCTCATTCCCAAACAGGATGATCTCCGGCCTGGGGCGCAACCGGGTCCAGTTCATAATGGCGTTGCGCTGGATCACACCGAAGTGTCCTTGGAACGGCCTCGGGAGCGCAACAATAGTCAACAAAGAACCTGGCGAGGCCTGCTCAATATGAGCTCCACTTCGGTCCGAGAAGTCTTGCGCGCCCAGCACCTCATGGCGCGGCTGCGCTTTTTTTTCTTCGGCTTTCAGTGCTATTCCCCCGGTAGCTTTTGTTCGAGGACCGACCCCCAGCGGGACGTATTTCGCCCGCGCTCCAAGCCTGGATGGGTCGAGCAACCTCCAACAATCAAAGATCGTGGTGGAGTCATGCACGATATAACTGTCATCGATATCTTTAAATTCTTTAGCCTGCGTTGTGATCACACATACCTCGGACCGAGCAAAGCACTCCCGAACCGACGTTGCGTAAGTAATCTTGTCACCAAAGACCGCCCTGGTGGTCTCTATCGCCAGCGGGTCGTAAGCGCTAACCTGAACTCCGTGTCTCACAAGCACGTCGATGAGCTTTATGGCGGGTGACTCCACAATCACGTTTGTGTTCGGCTTGAAGGCCAAACCCAAGACAGAAACGATCCTCTGCCGGCACCTTTTGACCTCTTCGAGGACCAAATCTACCAAATGCCGGTCCTGGTCGCGATTGACGGTTTCGACTGCCTCGATCAAGGCGGCATCCAAACCGTAGCGCTTGGCCAATACGATATAGGCTCTGGTGTCGCGGGGGAAGCAGGTTCCGCCGTAGGCCAAGCCCCCCTGCAAGGAGTAAGAGCCGATACGGTGGTCAGCACCGAGGGCGCGGGTGATGGCATCCACTTGGGCGCCTGGAATTCGTTCGCAGAGATTGGCCAGGGCATTGGCAAAGCTGATTTTGAGCGTAATGTAGCAATTCAGGCCCACTTTGAAGATTTCCGCGTCAATCAAAGGCATCTGAAACATCGGGGGATTGTTCTCGCACAGTTGGCGGAACACCGCTTCCGCCTCTTTGCCTGCCCGCTCGTCGCTCGAACCGATCACCACCATATCCGGCCTGAGAAAATCTCGAATGACGGACCCTAGCGCCACCATTTCGGGGCAGTAGCAGAGCCCAAATCCTTCGTTGAGCTTTCGCCCGCTGGCCTTCTCCATAAGCGGGATGACTTCGTTCGCCATCGAGCCGGGCATGACGGTGCTGTCGATAATAAAGAGGTGGTAGTCCTTGCTGGACTTTCTCAGAGAAGTGCCCAATGCCTCGATGGCTTTCAGAACGTATTGGTTGGAGAAGTGTCCGTCATCATCGCTCGGGGTATGGACCATAATGCAGGAAACGTCCGTTTGCTCGATCGCCTCAGGATGGCTCAAGGTCGCCCTCAGGCGCTTGCCGCCGAATTCGGCCAGCAATTCGCCCAAGCCCGGCTCGCAAAGCATCGTGCGCCCATGATTCACCGCGTCGACCACTTCCGGCAAAACATCAACGCCAATGATCTCGACGCCGCGTTTGGCGAAGCTGGCCGCCATACATAAACCCAATTTCCCAAGCCCGATTACGGATACTGTACGGTTTTGCATTTCAGGGGCTCCTCCGTTCCTGTTTGCACTTCGATATGCCCAACCCATCCTGGATGAGGCTTAAAGTCCAGAAACTTACTGCTCTGATCTCTAAGACAAGATTGCCACTCTTCAGGCGAAGCTACGACCTCAATATCGTCAAAACTGTGAATGCCATAGTCCGGCTCTGACTCCTCCAATAAGAACCTGTACATTCGCACCCTCAGGGGATCGAATCCCATCATCCTAGTGGCGACAATATCGACAGCCAGTAGGTTTTCGCCACCCACTAACACCCTCGATGCGACGGGATCCGGAGTGAGGGGGCCTTTATTTTCCCCTCCAATAATTCCATCAACTATTGAAAAAAACTGTCTTTGTGACCGTTCTTGCATCACGCCGCGCTGATCAGCAAAAACCGCAACCTTCATTAGATCCGTCGCCATCCTCCAAGTAGAATCATTCGCGTACCAACACCCGGGTTCGTACACTCGCTTTTTCGCGGGAATCTTTATCCCCATAGCTCCGCCGACCTTTAGGTAGAGGAGCCCAAATATGAACCTATGAACTAATTCCAGTGGGATCGAACGATACGCAAGGAAATGATCGTACATCCATCTTTCCCAATTGATGATGCGCTGCTCGCCGCTTGTGAATAAATTGTCCGGGTATTGATCACCACCTGTGCTCGGCGACCCCAGGGTGTAATGAACTAGATAATTTTTATTGGTGCAAATTCCGACCAGTCCTTTGATATTAAGGGTCGTCCCGCACCTCTTGTGAACTTTTAACTTCGGAACTGATACGATCACATCCGCCGTCATTATTGTACGCGATACTTCATACTCCTGTCGGCCGCCAATATGATGTGTGATTGTTTCCCTTCGATCGAATACGGCGCCGTAATACTTCTCCGGATGTGGAAAACCACAAAGAGCACTTCTTTCTCCCAAATTAATTACCAACGCTCCTGCGGGGTCCCCCCTAAGCTTGCGCTCGCAGGATGGCATATGACGAGTCTCAAAGAATGGCAATCGCGACTTGCCCCAGTAGTCTCGAAGGTCCAACAATTCCACCTGTGGGCGACCACGAGACAAAAAAAACTCCAAGAGTTCCTGTAGACCGAGTCGTTGACGTAACTCAGTCCAGTCAGCATCAAAGTTTGGCGCATCAGCAATCACTATCCGTCCGCTCTTTTTAAGCGCAATCCAACAATAATCTGCAACAACCCTGAGGACGGATGGGTGGGTAATCATAGAGAATAGATCTTTTCCATCAAAATGCCTGCTACGAACGAAGTTCGGCTTGATGACCACGGTCATGCCTGGTTTTATTATGTGGCCTAGAGGATTCCACTGTTTGGTATCAATGTGTTCGCCATCCAGTCTCATCAACCGAAAGAGTTGCCTGACCCCGTCATAGGCCGCATTCGGTTCCGGTTGAACACACCCTGGAAAAGGATATTCCGGGTAGGAGACCGAGGGATAGTAAGGGCTCCGGGTGGGATATTGCGCGCTCGCCGTTTTAACCACAGCCACCTTCACGCTCATAGTTTATACCTGTAAGGCTTGTTGGAGGGAGGGGTCGTCGAATTTGAGCTCGAGTTCCTGAACCAGAAGGCGGTGTTTGCCCCGTTTCGTCAATGGAATCTCTTCGACCGCCTCCATGGTAATCTCCACATCGTTCAAGCAACGCTCCAGCAGTCGTCTTTGCATCTCCTTTCGGGTCTCTTCGCAGAAATTCTCTTTCGGAATAAAGCGAAAAATGATCCTGCCGGGCTCTCTTTGCAGGAACTGAAATTGTTTAATCCGATCGTAGAAGTTGTCGTGCATGTTGAGCATCGACGTGGACAGATACCGGCCGCTTTTCGTCACCATAAGCTCCTGAAGCCTGCCCTCAATTCTTTCCCAAACTTGATACGGCCTGCCACAGGAGGAGCAGCTCCAGCCTTTAAAGACCCCCAAGTCCTGCGTCTTATACCGAAGGAACGGCGTGGCATGCATAATAAACGACGTGCCTACGATCTCGCCGATTTCTCCTGGCTGGGAGATGGGATGCCCATCGTGGCCGATCAGTTCTGCATACCCATACTGCGGGAGCACGTGATAGGTGTCTTCGTATTCACAGAAGCCGGCCAGCACAGCCATTTCGTAGTGGCCATAATGAGCAAAGATTCTTGCCTTGAAAACGTCGGCCAGCAATTCTCGCTGGAAATCATAAAGGTGTTCCGAAGAGCAGAGGATTCCTTTGACGGTGGGGAAGGTGCGTCCAGATTCCTTGAGAAACCTGGCGAATAGATAACCTGACGATGGGTAGCACCTTATCCAGTCGGGCTGATATTCCAGGGCGCGTTGCCGATAAACCTCCATCTGCTCCGGCAGAAACTGGTAGGTGGAGCATCGCAGTTCATTGAATTTCGGGACAAATTCCATGTGATCGGGCGTGTTGATCAAGAGACCCCGGAAGACAATTTGTCTATCCCCTTCCTTCCACCCCACCCGGTGGTACTGGTGGGCTTTCGAGGCCAATTCCTTGGCGAAGGATTCGGGGTCCCTATACATACCGCATGGAATCCCGGTGCTGCCGCCTGTTGTAACATATTGCGCACCAGCGACCTTCGCCGAGAAGCCTTCCAGATCGTCTCGAAACATTTCCTTTTCGGTGAAGGGCAGTTTTCGAAAATCGTCCAATGTGCGGATGTCTTCCGGGCGGATGCCGGAGCGTTCATAGAGGGTCCGATACGCCCGCGTCTCCTCAAAGGCGTGTCGAACCATACGCTGGATTTCACTGAGCTGGTATTCGGCAATCCGAGCTTCGTCCCACTTCTCGGCCTCGCGGAGGAATTGCAGCCACGCGCAGTAATCCCTGTTTTCCAAATCTGCGTGAATCAATTTCCCGTTCAACAAAGTTTCCTCCTGGGTTCTTCGATATGAACCGCGGCAGGTCCGGCCCACCACTCGGTCGTCGTTCAATGCGTGGTTAGGCGGAAACGGCGGAAGGCGTCTCCGCCATGCGTTCGGTCAGCACTGAGGCCGACCCGCTAACTGTCTCCTTTAACACCTGTGGCTCTTCTCTATAAAGTGCGAAGTGATTTACAAAGCGCACATCCGTCCTAACCCTCTGATTCTCTGGGTTCTCGGTCCGTTACAGTAGTCGCTAAGCCGGGCGGGGGTCATTGCCGTTGGGACCACATAGCGTAGCCCCAATCACGTCTTTGTAGTCGCTTCAGTCAAGACCGCCTTTCCACAGGCCGTGCAGAGTGACCATCGCGAGGGACACGGCACCGACCGTCGCAAGCGTCGCAACATCCCCCTCGCTGACGGCCCGGAAGAAATCGTGGGGACTCATCAGCGCGACCTCGACGGCCTCGTACGGATCCGGGTTGTTGGGGGGCGTCACCTGGCTGACGTTACGCGCCAGGAAGAGGTGCGCTATACCGCACTGCCGATTGCCATCCACGATAAAGCTCCCCAAGTCCTGCCACTCCCGGGTCGCGTAGCCGGTCTCTTCGAACAACTCTCGCTGGGCGGCTTGGAGCGGCGACTCACCTGAGTTGACTATGCCCGCCGGTGCGCTCACGGTCACGCGCTCCAAGCCGTGCTTGTAGCTGCGAATCATGACCATCTCGCCAGCTTCGGTCATAGGCACCGCGACGGCAAAGTCCGGCAGTATAACACGGTAGAAATCATCCAGGGTGCGCCCATCTGGCAGCTCCACTCGCTCTCGAATTACTTTCAGCCAAGGGGGCACCGAAAACACGAGTGAAGCTCCGAGCTTTTTCCAGGGACCTAGTTGCATACGAGCTTGAGGAGCCAGGGCGGATAGACAAAGGTGGTTTGCATTGACCCGCTTCAAGCGGATTTGGTCTGAGCCATCTGGCTCGCGGCAACCTGCTCCGCCACCCAACGATATGTCATTTCGAGACCTTCGCGCAGAGGAACTGAAGGGGCCCATCCCAACTTCTGACGAATGAAACGATTATCCGAATTCCGGCCTCGGACGCCCAGAGGACCATCGATGTGCCGAATTCGCAGCCGTTTGCCCGCGATTTCCATCGCCATCTCGACCAATTGATTGATCGTAACCATTTCCTCAGAACCGATATTCACGGGTCCGGCGAAATTGGATTCCACCAGCCGCCGGATGCCTTCCACGCACTCATCGATATATAGAAACGAGCGGGTCTGCTTGCCATCGCCCCAGATTTCGATTTCACCTCCGCTTGGGGTCTCGGCCACCTTGCGACAGATCGCGGCAGGCGCCTTTTCGCGCCCACCGCACCAGGTCCCCTCCGGCCCAAAAATGTTGTGGAACCTGGCCACATGAATCTCGATGCCATAGTTTCTCTGGTACGCCGCATAGAGCCTTTCACTGAACAGTTTCTCCCATCCGTATTCGCTGTCAGGCGCGGCCGGGTAGGCGGAATCCTCCGAGCAGTTGGGGTTATCCGGATCAGTCTGATTGTAAGCAGGATAGATGCAGGCCGAGGAGGAATAGAAGTACTTTTTGACGCCGGCTTGGCGCCCAAACTCCAGAATGTTCAGATTGATGGTCGCGGAGTTGTGCATCACGCCTGCATCATGCTCGCCCGTGAAGATATATCCAGCGCCACCCATGTCGGCAGCCAATTGGTACACCTCATCAATACCCACCAGGACCGAACGCACCACACCTGGGTCACGCAGATCGCCGATGATAAACTCATTAGCCGGGCTGGGCGAGAACTCGTTCCGCTTTAGATCGACGCCCCACACCCAGTACCCCTCGTTTCTCAAACGCTTCACGAGATGTCCGCCGATAAATCCCCCAGCGCCGCATACAAGAATGTGTTTCTTCATAACTTCCCTCCTTTTGAGTTAATGATGTAACGGGGCTCTCCAGCGTCTCGCTATTTCGGAAATAGCCGTAAGTTGTTGATAATTCGTTCGGGCCTCCAGGGGTGGTCATTTTCATGTCGGGCAGCAAAACTCGTTCATGTTCGCGACTGCTCTGAATTTCGTACGTCACCGCATGACCCATCGATGATCGCGTTCCATAATTATGGGAGCTGCGTCTGGGCCCGGAACAAGGCCCAGCGGCTTTATCACTATATTGCGCCATAAAACTCTCACCTTAGGAATCCGCTCTATCGTGTTGTTAACCCTCCGAAAGCCTCCGAGTACTCGTCCCCACGGGATGGAACCCAGCTCCGTTCCAAGAACCTCATGGACGAAGCGTTGAGAGAAATCTTTCAGCCCCAAAGCGTCCTCATGAACACGGTAGCCACCGACTAGTGCATTTACTTGATAGAGTTTCGCATGGCGAAAGAATCGTAGCCAGAGCTCCCAGTCACTGCAGCCCATATGCGACGCGTCCACATACCCCCCCGCCCGCTCCCAGAGGCTTCGTCTCCAAAAGGTTGACTCTTGCTGGATCACGGGATTGACACCCGCTAAGAATCGTATACGCGAATAACGTTGGAGCGCGCAAACCGTAACCGTTAGGCCCAATTCATCAAAGACAGTGGGGCGGCCCGTGATCCAGTCGACGCTCGGAAAGGCTCGGAGGACACTACCCACAACAAACAACCCCCTGACGTGGAGCATGTCACTCGCGTTGATCCAGCCCATCACCTCGCCAGACGATCGTGCATACCCCTTATTGATGGCGTCGAACATCCCGTGGTCCGGCTCGCTAACCCACCAAGAGATATCCTTCTCATATTTGCGGATGATGTCGATAGTACCGTCGGCAGACCCTCCATCTACAATGATGTATTCAAGATTGGGATACCCCTGACAGAGCACGGACCGAATTGTTTGCTCGATGTAGCGGGCCGAGTTGAAGACGGGGGTGACCAGGGTAATTCTTGGCCAAGCAGAAGTGCCAAATTCCTGCGTGTGGGTTTCCGCACTCATCGCTGATGCCTTTCTCCAAGGAAGTGTCAACTCTAACTGCGCCTGCTTACCACCCTGGCAGCGGCGTTGAGGTGTCGTGGTTGGCGATGACGTTCTCGCCATCGAAATACTCTTTCGGCTCTGCCGGAACGGGCGGGCCCTTCTTATCGTCAAAAGCGTACACGCGATATCCGCTCTCTACGAGAAAGCTCCAGATTTGCATCCTAGTGGATCCCTGGTGTTGCAGGGTCCGGTCGGAAAGCTCCAAGAGGATGGTAGGATGGAATTGCGCGAGCATCTTTCTCGCTCCCTGCAACGCAAGAAACTCAGCGCCCTCAACGTCCATCTTCACGACGTCGACCCGCTGGATGCCTTGCCAGCGAATCGCACCAGCCGGAGAGCATGCTCGCGGAGCTTTGTCAGGGTTGTCAGCCACGGATCAGAACCGTTCATTGGTTCGCGCATCGGGACGAGCGAAGCCGAGCCCAAAGGCGTTTTCGATCCCGCCAGCATCGTGCGTCGCCGCTTCCGCCAGGGCGTCTCTGTGAAGTCCTGGTGAACAGGCAGCGGGTTGAAGCGATACACGAATTTAAACCCGGCTCGATAGAGCATTTTCACGAGGCAGGCTTCCGAAGGGTAAAAGGCGACCCGATTCAGGGCTTCGTCCTCGACGGCGCCTTCGTCCCATAGCTGGACAACGGGAAGGGGACTTGGCACAGAGAAGCTCTCAATTAAAACCACTTTTCGGGCCAGGCCAAACAAATTGCGAATCGCTCGGAAGGGATTTTCGAGGTGATAAAGAAGGCCAAAGCAAACCACCAGATCGAAGCACCCGAGCCCTTGTACGTTCGGGTCCTCGATGTTTGCGGTGTGGAATTCGATATCCGGGTACCGTCTTCTTGCTTCTTGCACGTTTTCCTGCCGACCATCGAAGGCCAGCACGCGGAATCCCAAGTCCCGCAGGAACCCGGAAAAGTATCCTACGCCGCAGCCCGCGTCCAAGGCTGTGCCTAAATCCGCTTGCTGACGCAGGGTTGGCAGCACGTCGCGGAGCGTGGCCTGCCGGGCTTCCGTGAACCCTCTTGCGTAAGCTTTGTCAAAGACCCAATCTTTGGCCATCACTCACCCCTTTGAGTCGACTTGAAAATGTGTTGACTTGAAAACGAATGGCACATTCAAGATTCCGTTCCAGTTGTCGAGCGGATGTTGGTGAGCCTCTGTGGCGATCAGCATTTCGGGCAGGCACAACCAAACATCCAAAAGGTTCCCCTCGTCGTAGAGGCTGACGTGCCAGAAGTACACGCCTGGGCGGAGTGGCAGCATCGGGAACGTATAGGAGAATTCGTGGTCCCCTGATTCAAGTTGAAGATGGTTTGCTGCCCACGCCCACATTAACTCGTTCTGATGATTGAAAAGGGCGACCCCGTGGTGCCCGTCGCGAATTGGATGGTTGACCTTGACAACGAATTTCACGGCGACGGGTCCCAGCGAGTTGAGCAGGTGTGGGTTGTCCGCGCGTGGTTCGGCAATTTCCCAGCTCAGGAACCGGGCTTTCACGTTTGGCGTGTCCTGTCCTCGCTGGTGCCCGTCTTGCTGCGACGTCATTGCGCACTCATAGGCCCCCACGACCTCCGCCGTGGCTCCCATCTCGCGGATTTGACCTCCATCCAGCCAAACCACCTTCTCGCACAGCCGGCGGATTTGGTTCATTTGATGGCTGACAAAGACAACCGTCCGGCCGCCCTGGGAAACCTCTTTCATTTTTCCCAGACATTTCTTTTGGAACTCCAGGTCACCCACGGCGAGCACTTCATCGACGAGAAGGATTTCGGGCTCCAGGTGTGCCGCGACGGCGAAGGCCAGGCGCGTCTGCATGCCGGTGCTGTAGTGCTTGAGCGGCGTATCGAGAAATTTCTCTGTCCCGGCGAACTGAACGATCTCGTCAAATCTTCGCTCGATCTCGCTCTTGCGCATTCCCAAAATGGAGCCGTAAAAATACACGTTCTCCCGCCCCGTCAGTTCGGGGTGAAAGCCGGTGCCCACTTCGAGTAAACTGCCCACCCGCCCTCGAACCTCTGCAAGTCCGGACGTAGGCTTGGTGATGCGCGTCAAGATCTTCAGCAAGGTCGTCTTGCCGGCGCCGTTTCGGCCAATCAAGCCGACGCTCTCACCCTGCTGAACATCAAGACAGATGTCTTTCAGCGCCCAAAAAGAGTTGGCGGCTGGCGTTCGCGAGTTCCCGTTTCCCTTCCGGAACAGACGGAGCGGTCCACTTAGCATCTGGGTCAGCACATCGCGCAGAGCCAGATAGCGTTCGCGTTGGCCGATTCTGTAGCGTTTGCAAATGTTGTCGATTCGGATCACTACGTTGTTCATAGATCAGACCATATCCGCAATAGTGCCTTCCATCTTCTGAAAGTAGATCACCCCGCCGACGAGCAAGAACAGAACCATCCCCGCAGAAGCCAGAAGGAGTGCGCCCGGCGGCTGCCCGTGGCCGGTTAACGCCCACCGGAAGCCTTCAATGACGCCCGCCATGGGATTAAGTCCGTAGAGCCAGCGCCATCGCGCCGGCACCAGCGTGCTGGGGTAAGCGACCGGCGAGGCGAACATCCAGAACTGGACCAGGAAAGGAGTCACATAGCGGACGTCCCGATAGACTGCATTCAGGGCGGAAAGCCACAGGCCCACGGCAAGAGCTGTGGCAACCGCCAGGAGCAGGAAAACCGGGGTGAGAAGCGTCGCGATTGTCGGCCTCTGGTGGTAATAAAACATCATGCCAATCAACAGGATGAAGCCAACGGCAAAGTCCACCAGTCCCGACAGGACCGAAGAGAAGGGCAAAAGCATTCTGGGAAAGTACACTTTTGTGATCACCTTCTCGTGTTCCACCATTGTATTGGTCGCGTGGGTGAGGGAGGCAGCGAAGTACATCCAGGGCAGCAGCGCGGTGTAGTAGAAGATCGGGTAGGGCAAGCCTTCCGAAGGCATCTTCGCCAGACGCCCAAAGAAGAGCGTGAAAACCATCATGGCCAGAAGCGGTTGGAGGACTACCCAGGCGACCCCGATGGCCGTCTGTTTGTAGCGTACCTTGAGGTCCCGCCAAACAAAGAAATAGAGCAACTCACGGTACTCCCACATCTCCCGGAAATTTAAGTCAAACCAACCACGCGGCGGCGCAATCCGCCACACCGGCCCTTCAGGTAGTGCCCGGGATTCAACCAGAGTACTCATAGCGCTTTTGCTTTCTCCTCTGTGAGCGGCCCCCGGGTGGTCCGTCGAACTCTGGGATAAAGTTCCACTCATGAGGATTGGGGTTGTCATGCAATCGTTTCGAAATACACCCGAAGAAGCTCTGCTGCTGTCTTGACCTCTGTGATTCCCCCGCAGCCAGCTTGTAGGGAAAGGAGAGCAACACCTGAACACGCACGATGCGGCGGCTCACGGATTCGTCTCCAGGATGTCCCAGCTCATGGCAGCTTCGGCCTGGTAACTTGACGCGAGCGCCTCATGAACCTGCGGGGCGGATGAGCGCGCGGCCTCACAGACTGCGGCGGAGATGATGGCTAACAGTGCATACCACGCCACCTGCACCTGATCGTAATAGCTGATTGCCAAATAAGCTATCACGTTCGCAAACACGGCGGCGCCGAGGGACCATAGGAACCACTCCTGTTTTCGGTCACCTTCGACCTGTTTCCTTGCCGTTCCAAGCTTTCCGAAGCTCCGGGAAATGATGGCGATGAAGGCAATCAACGTCAGCAAGCCTCCGGTTTCGGCGCACTCAACGTATTGGTTGCCGAGGTCGCCCATCTCCCATCCCCAGGTACTGTAGTCCTTGGCCCCCACAAGCCACCAACTACCGAAATGCCTGATGCAGTTATCCACCAGCATGTAGCGGTGGTAGCCTGCCGAGGACCCCGTCAGATCGATCCGCGCAATCAGGGCCCACACGGGAGCTTTCATAACCAGGTGTAGCCCCACCAGAGTGATCACAAGGCCCCAGCGAAAAGTGCGCATGTGCTTGCGGAGTGGCCAGAGACATAGCGCTACAATCCCGGCGGCATAAGCGACCAGTGCAGTGCTCGTACTGGAAGTCACAGTTATGATAGTTGAGGAAATGATCCCAAGAACGACAGCGGTCTTGGATTCCCCGCTCTTCCAAAGCCACACGAATAACGGCAGTAAGGTAGCGCCAAAGGCTCCCGCAGTCACATAAACCGAGAATGCTCCCTGCGCACGGATTTGCCCATCCCGTACCGCCGGCACGATTCCAACCCCACCCAACAGGCCGAATATGTTTTGGAATCTAAGCCGCTCGTTCATCATGCAAACCGCCATCACCACGGCAATGAGGGCAAACACCTTGATGGTCCGTCGCATGTCCTCCCCATCCTGGATCAGGAATCTTAGAATAAAGTACCCGCCAAGGGCATCCAGGAGATTCCCAAGGCTCTTAATTAGCGCCTGCGTCTCCATCCAGCGAAGCGATAAGATTATTGAGGAAAGGAGGGCGCAGAGCGTAAAAACGCGGTCGATGGAATTGAATCCGCCGACGAAGCGGCCCGTCGCCGACGGAAGCTTAGTTATGACTAATCGAACCAAGCCAAAAATCACAATGATTCGATAGACCGTGAAGTGGACCCCACCCAGAACCAAAACCTGCCCGAAAGGAACCAAGAGCACGTTCAAAAGAAATGGTACGATCAAGTACTTTCGTGGCAATAGAAATATCAGTGCGATCGTGACAAGCGTGGCAGCCGCCACGAGAGGATGCAGCACGGTATGGGTCGCGCCCCCTCCGAATTCCAAGTTCTGCGGTTCCACCAGCTACGCCTCGGTCTTAATCTCTAGCTTATCCCACCGGCAAAAGCCGCTCCCGCCGCGGTGCCCCAAGGGGAGGGAATTGTCTTGGCTTGGCGGCAAAGCGCGCGTGAAGCTTAGGAGGGATCGGTTGTGGATGCTTCATTGGCCTGCCTTCGTCCCGTTTTGGGTCGCGTTTCCGAGTCCGGACTGTCGGGCATGCCACCCAATTCCTGAAAAAGCCGGTGGACGTTCTGCACGCGGGTCCCGCCAAACTCTTTGCCGCGGACGTACCGCAGGTAGAACTCTCGCATTCTTCGCAAATAAATCGGGACGTTGAATCTTGTAATCCTGATGCAGTTGGTCTGAATGGGCAAAGAGTCCTTCCAAACCCGCCTAATATGCTTACAGCACTCGTAAAACTCCTCCGGAAGAATTAAGCCCTGCTGGGAATTGTGGATGCAAAAGGCAGAGATGGCGTAGTTGTTCATCCCCCTCTTTGCAGCCCTCAGACAAATATCCGTGCCATAGAGATGGAAGTGCGGCAAGGTGTCTTCGAAGCGCAAGCCCGAGGATTTTCTTAGGATCATCACCGTCTCGTCAAGGGTTTGAACAGGCGCGGGGGGGTCGCTGGCTTTCCCGAGGACTCCCAAGCCCGTAGAGTATAAGTGCCCCCGGACTTGGCCGTCGCGAGTTACACCGCCACATCCCAACACTCCCCAAGCCGGGTCACGGGCCTCCAGGAAGTCAAGAGCGCTCTGCAACTGCGAGAGCCAGGTTTCCGGAAAGTAGACATCCTGGTGGCAGAAGACAATCAAGTCGTTGAGACTCTTATCGATGGCATCATTATAGGCTATGGATGCGGAAGCGAATCCTTCCTGGGCCAAAATCTGACAGTCCCCAGGCCAGCGCAAGCAAGGCGATGCCAGAAAATTGTCTTCGAACAGCCCTCGGTTATTAACCGCAACAGCGAATGTGATGTTTTTTACGCTTGCCATCCTGATGCTCTGGGAAACTATCGAAATGTTCTCAGATGACTATGGGAGCTTCGTTTAGTCTCTTCTTACGCCCCGGTCTCTGACCCCTTATGGCTGCTCCGTCAAGTTATTGACTGCACCTTGAGGCTGCTGCTCGGCCAACTTCCTGGGTGCACCTTGAGCCGCTCTGACGGTGGTCGCAGTTGCGCGTTGTGGGGTGAGTGCTTTCTTGCCCCGGAGTGCCCTTTTTATTCGCGGTAGCACGCCTGCTCCGCCCACCACTGCCTTCGCAGCCTCGTTCGCCAGCGCAGTCAGAGTTCGGAGCGAGTTGAGCGCGACGCCACGGAACGTTGACGGAAATAAGTACAGAGAAGCCTGGTCACGGCGCATAGTCCCAAATCGCGCCTTATACAAGGCGTCACCCGGACCAAAGTCGATGCCACTTGCCTGCCGGGCACACAGGTCCTCCAGCACTCTTGCCTGAAGAACAGTTCCCGGGGAGTATCTGCTGAAGTCCGGGTCGAAGGCAATATCGTCGCTGTAAAAGACACCACCGTACAGGCAACCGAGCGAAAATGCAATGGGGTTGGCCCCTACGTACAGGACATAACCTCTGAGCCATCCTTTTCTTGCTTGCAGGAGCACGTGTTGACGAAGTAGTTCGGTGTCGTGGAACCCCACTCCGATTTTGCGTTGATACGACTTTGCAGCGACGCACTCAATATCGCGAAGCATGGGCTCTATTTCGTCCGGTCTTTCAAAATACTTTACCTCAGCACAGTCAAAGTCAGCCTGAATTCGCTTGGTCGTTCGTTTGATCTCCTTCCGGAGCTCATGCGAAAGTCCTTTAAGAACCTCCTCGTAGGTCCTCGCTAAATCCATATTCCAGTGGGGGTCCGGAGCGGCGGCGTAATCACGTCCAAGGAAACCGGGCAAGCTCCTCGCCAAGCGATACAGGGGTGAATCAACCCGCACGAACTCCAACCGAACCAGATCCGCCTCGCCACGCCGTAGAGAGTCAAGGGCGCCCCCCAGCAAGATCTCGCTGGCTTCCGCGGAGCAGTTGCCCCGTTGCGCCCCAATAACGAAAGTCAAAAGGCGGACCCGTGGAGAAGGAAGGCGCCAGTACCCGATTCTGAGTGGCAAGGTTGTCAAGTCGATTCGTCCAATCAGGATAGCATGCGGACGTCCATCCCGGTAAGCAACAATGACGTGCGGCCGTACGGTGCCCGGGTTCGACGATACGACGGTGGAAAAGAAATCCATGTCGGAGTCACGGTGGCCCGGCCAGGATTCCCACTCGCGGCGGATTTCTTCAAGCTCAGGTAGTGTTCTCAGAACTCTGACATGCACTTCCGATCCCATCGTGGTTTCGTATTTAAGCTGATTGACGTTCTGTGGTTAGCAGAAAAGCTGGAGCCGAGGGCACGGAATCGAACCGGCGCCCTGACGATTACAAATCGTCCGCTCTACCATCTGAGCTACCCCGGCTCAAGGTGAAACGAAGATAGCCCGGAACATCCAATTCCAACTTTATCTTCGAGCCGGATCATGTGCCAGCCGGCCTCTTGTGTCAAGGTCAGCTCGCCCTGGCTGCAGTTCGGCAGCAAGGACGGCTCGCTTAGCGGTTTCGCTGACTGCCCCAGATAGCTCCTTGGCTCCATGCCAACTGGAGCAGGCACGCGTGGTCAGGCTGTGAAGAGTTCCTTGAGAAATGGCAATTGAAGGACCCATGCGAACAGGCCGGCGGGCTGCCCTTTAGCCAACGGCTTGGCGAAACGAGTGGGCAGCAAGGCGAAACCTAACTGGGATTTGGTTGTCCTTTCCCTCGGGCCATTTTGCGCCAGAGCTTTTTCACCCTTTGGATGAGGTCTGTACGTTCCAGGAATGCCCGCGTGGGCACGTGGACCAGGCTCGTAAGCGCCCTCATTGCACTGAGGCTGAGGCCCTTGGGGGTAGGCGCAAACAGGTAGAGGGTGGCTTCCCGCCTCGTGACGTTACAAATGCGTTCCTTATACGCACTGTCGGTGAAGTAGAAGTCAACTGCCTTGACTCCTTCCGTGCAGAGTCCCTCAAGAATCTCGGTAAGTAGGCACGTTCCTGGCGCATGCCGCGTGAACTCAGGATCATATCCGGTAAAATCAGCGTAGAACCTCTCCTGGTAAAGGGCTCCTATCCAAAAGGCACAGGGCCTGTCCGCAAGATACAAGACGTAAACACGAAGCCATCCCATCTCAGCTTGCATTCTCAAGAAATCGCGCTGTGCTGCGGCATTGATGAAACCCCACCCAAGTTTCCGGTGGTAAGTCTTCTTGGCGATTTCCTCGACGTCCTGCAACATGCGATCCAGGTCGGCTGGATCTTGAAGCCGACTGAATCTTACCTTTTGCGGAAAGGTCCGCCTTAACTTTCTCGCTGTCCTACGAAAATGTTGCCCCTGGTTGTAGGACAGACCCTCGTAAAGCTGCTTGACGCTGTTAGGCAGCTCCATGATCCAATGGCGCTGAACCGTTGGAAGGTGATCACGAAAGAGGAACCCGGGTACGCCCTGGGCAGAGCGAAACAGAGCCGAGTCCACCTCGACATGGTCGAGCAGGGCGAAGTCGGCTTCTCCATCCTTCAGAGACTGGACGATTTTGCGTACAAGGACTGCGCAGTTCTCAGCGCAGGCATCTCCTCGCAAGGCGCCGTATGAAAATGTCATCGCGCGAGCCCGAGGCTTGAAGGCGTTAAAATAGCCCACCCTAAAAGCGAATCGCCCCTGGACGATTCTACCGGCCAATATCGCATCGGCCTTTTCTCCGCGCGACAGAACCAGAACATGTGGCCGCAGAACCTCCGGGCTGGAACGGCACACCGTCAGGAAAACATCAATATCGGAATCGCGGTTGCCTGGCCAGGATTCCCATATCGGGCGAATTTCTTCAATCTCGGGTAGGCCCCTGAGAATGTGGACGTCGGCTTCGATGGGCATTGGTGAGGAGTCGCTTGCAGTAGAACAGGCGCTTGAGTTTTCGGCGCAAACCGGTGTGCCGGCCGGCCGTCGTCCCCGAGGGAATGGGCGGTTGTCAGAAAGGCTCATCCCTTTGCGACTCCGGGGACTCTTGACGACTCTTTCTTCTTGTTAGCCCATGCTGCTTTTACGCGGGACAGCAGCCGGAGATGGTGCAATAGGGCCTTCGGTGCCTCGTTGGCGAAAATGGTGAGAGTTCGCACTGCACTGAGGGCGAGACCGCGAACGGTCGGAGGATACATGTAAAGCTCAGCATCCTCGTGGCGGGACGTTCCCAATCGCGTCTTATAAAGCTGATCGCCAAGGCCAAAGTCGATACTTTTCGCGTGCCTCGCACACAAGTCCTCCAGGACCCTTGCCTGAAGAACCGTTCCCGGCGAGTATTTGCTGAAGTCAGGATCAAATGCCAAGTACTCACTTGTGAAGACGCCCTCGTGCAGGTACCCAAGCCAAAACGTGCAGGGCTTGGCTTCCACGTACAGGACGTAAGCTAGCAGCCATCCTTTTTTCGCCTGAAAGAGCAGGAGTTGGCGCATGCGCTCGGTGTTGCGAAATCCGCCTCCGACCCTCCGATGCCACGATATGGCAGCGATGCTTTCAACATCGCGGATCAGGGTCTCCACTTCGTCCGGCTTCTCGAAACACTTCACATCAACATTGTCAAAGTCAGCCTGAATTCGTTTCGCCGTCCGCCTGATCTCCTTCCGGAGGTCATGTGAAAGTCCCTTAAGAACTTCCGCGTACGTCTTCGATAATTCCATGTACCAATGGGGCTGCGGAACGACACTATGATCGCATCCAAGGATGCCCGGCAAGCTCCTCGCCAGGCGATACAAAGCAGTATCAACCCTCAGCACCTCCAGCCGGCACAGGTCGGCCTCCCCCCGTCGCAAGGATTCCAGAGCCTCTCTGAGTAGGAGCTCACTGACTTCCGGCGACGAGTTTCCGCGCTGCGCACCGATCACGAAGGTCAGGAGGCGGACCCGCGGCGCAGGGAGGCGCCAATACCCTACTCTTAGGGGCAGGGTTGTCAAGTCGATACGTCCAATCAGGAT
>Ga0187884_10000841_pt1 | contig 29793 bp, 20 predicted proteins | sample June2016WEW_20_4_FD_132983 | JGI IMG/M metagenome (GOLD analysis project Ga0187884, IMG submission 132983) | Peatland microbial communities from SPRUCE experiment site at the Marcell Experimental Forest, Minnesota, USA - June2016WEW_20_40 | ecosystem: Environmental > Terrestrial > Soil >...
AACCCTTTCAAGTGGGTGAAGACCGCGGACGAGATTCTGACGAAGATTGCCCGCTTCTGCGCTGACACCGTGGCTCGCCATGGCTAGTCGCTTATTACGCGCATTTAGGTTACGGCCGACTAGGAGATCGAGGTAAGTAGGCGGACACCAGCATCGAGCTGGGCGGCAGGGCCGGTCCAGCGGTCACGCAGGCCGCAGCGAGCGCTAGACGTCAGTGCCGAAGAGATACAGTTCGGGCCGCACCCCGTGGGTGCGCAGCACTTCCGGGTCCAGGGAATCGATCCGCGGGCATCGGACAAGGTCCGCCGCTTTGTTTACCTCGCCGGTCACCCGAAATGGTGATATAGGTCATCTCTGCCTACCAACCGGTAGGCTATGGCCGTGCCACGCTTCCGCTGGCTAGCCGGCGTAAAATGAACGCAGAGGAGGCCTCACAATGCCTTTGGTAGATCTCGAAACCACGCTCACCGAGCAGGAGCGCGCGATGCGCGATACCACACACCGCTTCGCCGAAGAAGTCATGCGGCCGGCTGGAGTGGCGCTCGACCGGTTGGCCGAGCCGGCCGACGTGACTAAGCCCGACTCCGTCCTCTGGGACGTGTTCAAGAAGTACTGGGACCTGGATCTCAGCGTCCTTGACGTCGGGACGAGCGAACTGTCGCTGCTCGAGAATGCGCGCATGCACTTCCTGATCAATGAAGAGCTGGGCTGGGGGGATTCCGGGCTGGCGATCAGTCTCGGCCTGAACGGCTTCCACAGGCTGTTCGCGCAGATGTCCGGACGGCCGGAGCTCATCGAGCGCTTCGGGCGCCCCGACAATCGTGACATCGGGTGTTGGGCAATCACTGAGCCAGATCATGGCAGCGACTGTCTCATGGTGAGCGAGCGCCACTTCAACGATCCCAAGCTGAAGGCGAACTGCATCGGGCGGCGCGACGGAGACGACTACGTCATCTCGGGACAGAAATCGGCTTGGTTGTCGAACGGCACCATTGCCCAGGTTGCCACGCTCTTCTGCACGATCGAGCCCGAGCAAGGGTTCAAAGGCGGCGGCGTCTGTCTCGTGCCTCTCGATCTGCCGGGCGTGTCGCGCGGCAAGCCGCTCGACAAGCTGGGACAGCGTGCGCTGAACCAGGGCGAAATCTTCTTCGACGACGTGCGCGTCCCGGCGGAATACATGGTCATCGGTGCCGACTCCTACGCCATGGTGGTGGAAATGGTGCTGACGATGGCCAACGCCGCCATGGGTTCGCTGTTCGTCGGCCTGGCGCGCGCCGCGCTGGAACACGCGTTGGCGTACGCGAAAGAACGGGTGCAGGGTGGCGTGCCCATCTTCGAGCACCAGAGCGTCAAGGCGCGGCTGTTCAAGATGTTCACGCAGGTTGAGGCGGCGCGCTCATTGGCGTGGCGCGTGATGCTCTACAACACCGTCAATCCGCCGGAGGTGCAGTACTCGATCGCCTCCAAAGTGTTCTGCACCAACGCCGCCTTCGAGGTGGCCAGCGGCGCTTTGCAGATCTTCGGTGGCAACGGCCTCAGCCGGGAGTACCCGATCGAGAAGCTGGTGCGCGACGCCCGCGCCTCGATGATCGAGGACGGCTGCAACGACATGTTGAGCTTGGTGGGTGCTTCGAAACTGTAGGGGGAGCTGACTCGCGCCCTGGTGCACTGAATAGGGGAAATCCCTCATCCCCGCCACGCGAAAACCCCTTGTTGTTGCGCCCGGTTTAGGTACATATAGGTAGGTAGATGGTGGTGCGCGGCGACTTATGAAGGGGCGCGGCGGCGGCTCCCTATCTGCGCTCGACCTGGGTGTCAGAGCACTGACCGGGGCGGTCATGCTGATCGCCGTCGCCGTACTGATCGGCTGGAGATTCGGGTTCCGCCCGCTACAAACCCTCATGATTCCCGGCTCCGCGCCTATGAAGGTCAACGCGGCCGTCGGTCTCATGTTCGCTGCCGTGTCCCTATGGATGCAGCGGACCGGGCCGCCCCAGCGCTGGCGCCGTTATCTGGCGCAGGGGTGCGCTCTGCTCGTCCTCACCATTGGTGTTCTGACGCTTGCGGAGCACCTCTTCGGGGTGGATATCGGCATCGACAAATTGCTGTTCCAGGATCCGAATCTGGATCGCAGCGCCGTTCCGGCGCGGATGCCGCCACCGGCAGCAGTGAGTTGCGTCGTCATCGGCTGCGCGTTGCTGCTGCTCCACGCGGCAGCGGCGGGGCGAGCTGTGCAATTATTGATCATCTTCTCCGGGCTCACCGCGCTGGCCGCTCTGGTGGGCTACGTTTACGAAGCGAGCGACGTTTACCGTCTTGGATTCCACCTTCCGATGGCCGTCCCCATGGCTATCGGCATCGTCATCCTGAGCACCGCGATTGCGCTGGCGCGGCCCGACCGCGGGATCATGGGCCTCATCATGAGCGCCGGACCGAGTGGGCTGATGGTGCGGCGCCTACTGCCTCCCGCAATCATACTGCCGCTTGTGCTGGGGTGGCTGTGCCTGGTTGGCGCGCGCCGGGGGTTGTACGGTGCCGAGTTTGGGACCGCACTGTTTGCGGTCTCGAACGTCGTCGGCTTCGCCACCTTGATCGGATGGAGCGCGATTGTCTTGCGCCGTACCGACCGGCAGCGCATTCAGGCTGAGACGGCGGTGCGGCAGAGCGAGGAGCGTTTCCGCTTGCTGATCGAGGGCGCCCGCGATTATGCCATTTTCATGCTCGATCCCAGCGGGCGTGTCAGCACCTGGAACCCGGGAGCCGAGCGCCTGAAAGGCTACACCGCGGTGGAAATCATCGGCGAGCACGTCGCGTGCTTCTATCCTGCGGAGGACGTCAAGCGCGGCCTTCCCGATGCCGAATTGCAGACCGCCGCACGTGAAGGCCGGTTCGAGTCCGAAGGTTGGCGTGTACGCAAGGATGGATCGCAGTTCTGGGCCAACGCGATACTCACAGCGTTGCGCAATGAGCACGGCGAATTGCTGGGCTTCTCCAGGGTCACGCGGGACCTGACCGAACGCAAGCGCGCCGAGGACGAGCTGAGGCGGACGGCGCGTGAGTTGGCACGCTCGAACGCCGAGCTGGAACAGTTTGCCTATGTGGCCTCTCACGATTTGCAGGAGCCGCTGCGCGCGGTGTCGGGATGCATCGAACTGCTCCAGCGCCGGTACGATTATCAGTTAGATGCGCGCGCTGAGGAGCTAATGAACCACGCACGCGACGGGGCAACCCGCATGCGTGACCTGATCAACGACCTGCTGGCGTATTCGCGCGTGGGCGCGCGCGGAAGCCCACTTGCGCCGACCGACTGCAACGTGGCACTAGAGAGAGCACTGACAAACCTGAGCATGGCAATACGCGAGAGCGGCGCGGTGATAACGAAAGATCCATTGCCCACGGTCACGGGGGACCTGACTCAAATCACGCAAGTACTCCAGAACCTGCTTAGCAACGCAATCAAGTTCCGCGGCGCGCGGATACCGGAAATCCATGTCGGTGCGGAACGCAACGGCGGCGGCTGGCTGTTTTCGGTACGCGATAACGGGATCGGCATGGAAGCCGCGTACAGTGAACGCATCTTCAGAGTATTCCAGCGCCTGCACACGCGCCGGGAATACCCAGGTACCGGGATCGGGCTCGCCATCTGCAAAAAGATCATCGAGCGCCATGGCGGGCGTGTCTGGGTCACATCACAACCCGGCCAGGGCTCGACCTTTCACTTCACCGTTACTGAGCGGAGGTAACATCGAGTGAACGTACAAGGGAATCTCAGAGCCATTGAAATCTTGCTCGTCGAGGACAGCCCCACCGATGTCCTGATGACAGAGGAGGCCTTGAAGTACGCCAAGGTGCTCAACAACCTGCACGTCGTGGAGAACGGCGTCGACGCCATGGCGTTCCTGCGTAGAGAGGGCACCCACGCCGGCGCGCCACGCCCGGACCTCATCCTGCTCGACTTGAATCTTCCGCGCAAAGATGGCCGTGAGGTGCTCGCCGACATCAAAGCCGATCCCGTGCTGAAGATCATTCCCGTGGTCGTACTCACGACCTCGAAGGCGGAGGAAGACATCGTCAAGGCCTACGGCCTGCACGCCAACTGTTACGTGACCAAACCGGTCGGTTTCGCCAGCTTCGCCGAGGTCGTGCGCTCGATCGAGCAGTTCTGGTTCACCGTCGTGACTTTGCCGACAACAGAGATCCATGGGTGACGAGCATATTCAACTGCTGCTGGTCGAGGACGAGCCGACTCAAGCACTGCTGGTGCGGGAAAGTTTCGCCGAGGCCGCGTCGATCAAGGTCGAACTGACGCACGTCGAGAGGCTGAGCGAGGCGCTCGATTCCGTGAGCACAGGGCGGTTCGATGTCGTCCTGCTTGACCTCGGGCTGCCCGACAGTGAAGGGCTCGACAGCCTCCTCCGCCTGCACCAACGTGCCCCGGCCGTGCCCATCTTGGCATTGACGGCTCTCGATGACGAGAGGCTCGCCGTGAAGGCCGTTCAAGAAGGCGCGCAAGACTATCTGGTCAAAGGGCGTGTCGACGGCGACCTGCTGGTGCGCGCGGTGCGCCACGCCATCGAACGCAAGAAAGTCGAAGAAGAAATCCGCCGGCTTAACGAGGAGCTGGAGCGTCGCGTGCTCGAGCGCACGGCGCAGCTCGAAGCAGTAAACCGGGAGCTGCAGGCCGAGATCGCCGATCGTAAGCGTCTCGAGCAGGAGCTGCGTGACCGCGCCGTGGCGCTGGCCGAAGCCAGCCGCCACAAGGACGAGTTCCTGGCGATGTTGAGTCATGAGCTGCGCAATCCGCTGGCCCCGATCCGCAACGCCGTCCATCTGCTGCAGCGGCTGGCCCCTCCCGATCCCAAGCTCGATCAGGTGCGCGGAATGATCGAGCGGCAGGTGACGCACCTTGCGCGATTGATCGACGACCTGCTCGACGTCACCAGGATCACCCGAGGAAAGATCCTGCTGCGTCGCGGGCATTTCGACCTCGTTCCAGTTGTCCGCAGCGCGGTCGAGGACCAGCGCAGCAGCATCGAAGCGACGGCTCTGAGTCTCAAGATTTCCCTGCCTGAGGGACCGGTATGGGTCAACGGCGACGGCACGCGGCTGGCACAAGTGGTCGGCAACCTGCTGCACAACGCCAACAAGTTCAGCGATGCAGGAGGCGAGATCAGCGTCACCCTAGCGTACGAGCCGGGCGCCCGCACGGCTATGATCGCCGTGCGCGACACCGGCATCGGCATCGAGCCGGAGATGCTGCCGCACGTCTTCGACACTTTCAGCCAGGCGGATCGCAGCCTAGCCCGCAGCCGCGGCGGGCTCGGCGTCGGACTGGCGCTGGTGAAAGGATTGGTCGAGGCCCATGGCGGCAGCGTGCAGGTTGCCAGCGCCGGGCCCGGCCAGGGTGCGGAGTTTCGCATCCAGCTGCCGGTGGAGGTGCGGCGGCCAGCGGCGGTGCCTGCCGCCGTCTCCGTTCCTTCCGCTTCCCACCGATTGCGCATTCTAGTGATCGAGGATCACGCCGACGCGGCCGCGAGCATGAAAGGCCTGCTCAGTCTCGACGGGCATCAAGTGGAACTGGCGCACGCGGGCCCCTCCGGTGTCGAAGCCGCACGGCGTTTCCGTCCGCAGGTGGTCCTGTGTGACATCGGGCTGCCCGGCGGTATGGACGGCTATGAGGTCGCGCGCGCGCTGCGCGCCGACCCGGGGCTGGCCTCTGCTTATCTGGTCGCGCTCACTGGCTACGGCCGTGAAGAAGATCGGCAACGCGCGCTCGACGCCGGCTTCGATGTACACCTCACGAAGCCCGTCGATCCGGCTAGGTTACAAGAAGTCCTGGCGAGTTTCGGCACGTAGCTGTACGCTTGACGTTGCGCGCAACAGCGTTGACTAGAAACAAACTCACGGCGGCAAGCATAGGTGCTGACACCACAGTGCCCAAGGCTCGGCTGAGTTCCGCAACGCCCATATCATGGAACGGCCCACGACGAGTTATGGATTTGCAGCGTTCCACATAGCGCTAACCTCTGGCCCAACGCGAATCACCAATTGAGATGACGGGCCAGGGTTGCCATTTACGTCGCGCAAGCGCGCGGTCACCAGCGTGTCGCCAAGCGGGAATTCCACGACGCGGTCTATGACGGCGCAGAACTGGATGCGGCTCGCGGCTCCAACGAAGCCGTAGTTCCCGTCGGGGAACAGGACGCAGGCCTCCGTCCCACCGCGGCCGACAGGCGCTCCACTGCCATCGAGAAAACGGCATGCGAAATCGTTCACGATGTCGACGTTGATTTGAGTTTCGTCGAAATTCGGGGGGTCGATCGCAGGTACTCCGCCAGCTGTCCGACCTGTACGGTCGCAGACGGCCGGGCTACCGTTGCCTAACGGGCGTGACGCCTCGATTTGCAGATCGGGAAATGACGTCAGGTCCGGCTGGTAGGTCGAGCGCCCGACGCTTGCCCCCGAGCTGCCCGGCCGTCCCTCCACGACAAGGGAGAAGCCAGACGCCGCCGGACGGGAGTATACGGTCGTCCCGTCAACGGTTGCTCCGCTCGGCGAAACGAGGGTGTCATCACCTCGCGTGACCCCGAAGAAAGTGATCACAGGCCCAATTGCGATCGTGGGAGTTGGAGTTGGCGAACACGTGGTCGTTCCAGATGGCGTAGCGGAACGTACCGGAGTTTCGCTGGGAGCGCGCGTCGATGTAGGCGATGCTGCCGTCGGCGACGGCGTACCCAGCGCGAACGCTGTGGCCGTTGGCGTGGAACCGGGCGCCTGTGTTTCTGTAGGCCTCAGCGAGGCAGTAACCGAGGGCGATGGCGGTGGGGAGGGAGTCGCTCGTTGCGCCGTTGACGATGCCGAGGGCGTGCGTGTGGGTATCGCAACGGTGGGCGTCCTCGTGTGCGTCGCTGTTGGCGGTGCGGTACTCGTCGGTCTCGCAGTGGACGTCGGTGGCACCGAGCCGGAGCCGACGCGAATGACGATTTGTCGGAGCGGACCGAGGTTGCCGGCGGTGTCACGGAGCCGGACGCTCACAATGGTCTCACCCACCGAAAACTCGAGCGCCTTGGACACCTGGAGGCAGAACTGGACCTGGGTGTTAGCAGCGCGGAATACGGAGTTCCCATACTGATCCTGGGTGCAGGCGATTGCCGGAGAGGTCGCAACGACGGCGTGACAGGCCAGGTCGTTGAGTGTATTGGACACGCGCTGCGACGGCCCGAAATCAGGCGGATAGATGCCAGGAACGCCGCCATCACAAACCGCGGGGCTCCCATCGCCGAGCGACTCACTGGTTTCAATTTGTAAGTCCGGACGCCGTGATGCATCGTGCAGACTGCTGTTGAACCTTTTCAGGCCTGGTGGTTGGCCACTTTGACCGGTCCGTCCCTCGACGACGATTTGAAAACCTGAGCCGAAAGGCCGAACGAAGAGCGGCCTTCCGGCAGTTAGGCCGAGCGGACTCACAGCTGTACCGTCAGCCCCGGCCACGCCGAGGAAGGTCACCGTCGGCCCGCGCGGCGGTGCGCTGACGACGGGGGTCGCTGCCACGATATCTGCCGCGCTAATTTCATCGTCGTAGTTCACATCCATCGCCGCGCAGCCGTTCTGTGGGTCGCTGAACATTGCCGCTACGAGCGCGGTCATGCCGCCGATGTCTACAACCTCACTGCAGCCGCTGTCACCCAAAACTTGGGTATGCATGACGCACAGTACGGTTGCGATGAAGACGCTCCTAAACCATTTACATACCGGGGCTGTCTCCGGATGTTCGTGTTCAGATCGGCATGCGTCCGTATCCGGCACGATGTGCTGACTCCATTGCGCACCAATCAACTGGGTGAGGCGACCACGTAAGCTACGCGAGAGCTTCCGTCGGCGCTTCAGAAGCCATTTCCGTTGGTGTGGGGCTCGGCGTTGGCGTGTCGGTTGGCGGGACTTCAGGGGTATCGGTCGGCGCCTCACTGGGCGTCGCGGTCTCCGTCTCGGCGGGTGTGGGGCTCAGCGTCGGTGTCTCGGTCGGCGGTACTTCCGGGGTGTCGGTGGGCGTTTCCTCCGGCAGCTCGGTAGACGTTGGGCTCGACGTCGGCGTGGCGGTTGGCAAGACTTCTGGAGTGTCACTCGGTGTTTCTGCAGGCGTCGCGATCCCGGTCTCGCTTGGCGTGGCGCTAGGCGTCGACGTCTCTGACGGAGCCACCACCGGAGTCTCGGTGGGAGTTTCCTCTGGCAGCTCGGTGGACGTTGGGCTCGACGTCGGCGTGGCGGTTGGCAGCACTTCTGGGGTGTCAGTCGGCGTCTCACCGGGCGTCGCGATCTCGGTCTCGGTTGGTGTGACGCTTGGTGTCGGTGTATCTGGCGGTGGCACTTGGGCTTGGCGACGGTGTGGCCGGTTTTACGCTCGGTGACAATGTTGCGGTGGCAGTGACTCGCGGCGTCGGGGAGGTCTGGCCAGTTTCGGGCTGCCCGCCGCCCTCACCCCCACACCCACCGGCGCACACTGCGATGGCAGTCGCGGCGACGAACCACAACATACCGACCCGACTTAGCTTGTACATACGAGCTCCTTTCGGTCGCGACAGCTAACCTGCCCCTCTCCTGCTGGGGCCTGCAGAAAAACCGGCGACTTGGATCTTGCTGCCGGTGCCTCGGTACCTGTGTGTGGGGAGGGGGATGAACTCTGAAGCTTGGAGGTGCTGGCAAGTTGACGGTCGCGCCACTTACGGATAACACCTCGGACGTAGGAGGGGTTAAGACCAACGACGACGCATACGTGCTCGAACGAGAATGGCAGCTCTACACCCTCGTCGCTCATCAGCCACACCTCGGCCTCTTGGAAGAGGCGCCGCCGCTGCCGATTTGTTGCAAACAAGTTCTTCCGGTAGCAGTGGATCGCATCCTCAAGAATGGCCAGGAGCAAACGCAACTCGGGCGGCCGGCCTCCCCCAGTGCGGACATTGTACTTACATTTGTACTCGGCCATCGAGGCGCCCTGATTGGCTCAGGAGAAAGCAGGCTTTCGGCATGGTGCGCTGGCAACGGAACAACTCAGCGTTCGCTCTCTGTGGGTACCCCCGCATCACCGAGGCGTCTACCAGGTACACAGTGGGTTTGACAATTCGCCAGCGGGTGCAATCTGCCTACAACTTTCGGGATCACTGAGCTCCCGCCGCGCAAGAACCACGCCGGCAGCAGGCGCGCAAAGGTCGAAGGCAAAATGCATCCTTCGGCCAATTGTCGGGGGCATGCGACAGGGTTCATAGTGCGGGACGGGTAGAGGTAAGCTGGATGCCATTTCGCACGTTGGCACAGTGGCTTGAACGTCGAGAAGGTGCTGCGTTCCAGCGCTGGCTCGCGTCACTGACCACCTCGGAGCTGAAGCAGTTTTCCGACGAGGTCATCGGGCAGCTCTCAACGATGGGCATCCTTCCGCCTGGCAGCCGAGCGGGACCCTGCGACGAGGAGGTGCGTGCTAATATTGACCGTGTCTTGAGGTGCCTCCACTCGAACCGGGAAGAGCGTGACGCGACGGATTATGTCATCCGCCGCATGTGGCGCGATTTCGCCCGGCGTTCGAAGTTTGGCCAGCTGCCGCACTGACGTCGCGCGATGGCTTGCATGAGCAGGAACGGGGCACCAAAGGGCGGGGGCAGCCGGGTGAGTGATCGAGAAGAGAGGGGTCTCCGACCGGGGGGCGGGCCGTCATCCCTCTCGCCTCCGGGGAGCCGCAATACCCGACGCCCCCTTATGGGTTTGCGGCTCTCCGGAAGGCGCTTCAGCCTAAACCGGCATAGCTCCCATCGTTCAGGTCATGGTAGAGTTATCGGAGAGCAGTCGATTCGGAGGTCGTCCGTATGAGATCCGTACCATTTCGGCGTATGGAGCGAAACATTGCGCAGTGCCGTTTGGTCCTCTCCATCTTCGCTTTGGTGGCAGTGTTCATCGACCCTACCGCGCCTAGTCTTACCCGCTGGATCCCGTTGACGGGAGGTACCTTCTCACTCGATCCCTACACCTGGGCTGTCATGGGCATGCATCTTTGCTACAGTACGGTCGTTCTTGTGACTCTTTCCTACGAACTCGTCTCACCGGAACGAGCGGATCGGATCGTGGTATGGCTTGACGTCCTGTTCGGCGCCGCCATCGCTGCGGTTACAGAAGGAGCAACCAGCCCGTTCTATCCGTTCTTCGCCTTTGCCGTGGTCGAGGCGGGACTCATCGGTGGACTCCGGCGCGCCATGGCCGTGACCGGACTCAGCGTCGGGCTGTACCTCAGTCTGATTCTCCTCTCGGCCCCGGGCAACGCCAATCAGTACATCATGCGACCAGTCTATCTTGGCATCGCCGGTTATCTGGTCGGGTACATCGGCCAGCAGCGCCTGAACTTGGAAGCGGGGATTCGAGAACTGGCGGCGGCGAACCAGCGACAGCAGATTGCGCGCGATCTGCACGATGGACGCGCTCAGGCGCTCGCCGGGATCGCGCTGAGACTAGAGTCCTGTCAAGAACTTCTGCGCAGAGGCCGCAGCACCGAGGCGCTCCTTGATCTGTCCGACCTGCAGCACAGTGTCAACGAGGAGTACGACGATTTTCGCGCCTACATGCGGTCGTTGGTTGGTATTGAGACGACACCGGGACTGCGGCGATCCGTCCCCCCAACGACTTTCTCGATCGCCGCGCAGTTTGACGGATCAGGCGAGTTCGTGGACCAGGTGTTCCACATCTTGCGCGAGGGCATGAGGAACGTGGTGCGGCACGCGAGGGCTCGCTCCGCCCTCCTACGGGTCCGGCGTTCCGGCTCGGAGGTTCAGATCAGCATTGATGACGATGGCGTTGGATTTCGCGACGCGGCGCAACGTCCTTGGTCGATCGTGTCACGGGTGGAAGAGGTTGGGGGCACTCTGTGCGTACTCCAGAACGGCAAACCCGGCGCACATCTCGCGATCACGCTTCCACAAGCCTGAAGATGTCGGTAAATACCCCGCTCCGAATCGTCATTGCAGACGATCATGCGTTGTTTCGCCAGGGGCTGAAAGCGCTTCTGCAGCTGCAGCCCGAGGTGACGATTGTTGGAGAAGTGGGCCGGCTGGACGAGCTCACTCCGCTGCTGGCGTCCACGCCTTGTGACCTGTTGTTGCTCGACCTCGGAATGGAGCGCAATTCGCTGGTCGACATACAGGCGCTTACTTCGCAGGTATCTGTCATCGTGGTGACCGCCAGCGAACAGCCAGGGGACGCACTCGAAGCCATTCGCTCGGGTGCTCGCGCGGTGGTGTTGAAGCGGTTTGCGGTTCAAACGTTGATGGACGCGATCCGAACCGTTGTCGAAGGGGAGGTGTGGATGCCGCCATCTCTGCAAGCGCACATCGCCGCCAATATTCGAGGATCAAGGGAGGACGCTATTACCGACCGGGAACGAGAAATCATCCGCGAGGTGGCCCTGGGGCTGCGGAACGCCGAGGTCGCCAGAAAGCTCTTCATCAGCGAGGTGACGGTGAAACGGCACCTGAGCAACATCTTTCAGAAGCTGGGGATTCGCGATCGAGTAGAACTCACGCTGTACGCTGCCCGGCTGGGTATCATCGGCGTCCACGAGCGCCCTTCGTAGCCATCGTAGCCAGCCAAGACAGCATCCCACACCGGCCCTTGCGAACAGCAGGAACAGTAGGAGAGCGACTTCCTCAAGCGACCGGGAAGCGCTCTAGCAGCCGCTATCTCAGCGATGCGTCTCCGATAGTGGTAACTGGATGACCCTGCGGTCGCGATGACGTTCACGCACTCGAGTCCGGCGGCTCGACTACCCAGTTGCGCCACGACTCAGTGCGGCGGATTGAGGGTCAGCTGCCACAGCGGCCGCAGCGCCGAGTAGGTCAGGACGAACCACAATCCCAGCGGCGCGACCACGAACGCCACCAGCCCCGTGAACACCCCCATCGTGTCTTTGAACACATTGGGCTGATCCATGATCAGCGGGTATACCAGTACAACAGCCACATCGATAAGGAAGTACAGCACAGCACCGATCAGGCCGCGGAGCGCGAGCTGCCGCGCGTGCATCCCCGGCGTCGCCACGATCAGCGACAGCAGCGGCACCAGCCCCATGGACAGCGCCGGCAGTTGCACCAGCATGGCGAGCTGGCGGTTGCCGAACCGAAACACGACGTCGCCGGCGACGTTGGGCTTGTCGAATTCCAGCCACCAACCATTGACGATCGGGCTGACCTGCTGCACCAGGATCAGCACCGCGTTGCGATACAGGTGTGCGAAATTGATCCACGACCACAGCACCAGCAAGACGGCGAACGCGATCAAAAACTTGGTGGCGAAGCGCCACTTCATCGGCGCACCCACTCGACCCAGGTCACCGCATATAAGGTCACCAGCATGAGGAAGGCGCCCTGCCAGATATACTCATGGAAGTATACGAACAGATTCGGATAGAACTCCATTATCCGCACCAACGTGGTAATGCGGATCATATTGATCAGCGACAGCAACGTGATCCCAACCGCCATGCCGACGAGCTTGGCGCCCAACCGCGCCGGATACGCGGTGATGAAGCTGATGAGCACGAAGAGGACGAAGACGCCGGTGCACTCGTGGTTGATGTCCAGACTCAGGGTCTGCACGCTGATGATGTTGTCGCGCACCGTGGCGCCGCTGCCGAAGCGCTGCGCCAGCCAGGTGGCGGAGCCCGCGAGCGCCGTCTCGGCCGTGTGCAGATGGTTCTGCAACGCCGTCGCCACGCTGAGCACGCTGAAGCCCAGCAAGCAGAGGAAGAAAATCAACGCGAAGCGCAGCAGCGGCGATCTCATGACGAACAGTCAGCGTGAAGCCCGAACATCTGTGATGGAAAGCGCCAGCAAGCGAGCAAAGCACTCATGTCATCCCCCTCACCCGGACACTCTCCGGAGGGAGAGGGCCCCGGTTAGCGCGCTGTCCAGCGGACGGAACTGCTCCGCGTAGAGTTGGCCGTAGACGCCATCGCGCGCCAGCAGCTCGGCATGCCGGCCGATCTCGCGGATCGTGCCCTGCTCGATGACCACGATGCGGTCGGCGTTCATCACCGTGGAGAGCCGGTGAGCGATGATGAAGGTGGTGCGCCCGTGCATCAGGCGGCGCAGCGCATCGTGAATCAGATTTTCCGACTCGGAATCGAGGGCCGCCGTGGCCTCGTCCAGGATGAGGATCGGCGGGTCCTTCAGAAACGTGCGTGCGATGGCCACTCGTTGCCGTTGCCCGCCCGACAGCCGTATACCACGCTCACCGACGATCGTCAGGTAACCCTCCGGAAGTTGCACGATGAACTCGTCGGCATTGGCAGCCCGTGCCGCCGCTAGCACCTCGGTTTCGGTCGCGTCCGGTTTGCCGTAAAGCAAATTCTCTTGCAGTGTGCCGCTGAAAAGGATCGGATCCTGCGGCACGATGCCGATATGGCCGCGCAGCGAGGTGAGAGTGAGCCTACGAACGTCGATGCCATCGATGCACACGGCGCCCTCGCTCACGTCATAGAAGCGCGGGATCAGCGAAACCAACGTCGATTTGCCCGCGCCGCTGCGCCCGACGATGGCGACCGTTTCGCCCGCTTGCACTTCCAGGTTGACCGCGGAAAGGGCCGGGTGTCCGTTGCGGCGCGACGGATACGAAAAAGTCACGTTGCGGAAGCTCACCTCTCCGCCTGCGCCTTCCAGTGGGTGCGCGTCGGGAGCTTGCGCCACTTCGGGTCGGATGTCGAAAAACTCGAAGATGCGCTCGATCGCCGCCAGCGAGTTGCTCACGACGACGCTCAGCTCGCTGAACCGCTGCAACGGCAAGTAGAGGCTGCCGAGGTAGGCATAGAACGCGATCATCGTTCCCACGCTCAACGTGCCGTGCAAAATCATGGCGCTCGCGGCCCACACCACGACCAGCGGAGCAACGCTGGTGAGCAGCGTAGTGCCCGCCTGGTTCGCCGACGACAGCGCGACGTTGTGCAGCGTCAAATCCAGCAGCGTGCAACTGCTGCGATAAAAGCGCCGGGCCTCGTGCTGCTCGCGGTTGAACGCCTTGACCACCGATACGCCGGCGATTTTCTCCTGCAGGTCGCCGGAGAAATCCTCGAGCATTTCCTGCACTGACCGGCTAGCCGCTCTGATGCGCGGGCTGAAGTAACGGATGAGGCCGACGTAGAAAGGGATCACCGCTAACGCCACCCACGCCAGCCGGTGCTCGAGCACGAACAAGATCCATACCACGAAGCCCAGTGAGGCACTGTCCATCCAGACGTTCGTCAGCGCCGAGCCAACGAAGTTCTGCGCCAGCTGAATGTCGCTGACGAAGCGGGCGACGATTGCGCCCGAGCGTCGCTCGTCGAAGAAGGAGTGCGACATGCCCTGGATGTGCTGATAGAGCGCGTAACGCAGGTCGAAAATCAGCCGGTGTCCCGCCTGACCGGCCCAGTAGCTGCGATAGAAGCTCGCGAGACCAAGGACAGCGTAGAACAGCAGCACCGACAGGCTGACGACCGCTAGCCGGCCGCTGTTACCTGTACCCAGCCACGGGAGCAGGTCGAGCACTCGGCCACACCACCATTCCAACGCGCGATTGGTCGCCTCGTTGGCGGCCTGCTGGTCGCGCCCGAGGACGACGTCAGTGAGGTATTTCAGCACCAACGGAAAGGCGAGCGGAATGCCGAACTTCAGCACACCGGCAGCGGCAGCGCCGCCGATGTACCACTTGTGCGGCGCGACGTAGCGCAGAAAGCGCAACAGCGAAGAAGGCGTAGGTTTTGGCGTGACCTGCCGGCCTGCCGAATTGTTCTTAAGGAAGCTCATAGTCCATAGTCAATGGTGGATAGCCGGAAGATGACGAAAATCAACTATGAACTATCTACCATCAACTGTCGACTGCTCTTCTCACCCTGCCGCCACCATCGGGCCTCCCGGCGCCGCCAGACTGACGCGGCGCCTCTTCAACGCTGACCTCATATCCCATCATGGGACCTGACGGGTCGCAATTGGGGTCGGCGGTTTCCTAGTCTTTCCGCCCCTCACGTGTTTAACGCGCTTGCGTTTCGAAGCTTGCGCACGTGATGACTGCCGTTTTTGAGTACCACGGCGCGCCCCGGTCACCGTTGGTGACGGCCTAGGGCGCGGCGGCGCTGTCTCACTTCGTGCCGGAGATGGCTGGGCAAGGTCGGCCGCCGCGCTTGGCACCGGTACCGGCGTCATCTCGACCTCGGGCTCGGCGTGCGCCAGCCGCAGGACCTTCATTTCACCTGGAAATGCGTCGGGCGCCGTGCGGACGACACCGGCATTGAGGGTGGACGAGATGATTCGATCATTCGCTTCGAACACGCCAACATGGTAAGGCTCACCGTCACGCAGGTAGACGGCAAGGTCGTTCACCTCTGGTTTGCCAACAACACGGTAGGTCTCACTCTGCAGCAGCTCGGCGGTCGGCACGAAGGCAGCATTCCAGCCATTCGACCGCAGCACCTGCAGGATGAAGACCGTATTGGGCACGAAGTTCTGCTCCCCGACCTGCAACGATTTCCGCATGGCGTCGACGTCGACCACAGATGCAAAGATGTGCGGCGGCGGCGGCGGGCCGAGAATGCGCCAGGTGCCGTCCGCACCGTCCATCCGGAACTCGGCGGTCTCCAGGTGCACGGCGATATCCAAACCCCGCGCCGACACATCTCCGATGACGGCATAGAGGACTTCCATTGCAATCCCGCCCTCCTCGACCGCATACGGCGCGCCCACCTGATAGCCGTCGATCAGCACAACGTGATCCCAGGCCGGCTCCCACAACCACGTCACTAGCGGAGCGATCGCCGCCCATCCGGCGAGCTGGACCCGTTGCCCGAGCCCGTCTGCTTGGCAGAACCGCCGCACAACAACCCGCGCCCCGGACTCCAGCGCCGGCACCTCGGTCGCGGCAGCGAGTATCGCGCACGCGAACAAGACCGAGGCTGAGCCCTTCCGCATCATGGCTCGTCGAGCTTACGCAACCGGGCTCGGCGCTGCAAATGCCGAGGATGGCCGCGTATCGCGGATCGCCTATCGCGGCCGTGCGGCCGCGACGCTCGCTTTGCAATTCTGCCGGAATCGGTATAGCGTCCTGCACCTGATGGTCAGAAGCATGCTGTGCTCTCTGGCAGATCACTGCGCCGAGGGCTGAGGGTTGGCAGTAGAATAGTTGAAGGATGGGACCGCTCGTCGTCTGGTGGTTGGTGCTCGAAATCGCGGGCCTGATCACTTTCCCACTCGCATTTCGACTTTTCTCGGCGCGCGCCGATCATGGCTACGCCTTCAGCAAGATCCTGACGCTGCTGCTGGTCTCCTACGTTTCGTGGCTGTTGGCGCTAGTTGGCGTGCCCTTACATCTGTCGTTGCTGCTGACCCTAGTGGGCTTGGTGCTGACGAATGCGGGGTTGGCGTGGAAAGGAAGGGAAGGGCTGGTTCAGTGGTGGAACGGCCCTGGACAGCGCGCCTTGCTGACCCACGACCTGTTCTGGACCGCAGGGTTCCTCTTTTTCGCCTGGCAGCGCTCGCTCGGCCCGGAGATCTTCGGCGCCGAGAAGTACATGGATTTCGCCTTCTTCAACACCCTCACGCGCACGGACGTGATGCCGCCGCAAGACCCGTGGATGGCCGGGCAGCCGTTCAATTACTACTACTTCGGCTACCTCATGTTCGCCAACCTGGCACGGCTCACGCCGGTGGTGGCGAACCACATCGCGTACAATCTGTGCGTGGTCACGCTCGGCGGCCTCGCCTTCAGTGAGATGGCGGCCATCGGGCTGACGTTGACGCAGCGACTGCCGTTCGCGCTGCTCAGCGGTGCCATGGCCATGGTCATCGGAAACCTCGACGGGTTCCTGCAGTTTTGGGAGAAGCAGGGCTTCACGCAGTTCGACTATTGGCGTTCGTCGCGCATCGTAGCGCATGGTGACACGATCAACGAGTTTCCGTACTTCACCACCATCCATGGTGATTTGCATCCGCACTTCATCGTCCTGCCGGTGACGATCCTGTTGTTGGCGCTGTTGCTCGATCCGGAGCGTGCCCAACGCCCCCCCGCGGGCCGCAACCTCACCCTGCACGATCTCTGGGGCTACCTCCCGATCACCTTCGCGTTGGCGTCGATCGTCGTGATCAGCCCGTGGGAGCTTCCGGTTGGCGCGATGATGACCTTCCTGTTGCTTGGCCGCCAGCTGCCCTTACGGCCCTTGTTCTCGTGGGCGCGTGTGCAGCTCGGGCTAAGAGTCATAGTGATCCTGGCCGTGGCGTACGTGCTCTACCTACCCTTTTATCTGCACTTTGCCGCACCGCCCGGCGGAGTCGGCTACAAGTTCGCGCAAACCTCGCTCATCGAGTTCCTCATCGTCTTCGGTACGCTGCTGCTTCCCGTGGCCCTGTTCTTCGCGGCGGATCTCGGATCGAAGCTCTCCATGAGCGCCGAGCTGCGCCAACTGCTGGTGGCGAGCGGCGTGTTGGCAACCCTGGTCGCTTACTTGGCGGGGAATGCCGTCTTCGTAGTGCTGCTCTTGCTGGGTGCTGCAGCGGTGGTGTCCGCCTACATCACCGACGACAGCGAACGGCGCGCGCCGTTGCTGTTGGTGCTCGGCGCCAGCGTCGCCCTGCTCGCGTGCGAGCTGGTCTACATCAAGGATCCGTACGGCGAGAAGCTGTACCGCATGAACACGGTCTTCAAGCTCTATTTCGAGTCCTGGATCCTGTTGTCTATCGCCGCACCTTGGTGTTGGGCGCAGCTCGTGGACCGGCGCTCGGTGCCGGATGGCGTGCGCATGGTGGCGCTGGTCACGGTCGGCTGTCTCTTGATCGCTTCGTGTGCCTACCCAGTGGGCATAACTGCCACGCGGCTGCACAACCGCGTCGTCGCCACCACCCTCGACGGCACCGAGTATCTATCGCGCGAGCACCCGGACGAGTTTGCCGCGATCAAATGGATGCGCGAGACCATCGCCGATCTGCCGGTCGTGCTCGAAGCCACCGGCGATCCGTACTCGTACTATGCCCGCTTCTCCAGCAACACGGGACTGCCGACAGTGATGGGCTGGGCCAACCACGAAGGCCTCTGGCGGAACAACGACCCGGCCGTTGCGCAGCGCCGGACAGACGTGGTGCGCATGTACAATGCCCCTACGCTTGCCGATGCCCAAGCTCTCCTCGATCACTACGAGGTGAGGTACATCGTGGTGGGCGAGCTGGAGCGCAAAGACTATCAGGCGGCGGGCTTGGCCAAGTTCGCCCAGCTCCCGGTCGCGTTCACGCGCGGCGGTATGACCATCTATCGGCGATGAGCCGGACGCGCACACTCATCGCGCTCACCTATTACCGCCCGCACGTCAGCGGGCTCACGATTTACGCCGAGCGGCTGGCGCGCGGTCTGGCGCGGCAGGGGCACGCCGTGACCGTCCTCACCTCGCGTTTCCACCCCGGCTTGCCGGCGCGCGAGCGGGTCGACGGTATCGAGATCATCCGCGTGCCGGTGAGCGTCAAAATCAGCAAGGGCGTGGTAATGCCGCTGTTCCCCGTCTATGCCGCGCGCCTGATCCGGCGCCACGACATAGTCAACATTCACATGCCCCAGTTCGAGGCTGCGCTGCTGGCAGCGCTGGGCAGAGCGTATCGCAAGGGCGTGGTGCTCACGTACCAATGCGATCTGAGCTTGCCGCGCGGCATCTTCAACCGCATGGTGCAGTCGAGCTTGCGGCCGCTGAATCACATCGCCGCGCACCTGGCGCATCGCATCGTGGCGACCACGGACGACTACGCCCGCTACTCTTCGTTCCTCAGCCGTTTCCTACCGAAGGTCGTCGCCATCCCGCCGCTCATCGACATGCCGGCACCCGACCCATCAATCACGCGGCAGCTGGTCGACCGCTGGCGCTTGAACGGGCGGGCACGGGTGGGGTTTGCGGCGCGCTTCGCAGCGGAGAAAGGCGTCGAGTACCTGCTCCAGGCCTTGCCCGCCGTGCTCGAGCACGTGCCCGATGTGCAACTTGTCTTCACCGGCGCGTACAAGGACACTGTCGGTGAGGAAGAATATCTCGCGAGCCTGTCCCCTCTCTTGGAGCGCTACGCCGGCCGGCTGATGTTCATCGATCTGCTCAAGCCCGAGGAGATGCCGAGCTTTTTCGCCTTGTGCGACGTGCTGGCGGTGACCAGCCTGAATTGCACCGAAGCCTTCGGCCTGGTGCAGGTCGAGGCCATGTTGTCGGGAACGCCCGTGGTGGCCAGCGACCTCCCAGGCGTGCGCGAGGCGGTGCGGCGCACCGGCATGGGCGAGATCGTGCCGCCAGCCGACGCCGCCGCCCTGGCCGCGGCGCTGGTGCGCGTCATTCAACGGCGTCAGGAGTACGTCCGTCCGCGCGAGCTGGTGGCGCGGACCTTTGACGTGTCGCAGTCGGTGCGCCAGTACGAAGCCCTGTTTGCGGAGCTGCTCGCTGCTGGTACAAGGGCCTGATCCCACACGGCATGATGACGCCACAGCTCCTCGACCAGCAATACTACTGTACGCATCAGCTCGCCGGCGACCGGGTCGCGCTGTGGTGGTACGCACGGCTGCTGCGCAAACTGCGGCCGCAAGGAGGCCGGCTGCTCGATTTCGGCTGTGGCACCGGTCACTTGTTGAAGCGGCTGTCGTCTCATTTCGAAGCCTTCGGTTACGATCCGGCGCCCCACGCGCGCAACGAGAGCCGCACCAATGCGCCGGACGCCGTGATTCTGGAAGAGTGGAAGTCTCTGCCGGCCGCAAGCTTCGACGTGATCGTAGCCTTGCACACCCTCGAGCATCTCCAGCGGCCGCTGCCGACCATGGAGGCGCTGTGCGTGAAGTTGGTCGCTGGCGGTTTGTTCTTATTCGTGGTGCCCCACGTCGGCGGCCTCGGACACCGCTTGAAGGGCCGGCATTGGTTTGGCTACAGGGACTCGACGCACGTGAGCCTGTTGAGCCGCGGCGAGTGGATGATGGTGACACGTAAAGCGGGACTGCAGGTGCTGGGCACTCACGGTGACGGCCTGTGGGACCCGCCGTACGTCCGTCTCGTCCCCACCGCCGTGCAGCGGGTGCTGTTCGGGGCGCCGGCCGCTCTGCAGGTGTTTTGGCCGGCGGCTCGTGCCTTTCTGCCCCCTGCGTTGGGTGAATGTCTGATCGTGACGGCGCGCAAGCCGTGAAGGTGGGGGCAAAGTCTCGACATGCGCGCCGCTACACTCTAATAGGTCGGAAGCTTTCGATTGGAAATGAGCGCCTTTCGTTCCGTTTGGTCCGGTTCCCGGCAGTGGGTGGTCGCGATTGTCGTCTGTGCGGCGGTGGTGCGTTTGGTCCACATCGAATGGGATGCCAACCACTTTTTCCATCCCGACGAACGCGCGGTGGCGTTTGCCGTCCAGCGCCTCTCCTTCCAGCCGTTGTTACATTTTGAACGGCCGAAGTTGGATCCGGATTTCTTCGCCTACGGCTCGCTCCCGATCTACCTCGCGAAGATCACCAGTGACGTCGTCAGCCTGATCAACCCGTGGGGAGCCAGCTATGACGGCATCATCATCAACGGACGGCGGCTGTCCGCCGTCATCGGCGCGCTGACGGTCCTGCTGCTGATGCTGCTTGGGCGCCGGCTCTATGACCGGAGCGTCGGGCTGCTGGCAGGAGTGTTGTTAGCGGCCTGCGCGCTGCACCTGCAGAACTCGCGCTTCATGACGGTCGATGTCACCCTTACCTGTGTCGTCCTGCTCGCCCTGTTCGCCCTCGTGCGCGTCGCGACCGAAGGACGGCTGATCCACTTCGTGCTCGCCGGCATCGCGATCGGCTTGGCAACCGCCACCAAGTTCAGCGCCATGCCGTTGTTTCTGCCGCTGGGCATCGCCGCGCTGCATCGGGTGCGGGTGGAGCGTCGCTTCGCGCCGGTCGCCGCTCGCTGCGCCGTAGCGGTGGTCGCGGCGGTGCTCGCCTTCGCCGTGGGGGAGCCCTATGGCATCATCCGCTTCACCCGTTTCTACCATGACATCTTGGAACAGAGTCACATGGTGCGCAACGCCGGCGTATTCCCCTACACGACGCAGTACATGGGGACGCCGAAGTACTGGTACGACCTCTGGCAACTGATCGTCTGGGGCATGGCGCCGCCCTTGGGTCTGGTGGCAGTGTGGGCGACGGCGACGCGGGTGCCGGCGGCGTGGCGCGAGCGCCGGATCGAAGAGTGGATCTTGCTCTCCTGGGTGCTCCCGTTCTTCCTCATCACCGGTTGGTTCGAGGTCAAGTTCCCGCGCTACCTGCTGCCCATCTATCCGCTCATGACCTTGTGGGCGGCGGCGTGGCTGGTACGCAAATATCGCGGCGGGACATTATTCGGGCGCGTCGCCGCGCCGCTAGTGGTTGCCGGCACTGTGGCCGCGGCGGCTGCCTACGTGACCATCTACACGCGGCCATTCACGGAAGTGACGGCGTCGGAATGGGTCTACCGTCACATCCCCTCCGGCAGCAAGATTCTGACGCAAGATTGGGACGAAGGCTTCCCGCTCCCGCTGCCGATTCCCGAAGGGCAGGCGGCGCGCTACCGCATCATGCCGTTCGGCTATTACGAGCCCGACAGCTCAGCGAAGATCCAGCGCCTCAGTCAGGAGCTGGCGAGCGCGGACTACATCGTCTTTCAAACCAAGCGCCTGTACGGCGCCATTACGCAGGGCGCGCCGTATGCGGGTGAGAAGTACAAGCTGACGAACAACTACTTCTACGAGCTGTTTGCAGGCGACCTCGGCTACACCATCGAGGAGGAGTTCGCGTCGCGCCCAGCGCTATTCGGTTTCGAGTTCCCGGATGAGCTTGCAGACGAGTCTCTCACGGTCTACGACCACCCCAAGGTTCTGATCCTGCGCAACACCGAGCGTCTCGCCGCGCCGGTAATTGCCGACAAGATCCTGCGCGGCTTGCCGTCGCGGGTATTGACGCGGAACGATTTGCTGCTCGCAGGGCCGGCCGCCGGCACCGCGTTCGAGACGGCCGGCGCCGCACCGCCCATCCAGTCGAACACGCTGGCCCTCGTCTTGTTCATCGCCCTGGTAGAGATCCTCAGCCTGTCCGCGTACCCGCTGCTGCGCACCTGGTTGCCCGGTGCCGGCACGCTGGCCTTGAGCAAGACTCTCGGGGTTCTGTTCTTCGCCTACGTATCGTGGCTGCTGGTCAGTGTCGGCGCGGCGCGTTTCACACAGGGGGCGCTGAGCGCGATCGCCGTCGGACTGGCCGTGGTCGGCGTGCTCATGTGGCGGCGCCAGGGGCGCGTGTCGTTGTCGCGGCGGGAGATTATCGCTACCGAAGCCTTGTTTTGGGGCGCGTTCGCGTACTTCCTGGTGGTGCGCATGTACAACCCCGAGGTGTACTGGGGCGAGAAGCCGATGGACTTCTCCTTCCTGAACACCCTGACGCGGAGCACAACCCTGCCCCCGCCCGAGCCCTGGTTTGCAGGCTCGCCGCTGCACTACAGCTACTTCGGCCATTACACCATCGCCGCGCTCGGTAAGACTCTGCATTTGGACCCGGCGCTGACCTTCAATCTCGGCATCGCGCTGGTCGGCGGGTTAACTGCCGTGGCGGCCTTCTCCGCCGGCGCGGCGGTCACGGGCCGCTGGTCCACCGGGTTGGTAGCCGCCTTCCTCGTGGCCCTGCTCGGCAACCTTGCCGGGCCGCGCCAATTGCTGGCCCGGCATGCGATCAATTTCGATTACTTCTGGGCTACCTCGCGCGTCATCAGGGACACCATCAACGAGTTCCCGTTATGGAGCTTCTTATTCGCCGACCTGCACGCGCACGTGTTGGTGATGCCGATCTCGCTCACCTTCCTGTGCCTGAGCGTGCTGTGGGTACGCGCGCAAGTGCTGGAGCCCCAGGAACAACGGGCGCGCGGCACCGCGATGGTACTCCTGGTTCTGCTCTGTCTCGCCTTGGGCGCCATCATGGTGACCAACACCTGGAGCACGCCGACGTACGTGCTGTTCTTCTTCTTCCTCGTCGGTGCGCTGTGGCTCACGGAAGGTGTACATGACGGTGTGTTCCAGTTCATTACTGGCGTGATCGGCCGCGTCGCCTTGCCTAGCAGCCTGGTCGTCGCCGGGGCGTACTGCTTGTTTCTGCCGTTCTGGAGTCATTTCACGCGTCCCGAAGGGGCGTGGTTGGGATGGGAGCGGCTCGGGCCCGACAAGCTGGTGCAAAGTGGCGACTTTCTGACCATCTTCGGCCTGTTCCTTTTCATCCTCGTGCCCTTCGTGCTGACGTTGTGGTCGTGCAGTCTCCGCCGCGGCGACGAGTCGCTCGGTATCGGGCGTTCGCTGCTGGTGGGGGTCGGCATCGCCGTCACGCTGGGAAGCCTCGCCATTTCGACGCGCGCCTTCGCCGCCGTCCTCTTCTTGCTTACGCTGGGCCCGCTGCTGGCGCCCAGCACCGATCGGCGCTGGCGCGTCCCGCTGGTCATGGCGGCGTTTGCCTTCGCCATCATCGCCGGCTGCGATCTCGTCTACGTGTGGGACCGCATGAACACCATCTTCAAATTCTACCTCGAAGGATGGTTCCTGCTGGCGATCGCCGCTGCGGTCGCCGCCGGCGCACTCTGGAGCGGGGAGGTGCGGCTGCCCTGGCTCCGGCCCGTGTGGCAGCTGTCACTCATTGTGTTGATCGCCGTGGGCCTGTTCACCGCCGCCACCGACACCGTGGGAGTCATCCGTACCAATCGCGTCCCGACCGTCAAGCCGACGCTCGACGGCATGGCGTATTTGCAGGAGAAGGCGCCGTTTGAGTTGAAAGCGTACCAATGGCTGAACCGGCACATCCATGGCATCCCGGTGCTGTTGGAGGCGCATGGCGATTCGTATCAGGACTTCACGCGCGTTTCGATGAACACCGGCCTGCCGACCGTGCTCGGCTGGGAGTATCATGTGTTCCAGCGTGGTCATTCGCAGATCGAGATCAATCGGCGCAAGATCGACATCGAGACGATCTATACCAGCACCAGCAAGGATACGGTCGCCGCCTTGCTGCAGCGATACAATGTCGCGTTGGTGTTTGTCGGGGCGCTGGAACGGCGCGCGTACGCCGGCGCCAACATGGCGCGCTTCAGCGAATGGAACGATCTGCTCACACCGGTGTATCAGAACACCGCGGTCACGATTTTCGCGGTCAACGGCCGCTTCACCGGAACCATCCCGGTGACCACCATCGAGCAGGTCACGCAGCCCACACCCGGCGAAGCCGCGCCACAGGAGGCTCCCAGCCGCTTGCATCAGCCGCGGGGCGTGGCGGCGACGGCGGAAGGCGACGTCGTGGTCTGCGACTTCGGCAACAACCGGCTGCAGGAGTTCGCGCGCGACCTGAGCTTCGTGCGCCAGTGGGGTGACCGCGGCGAGTTGCCGGGGCAATTCAAGGAACCGTGCGGCGTGGCCGTCGGCCCGAACGGCGACATCTTCGTCGCCGACACGTGGAACCATCGCGTACAGGTCTTCTCGAGAACCGGCGACTACGAGCGGGAATGGGGGCTCGGTTTCTACGGTCCGCGCGGCATCGCGGTGGATCCGGGTGGCACGGTATTCGTCACCGACACCGGCAACAATCGCGTCGTCCGCTTTTCTGCCGGCGGCGGAAAGGAGGCAGAATGGGGTGGTAAGGGACCGGAGCCGGGGCACTTCCTCGAACCGATCGGCGTGGCCGCTGATGCCACTGGAACGGTGTACGTTTGCGATAACGGCAACGGCCGCGTGCAACTCTTCAACCGAGACGGGCGATTCGTCGGTGCCTTCCCAGTCGCGGGCTGGGAGAGCAAAGTGTATTCGGAACCGTACATCACTCTCGACCCGCGCGGGACGATCTGGGTGACGGTGCCGGGGGTGCAGGAGGTGCGCAACTACGACCGCACCGGCAAACTCCTGCGCACGATTACGGGCACCAGCGTTCCTGGCGCGCCCTTCGGCACGCCCATGGGTATCACCTACAGTGCCGCCGGTCGCGAACTGATCGTCAGCGATCTGGACCACCGGATCGTACGCATCCCGCTGCCACGGTGAAAATGGGTGCCTACCACGCCATCGTCTCTCCGCCCCAAGCGGGCACGAGCTCGGCGCTGAGCCGGGACCCGGCTGTGCGGTGGCGCTGGCTGCGGCTCGCGCTGCTCATCGGAGCGCTGGCGAGCGGCCTGGCCGGGCAGTACTGGCTCAGCATCCATCACCTGGCGTTGTGGTCAGCGGCGGCGTGGCTGGCCGCGGTGATGTGCTTCATATTGCTGTACTTGCTCGCGCCCCAGACCTGCACTCTTCCTTCCCCTGAGCAAGGTGTCGGCTCGCGTGGGTTGGAGCGCCTATTACTCGGTGTGGTGCTGGCGGCCGGCATCTTCATGACCGTGTTTCGGTTACACGCTTTCCCACCGGGGTTGAACCACGATGCAGCGTTCGAAGGGCTGTACGCGCTACGCATTCTGCACGGCTTTCCCTACACGCCGTACACGGCGGAGGCATGGGGACGCGAGACGTTCACCTTCTACCTGCGAGCGATCAGCATTGGGCTGCTCGGCCCGACGCCGCTGGCGGTCACGGCGCCGTCGACGGTGGCCGGCATCCTCATGCTCCCCTTTTTCTTTGTCTGGGCCCGCCGGATGTTCGGCTGGCGCTTCGGCTTGATGGCGACGCTGTTCCTGGGCGTCTCCGGCTGGCATTTGGTGTTCAGCCGCACCGGATGGCGCTCCGATTTCCAGCCGCTGTTCATGGCGATCACCTGTTGTTTCTTCATCCGCGGCATGGCCACCGGCCGCATCGTTGATTTCGCGCTCAGCGGCGTCGGTCTGGCGGCCACGCTGAACACGTACAACGGCGCGCGTCTGTTCCCCGTGCTGTTCGCGGCATGGGTAGTAGCCGTGGTGTTGCAATCGTGGCATTGGCGCGGGTTCCTGCGCCGCTACGGCCGTGGGTTGCTGGCTATGGCAATCACGTTCGGCATCACCATCGCACCGCTGGCCTGGTACGCGGTGCACAACTGGGACGTGTTTCAAGGCCGCGCGCACGCGCTGGCCGGCGTCGTCACCATAGCGGACGCCCTCAAGGCCACGGCTTTGTTGTTCAACTATCGCGGCAACGGCGACGACTTCTTCATCGATACCCCGGCGCTGGAATATCCGCTTGCGATATTTTTCGCCTTCGGCCTCCTCTGGGCGCTCATCAAACTCGGTGACGAACGAGTGCAGTTCATCGTGCTCGGCCTGGTAATCAACCTGATTCCTGGTCTCGTGAGCAAGCCCAACATGAACCGAGACGTCGGCACCATGCCCTTCGTCTACTTGCTGGCCGCGATGGGCGCCTTGTTCTTCGCCGAGCAGGCGAAGCGCCTCATCCCACGCACTGGCCACGTAATCGCGGCCGCAGTGTTGGTGGCCGCTGGGATCTTCACCACCGGAGCCACGTACTCGCAGTATCTGGGCCGGCATCCGCGCGCCGTTTGGGGCTATTATCCCGAGACCACCGTGTTGGGAAAGTACATCAAGACCCTGGTGCCGCAGTACACCATCTGGGTGGGCGGCGCGAACTTCCCGCGTGACGCACTCACGTACTTGACGTACACCGGTCAGGCGGACCCCATGCAGCGCAATTACACGTGGCTCGATGACGTCAGCGTGTTGTTGCAACTGCAGCCCCCACCGCAGCCTGGAAAGGGCGTCGCCTTCGTGCTGGCCAACGAGGGGGTGAGCGCCATGGTGTTGAGCCAGCTGCAGGGGCGCTACCCGCAACATCAGGTGGTGGAGATCCGCTACCCGGTAGAAAACGGCCACGTGTTCGCCAAGGCGTTGCTCATTGCTCAGGAAGCGACCGCGGGCGCGGCGACACCGGCGCTCGAAGAGGCCGCACTGCCGCCCGCAGCCAAGGAGGCATTGCAGGCTGCAACCGCAGAGCTGCGTGAGCCGCGCGGGGTCGCCGTCACCAGCCAGGGCGACGTTCTCGTGTGCGATTTCGGCAACAACCGCATCCAGGAATTCGACCGCGACCTGCATGCTGTGCGGCAGTGGGGGGGGTTGGGCGAATCGGCGGGGCAATTCAAACAACCGTGCGGCATTGCGGTCGGCGCGCAAGGGCAGATCTTCGTCGCCGACACGTGGAATCAACGTGTGCAGGTGTTCTCCCCGGAAGGTCGGTTTCTCCGCCAGTGGACTGCCGGCTTTTACGGTCCGCGCGGCATCGCGGTGGATGCCACCGGAAGCGTGTTTGTCGCCGATACGGGAACGAACCGCATCGTGCGCTTCTCGGAAGCCGGGCAGAAGGAAAAGGAGTGGGGCGGTAAAGGTTCAGAGCCCGGGCGCTTCACCGAGCCAATGGGCATCGCGGTCGATGCGGCCGGCCGGGTCTACGTGTGCGACAACGGCAATGGCCGGCTGCAGATGTTCGATCGCGACGGCCGCTTTCTGAGCCAGTTTCCGGTCCCCGGCTGGCAGAGCAAGGTTTATTCGGAGCCGTCCGTGACGCTCGACCCGCGCGGCACGGTCTGGGTGACGGTACCGGGCGCAAAGCAGGTGCGTAATTACGACCGCACCGGCAAGCTCCTGCGCACGATTGCCGGACGGAGCGCGGGCGGTGCCGCCTTCGAGACGCCGATGGGGATCGCCTACAGCGCCATCACACGCGCGTTGATCGTCACTGATCTCGACCACCGCGTCGTGCGTATCACGGATGTGGCCAAGTGATGTGTGCCACTGCGGCGTTTTGTCGTCGTAACTGAGCACGGCTAGGATCTGGCCGCCTTCGACCATGCAGACGAAGAGTAGGGCCGGCCGTGCCAGCCGCGCGATGTACGCTCGGCCGTTGACCGGCACAATCCACTGTGTCGAATCGCTCAGCCCAGGAACTCCGCCGCCGACAGCGAGCAGCCGCGCGCCTCGGCGCCCGTCGCTCGCCCGATAAGCTCAAAGCCGTCCTGCACAACCCGCCCGACGTCTTCGGTGAGCACGGGCATGGCCGTACCGGCGTTTGCCAGATCGAAGTGGCAGAGCAGGCCTCTCTCGCCGGCCGCGACTTCACGCAGGCTGCCGGGATCGAGCACCAACGTCCGTACCCAGTGCGCGCCGGCTTTGGCGCGGCGCGTGCCTCGGCCGTGATAGCGGTCGCGGATGACGTTATCGTAGAACTGTGAACACATCTCCGTCATCCCGTATTCGTTGGCGCAGAAGTACCCTGGAATGGCGAAGCTGTTCCAGCACGCTTGCAGAATTCCCCGTGTCGACATCGGGCGCGGCGCCCCCTTACTGCCGCCGGTGTCCATCAGCCGGCTGCTGTGCGGCAGCCGAAAACTCCACCCGCGCGCCAGGCAGTGATCGAAAAGCCGGATCAGCACGCCGGTGGTGGTCATGATGCACACCGGCGTGCCCGCCCGTTCGCTCTGCCGCAACGCGTCCGCAAAGCCGTCGAGATCTAAGTGCTGCGCGCTGGCAAAGAACGCGCTGGCGACATCACCGAACTCCTCGACCGCCCACGACACCATCTGTGCCAGTGATGACTCCGGACGTTCGGCGCTCGGAAGAATGAGAGATAGGATGCGGACGCCGGCGACATCCGGGAACAGGAACTGTTTCATGCCGGCAACGGCCGCCGCACGGTAGAGCCGCAGATCCGGCAACGCGTGTCGCCCCCGGCGCTTCGTGCCGGCCGTCGTGCCCGTGGTGAGAAAGATCCGCTCGGGCGAACCGCAGCAGAGATCCACCTCCTTGAACGCCAGCGCCGGCACCGGCTGGATATCGCGCCAGTCGGCAACCGACGCTGGCGTCTTGCCGCTTCGCTCGCAGAGGCGCCGGTACACCGGGATGCACTCGAACTGGTGCGCAAAGATCTCGAGCGCGAGGCTCTCGAACTGCGCCGCGGCTGAGTCAGCAACGAATTCCAACACCCTGTCGTGAATTGGATGTTTGACCGCCGCCGTCATGCCCGTTCCCTCGGCCTAGGCCCGATGCCAGTGAGATAAGGTATGAAGGGCCCGCGCCAGACCGGAGCGCTGCGCCTACCGGCTCGAAGCACTGTGGTGCTGTCTCGCAGGGCCGGTCCGTTTGCGCGGCGCTCGCTTCCCGGCCGCCCGCCGCGTAATCAGCACGGGGCAGCCTGCCGTGCGGACCACCTTCTCCGCCACGCTGCCGATCAGCATATGCGCCAGACCCGTGCGACCGTGCGTGCCCATGACGATCATCCCGGTGCCGCTGCGCTTTGCGGTGTCGACGATCACGTGCGCCGGTACGCCGGCTTTGATCATGATACGGAAGCGCTGGTTGGCCGCGCGCAGCTCGTCACCGATGTGAGTCAGTTCTACGTCGCTCAAGCGGCGCTGTTCCTCGTACACTTCAGCCACCGTGATGAAGTGAATTGGCTCAATCACATAGAGGATCAGCAACTCGGCACCGAACTGCTTGGCCAGCTCCCGGGCCGCGCTGAGCGCATCGAGCGAGTCGCGGGAGAAATCGACCGGTACGAGGATCCGTTTGATGTTCATCTACGCCTCCTGTGCTGATGATGACACGCTTCGTGATCGGTGTAGCGCTGGTGGCGGCGTGTCGCCGTGCCGCGGCACTGCCAACAGCTTTAGACGCCAGCGCGAGCGACTTGCGGATTCCATCGTATGCGCTTAGCGTGATCTCCAGTGCCGTGTCCAGCTACGCCCATCGCCCCAAATCCGGCGCTAACGCACCGGCGCGCGCGATCCGGCGCGTTGGGCGCCGCTGCGGGCGGCTGACGCCGGCCGGGCGGCCCGCTGTGGTCGGCGAGTGGGCCGAGCCAAACTGCGCAG
>Ga0187884_10000850_pt1 | contig 29604 bp, 25 predicted proteins | sample June2016WEW_20_4_FD_132983 | JGI IMG/M metagenome (GOLD analysis project Ga0187884, IMG submission 132983) | Peatland microbial communities from SPRUCE experiment site at the Marcell Experimental Forest, Minnesota, USA - June2016WEW_20_40 | ecosystem: Environmental > Terrestrial > Soil >...
ACCCTTTCAAGTGGGTGAAGACCGCGGACGAGATTCTGACGAAGATTGCCCGCTTCTGCGCTGACACCGTGGCTCGCCATGGCTAGTCGCTTATTACGCGAATTTAGGTTACGGCCGACTAGTACGGATCCGCGATTCCCTAACCGCGCTGCGCGTCTACACGAAGATCGTCGATACCGGAACACACCGCATCACCGTGGTCCGTGATCCCAAGGACAATCCCATTCTCGAGTGCGCACGAGCGGCACACGCAAAGTACCTCATCACCGGTGACCGTGACCTGCTCACGCTCGGCATGTATCGCCGACTGCGCATCGTCACCATTCGGGACTTCATGGCTCTCTACCCCCTGCCTCCAGACACGCCGTAGCCGCGAGCCGACGCAGCAACACGCTGGACAGCATCGCGACACCTTGCTCAGTGAACGCGTACGGGGCAGCGCCTTGGAGACCGCCCCAACTTGAAATCACAATCCGGGATTTCAAGTTGCCGAACTCCTCGGGCGTCAGTTGAAACATGAGATCCGCTGGGGAGCGATCGATCATGCCTCACGGCCAGAGGCGGTTCAACACCATCGCCAGCCGCACGCCGGCTTTCGACAGCTGTTCCTCGATGATTGGCGTCGCGGCGTCTTGATACCGCTGCCCCAGGCGTTCGTGCAGCGCCAGCATTTTCTGCGAGACCTCACCGCACTGCACGCCGCGCCGTGATGATGCGATGGGAATCGCGACCGGTAGCTGTCCGTACGCCGTTTGCTCGGCGACGCGGTGGCTCTCCCAGGCCCAGGCGCGCACGTCGATAGGCATCCGCTGCCATGCAGGCATCTGGGCCGCGAAGCGCTGCTGGAGGAAGGCGGCAAACCAGCTGGAGCCTCGGTGCCCCACGATCCGCCGGATGATGTTCGTGTCCCACACCGCGTGCAAGTTCGGTTGGTACACATCGTCTTCCTGGCGGTCCGAAGACAGCTGCGGCGCGATGCCGAAGTACGTTACCGGCACGCAGTTGCCTCCTGCGTCGTTGTTGGTGCTGCAGTGCAGCGGCTGGTGCAGATCGCCGATGAAATGGATCAGCAGCATCAATGCCTCCCCAGCGCGGCGGCGTTCGCCTCCGATCTTGCGAAGCACGGCGAGTTGGTTCTCGATCGCCGTCACTATGCAGCCCGCCGAAGATGGGCAGAAGCGGCCCACCTCGCCGGACGATGCGCCCCGAGGAATGTTGATGAAGTGCCAGCGTCCCGTATTGAAGAACGGCGAGCTCTGGTCGCGGCGTACGTCATCGGCCCACGTCGAGGCGTCGGCAAACACGTTGCCCGCGGCCCGACAAGATCGTTCGAGGCGCGGATCGATCGGCGAAGGCTGAAGCAGCTCGCTCACCATCTTCCGTGCGTGCGGAGTCAGCTGCCGGCTGGCGATCAGCGCGATCGTCTCGTGCCCTTCGCATCCCCATGGCCACGCTGGGGCTGGTCGAACAAGCAGCGCCGCCGCTCCGAGCATGAACCAGAGACAGCGTTGCCGTTTTGCGGTCAGTCGGGGCATGGTGCCGGAAACCATACCGGAAACACGATCCGCGAACCACGAGTCACGACGCTGTCCACAGGGCGGCTTGCATCGCGCGCGCCCTTGTTCCTATGATGCGCGCCGGTCAAGCGCGCCGATGGTGAGCAATCGGCGATCGACAAAACTGCGCCTGGACGCGGCGCCGGCCAGCAAGGGGACCTCGAACATCGCAGCCAGCACCCAAACGGGGCCGCCAGCACGACTGTGATTCAGCGTTACCGCATGCGTGAACGCGCCGTGGTTTTGGGCGCGGCCCTGGTCACCGCCGCAGCGCTTGCATTGGACGAGCGCATCGAGTGGCCGTGGATGCTGCTCGGGTGGGTTGCTCTGGTGCCGTGGCTTGCCGTGCTCGACCGCACGCGATCCCTGAGGGAGGCGTTGTGTTCGGGGATGTTGATGTCATTGGCTTTCATCCTCGTGACATTCAATTGGTTCGCCAGCTCGATTCAAGCGTATACCGGAGCGCCGCGGGGCGTGGCGCTGCTCGTCATGGCGCTGCTGGCGCCGATACTTGAACCGCAGTTCATCACCTTTGCGCTGGCGCGACACCTGGCACGGCAGCGAACGACTGGTCGGGGTTCAGGCGCCCTTCGACAAGCATGTCCTGAGCAACGTCGAAGGCCTCAGGGCGAGCGGAAAAGTGCAATGAAATCGGGGAGGGGTTCCGTTCATGCTGAGCCCGTCGAAGCGTTGGGCAGGGTTCTTTCCCAGCGACCTGCTAGGAGAGGGTTCTGGCGCGTCGCCATCATCGGCGCCTGCGTTTACGTCGGCACCGACTCGGTCTGGCCCAAGTTGTTCGGCGACAGCCTCGGGTACGGCATGTATCCGTCGATGTGGATGCGCCAAGCGGCCGACCTCGCCGGCGTTTACGGCCTGACGTTCGTGCTCGTGCTCGCCAACGAATGCATGCTCGCGATCTTCTGTGCGCTCAGGGGCCCTCTCCTGACCTCCCCCGTTGCCAGAGGTGACAACAGGGGAGGAGCTGTGATCCGCGATGCCTTCGCGCCCGCCGCTTGCGTGATGGCATCCATTCTGGCTCTGCTCGCCTATGGCGCCGTGCGCTGCCAGGAGTTTAATGCCAAGGCCGCCTCCGGGGCGACCGTCTCCGCCGGTCTCATCCAGGCAGATATCAGCCAATACGACCGCATGGCTGCAGAACTCGGCACCTTCGAAGCGGTGCGCCTTATCCTCGATGCGCACTTCGCCCTGTCGAACGAAGCCTTGGCGCGTGCCAAGCTCGATTTCCTCGTCTGGCCGGAGACCGTGTATCCGACGACGTTCGGCTCGCCGAAGAGCGCAGCGGGCGCGGACTTCGATCGCGACATCGCCGGGTTCGTCACCAGCACCGGCGTGCCGCTGGTGTTCGGCGCCTACGACCTTGAAGCCGGCGACGAGTTCAACGCCGCCATGTTCCTACAGCCAGCGGAGGACAACAGCGTGACCTTCGACGCGTACCGCAAGGCGTCGCTGTTCCCGCTCACCGAGCGAGTGCCGGCGCTGTTCGAATCCGGCCTGATCCGTTCGTGGCTGCCCTGGCTCGGCACGTGGAAGCCGGGCAAGGGGCCGACGGTGTTGCCGCTCACGTTGCGCGGCGGCCGTACCGTCTTGGTGGCGCCGCTCATCTGCTATGACGCCGTCGATCCGGCCCTGGCCGCCGCCGCGGCGCGCCGGGGGGCGGAACTCATTGTGACATTGTCAAACGACTTCTGGTTTCGCTACGGACCGGCGCCGCACGGGCACCTCGTCTACGCTGCCTTCCGCAGCATCGAAACCCGCCGCCCCCAGCTGCGCGTCACCAACACCGGCATCTCCGGCGTGATCACGGCAACCGGGGAAATTGTCGCCGCCGCTGGCGTGCATGAGCGCGCGGCGCTCGTGGGCACGGTGACGCTCGAGCGCCGCGCCATGACGCTGATGCTTGCCTGGGGACAATGGTTCGGGCCGACTGCTCTCTTCGTTGGTGTCGCGCTCCTCGTGGCACAGTTGCTAGGCGACCAATGGAGCGGCCGTACCCGTTCGAAACGTGACCCAAAGCGGACCGGCTAGCTCAGGCCTCGCTAGGTCGTTTCGCTGCGTTCTTTCAGCAGCACGAGCAGCATGATCAGCGGCGTACGCGCCTGCAGGCTGTGCACCAGTTGGGCGGGCATGTACACCCAGGTGCCGGCGCGCGCTTCAATGACATCGCTGCCGAGCGTGAGGCGCGCCTCCCCTTTCACGATCTGGATGATCGCTGGTGTCGAGGCGGTGTGCTCGGACAGCTCCTGGCCGACGCTGAATGCGAACAGGACGACCTTGACTCGGTCGTCAGCGTAGAGTGTTCGGCTCAGGATTCCGTCCGAGGGAATCTCCTGTGCGGCGAGATCCGGAATCAAAGTGTAATTCATGCGGCCCACCTCACGTTCGCGGCGCGCCGCTCGGGCAGCCGTTCAGGGCGTTGCTGACCGCCATCAATATCTCATCGACGGTGACGCGACCGTCTCCGTTCGCATCGCTTTGATCACATGTGGTGATATCATCATTGCCCAGCGCGATTTGCACGATCACCAGCAACTCGTCGATGGTAACGACATGATCTTTGTTGCAGTCGCCGGCGCAAGCCACCGTGACCGCCGTCGCCGTGGGCGTCGGGGTCGGAGGTTGGGTCGGCGTCGCGCTGGCGAGCTCGGTGGCGGTAGCCGTCAGCGCTTCAGTGGGTGTGGCGCTTGAAGTCGTCGTCGCCGTAGTTGTACACGTAGCGGTCTCGCTGGGCGCCTGGCTCGCAGTGGGAGTGACGGTATCGGTCGGTGTCGTGGTGCTGCCGGGGCTGAACGTCGGCGTAGTGGTCGGCAACGCGGTTGGCGTGGGCGTGGGAGCGATTGAGGTGGGACTCGCCGATGGACTTGGGACCGGCGTGAGAGTGGCTGTGGGCGTGGCGCTTGCGGTCGGGCTCAAGCTAGGGGTCTTGGTTGGCGTCAGCCGCGGGCCCAAAGTCACTGTGGGCGCAGGGGTGAATGCGGACCCTTTGAAGAAGCTGCTGTAGAGCAGAAGGTTGCGCGCGGCTGCCCCTTGCGAGTTCGGTTCGCTGCTTGTGCAATAGGTAAGCGTGGTGACGATCACCCGGCCGTCACCGTGCCGATACTCCACCCAACTCGGGCCGTCGCCGTTCGTCAGGACGATCGTGGCGTCTTCGGGCCAGCCCGTCAGCGTGCCGAGATCCGTTGACTGCCAGCCGTCGAAGTCGGCGGCGCCGAGCGCGTCGCCGCCAAAGCCGACACCGGTGATATATGGGTGACTGATGGCGTTTGCTTCGATCGTTTCGCTGTCGTGCGCCGTTGCGGAAAATCCCACGCCGTCGGGAGCGATGTTGGGCTGATTACCAAGGGCACCCGCAGCATTGATCACGGCCACACCGCCGGAGCTGACGAACTGCTCGATCGTCCCACTCAGTGTGACCATCTGCTGCAGGAACCCGTAGTCCTCGCTGTTGAGGCCCGGAGCCACGTAAATCACCTTGTAGAGGTTACGCAGTGCCGCCGCGTCGCTGTCGCTAATCTTCTGAAACGTCTGCGCTGCGGCATCGAGCCCGAGGCTACTGGCGAGGTTGAACGCACACGCCCACTGATTTTCCGACTGCGAGCCGCTGGCGGCGAACAGAAACGGGATGTTGGGTGCGGGTGGCGGCGTCGCGGTCGGAAGCGTCCCGGTCATAGTGGGAGACGCTGTCGCCGTTGCGGGCGGAGTCGGCGTGTCGCTCGGTGTGGCCGTTGGCGTGTCGCTTGCCGTCGGCGCAGGCGTGTCCGTCGGTGCAGGCGTTTCCGTCGGCGTCTCGGTTTCCGTCGCCTGCTCTGGGGCCTGGAAAGTGGCCGAGTTCTGGCTCGCCTCCGCCACGATTGCTCCGGCGGCCAGGACCGCCAGCACGCCCAGGACGCACGCCTTAATAGCCATCTTCATTAAAACCACGCGGCTCATGTCTACGCTCGTTCGGCCCGGCTGGTCAAGAGAAAGCCCCAGTACAATCCGGCGGCACCGTAACGGCCCACGGAGTTCAGTCTCTTCTGCGTCGGCTCAGCCGGGCCCCCGGCTGAGCCGGCGTTTTCTCAAAGTGTTTGCAGAAAGTCGATGAGGGCCCGGTTCACTTCGGCCGGCTTCTCCTGCTGCGTCCAGTGTCCGCAGTCTTTGATGAGAACGGTAGCGCGCAGATCGGGCACCCGATGCGACATGCCTTCAGCCAGCTCCGGACGCAGCACGATGTCGAGCTCAGCAGTGATCATCAGGGCCGGCTGTGTCACCTTGGCATCGGACAGATAGGCCGTCAGCTCCCAGTTGCGGTCGAGGTTGCGATACCAATTGAGCCCGCCGCGGAACCCGGTGCGCTCGAAGGCGCGGACGAACACCTCGAAGTCACTCTAGGTGAGGAAGTCGCCGTGGGGCGCATCCGGCAGCTTGTCGAGCACGCCGCCGCCGGCGCCGCCCCAGACGCCCGGCGGACGGCTTTTCGTCGCTGTGACCGCCTCTTTTGGGAACCTTTGATAGAAGCCGCGTAAAGACCGGCGGACATCGCGCTCCAGCTCCGCCTCCGCCACGCCCGGTTCCTGGAAGTACAGCATGTAATGGAAATTGCCCTGGGCGATGGCCCGCATGATCTGGGTCGGGGGCGCGGTTGAGCGCGGAAACGGCGGAGTGTTCACGCCGACTACCGCCGCGACCCGGTGCGGCGCCAGCAACGCCGCCTGCCAGACCACGATGCCGCCCCAGTCATGGCCGACAATCGCTGCCTTCTCGATCCCCAGCGCGTCGAGCAACCCGGTGAGATCGCCGACGAGATGGTGAATGGTGTAGGCCTCGATCGGTTGCGGCGCGTCGGTGTCGCCGTAGCCGCGCTGATCCGGGGCGATGGCGCGAAAGCCGGCATCGGCCAGCGCACGCAGTTGGTGGCGCCACGAATACCAGATCTCCGGAAATCCATGGCACAGCACGACCGGAAAGCCGCTGCCGGCTTCCACGACGTGCATATTGAGGCCGTTGGCCTGCACCTGTCTGTGCGTGAACTCGGGCATGAGCGCCTTCCTTTCTTACCTCTCAGCCAGCATACCCTTGTTCGCCGCCCGCCCCAATGGAGTTCCCTTCTTTGCCCCTGGCCTTCCGAGTCTTTCGGCCTTCTCCGCTCCGATCGTGACGGCGCTGCGATGAAAGTGTAGAGAGGGAGCGAAAACGGCGAGTGAACATCAAGGAAAGGAAGATCCATGCAGGTCGCAATTGATTACGGGAAACGCATTGAGAACATCCAAGCGCTGCTGCAAGAGCGTGGCATCGATGCGCTCTTCGGCACGCGCCTGAAGACGGTGACGCACGTATCCGGCGCGTTCTGCCCCTGGCGCAGCGCCACCGTGGTGCCGGCAAAGGGCAAGCCGCAGGTGATCACATTGATGATGGACGCGGCACGCGTCGCCGACGACAGTTGGCTCGACAACGTCGTCGCCTACGGCCCGTTTCCGGGGCAAGGGCTCGTCGACAGCGCCGCGAGTTACCTGCGCGCCCTGGGGGTTCAGAATGGAACCATTGCCATCGAGAGTGGCACCTCGAGCTATTTGCCGGACGGCTACATCACCCACGCGGAATACGAGCAGCTAGCCCGAGCCCTGCCGCACGCCACCATCGTCAACGCCGTCGACGTGATCGACCGGGTCACGCTGATCAAACAGGACGCGGAGGTGAAGCTGCTGCGACAGGCCGCAGCCATCTGCGACAGCGCCATCGAAGCCATCCGTGACGAGCTGCGCGTCGGCATCTCCGAGCAATACATCGCGGGCATCGCCGAACGCGTCGCGCGCGAATCGGGCAGTGAGTTTGCCTGGACCTTCACCGGCGGTATGGAGATCGGCTCCGGTTACCGCACCGCGTATGCGATGGGCGGCTGCACACCGGCGACCGGCAAACTGGTGCAGTGCCATGAGGCGGTGATCCTCGACGTGCACGCCATGTACGGCCTCATGCTGGGCGACGTGTCGCACAATGCCTTCGTCGGGATGCCAACCGCAGCGCAACGCGAGTTGGCTCGGGCCTACGTTGAATCGTGCAACAAGCTGGTCGAGCTGATGCAGCCCGGCGCGCGTTTGGGCGAAGTCGCCACCCAGATGACCGAGTTCGTGGCCAGCAAGGGATGGAGCGATGTCGTCTTACCAGGCTACGGCCATGGCATCGGCCACTTCGGGCACGAGTGGTTCCCATGCGTGGTGGCCAGCGACGATCCGCTGGTCACCGATCCGGAGTTTGAACTGCAGCCGAACTACGTCCAGGAGATCGCGATCGTCTGCAACCGCCCGGGCGTCGCCGGCTTCCGTCTGGAGCGCCCGCTGCTTATCACGCCGAACGGTAACGAGCTGCTCTCCGGACTGCCGTTCGAGCCCTGGGTGATCGACGAGGGGTGCGTCTGCTGAGCGCATGAGTTCGGCGACGTATCCTGTTTGCGCATCGAGTGCTTCTCGACGGCACGCCTTCTCGCGGTGCTGAAGCTGGAACGGGAGACAGGCCGGTGAGCCGAGGTGCGCCGGCTCCGGATCTCGACCATGGCATGGCCCCGAATCCCACGAACGCGACAGGAGGAACGACATGAAGGAAGTGTTCCCTCTCATCTCACCTGGCAACATGGCCCTGTGGGTTATCGTTTCACTCGCCGTGGTGCTGGCGGCCGCAGTCGCGATCCTTGTCGTCTTTGTAATCACGTTGCACCACGGCGCTGTGGAGGTTTCGGCCGAAGGCCTACGCCTACGCGTACCGCTCTACGGCCGACAACTGCCGATGCGCGCGTTGCTCCTCGACGCCGCCCGGCCCGTGAACCTCACGACCGAACGCGACTTCGGCCTCAAGTGGCGCACCAACGGGATCGGCTTGCCCCGCTGCCACGTGGGCTGGTTCAAGCTCCGCAATGGTGACAAGGTCTTGGCTGCCATCACCGATCCTGAACGCGTTGCCCTGATCCCGACCCGCGAGGGCTTCTCGCTTTTGGTTAGCGTCGGCGACCCCCAAGGTCTCGTCGATGTGCTTCGGCACTTCGCCTCGACCGCCACGCCAGACAACCGTTGAACGCCGCGCGAAGGCACGGCCGTCCATCATTGACTGAGATCTCTACGTCCTGGAATCTCCAAGCTGAGCGTGCTACTGGATGTGTCATGGCACGTATCAATCTGACGCTCGATCACGACACCTATGCTGAGCTTGAAGAGCACGCCAGACGGGCACGAAAACCGCGGGCGCGAGTCGTGAAGGAGTTGCTCATCGAAGGCCTGGCACGACACGCTGCCCGGGAACGCCGGCGGCTGCTGGCGCGTGATTACGCCGCCGGGCGCGCGGATGCACGGGCGCTGCTGCACGACCTGGAGTCGGGCCAGCTGGAGCTACTGGACGATGATGAAACCTGAGCCGATCGAGTTTCGCCGCGGCGACCTTCTGTGGGTCCGGTGCGAGCCGTCCCTCGGTGTGGAGCCGCGCAAGCTCCGCACTTGCGTCGTAGTGTCGAATGACATCGCAAACAAGTTTGGCCAGGCGGTAACTGTGGTGGCAACCCAGGCGTACACGGCGGAACGGGCCGCGCGCGCCTACATGGTCGATCTCCGACGACCACGGTCAAATCTCGACGAACCGCGGGTAGCCAATGCGTCGATGATCATGACGTACGACCGACGGCGGGTGGTAAAGCGAGCCGGACGCATTCACGCCGACACACAGCAAGCCCTTGACCGAGCGTTGCGCGTGCATCTCGGCCTGAACGCACTTTGAGGTCCGAGCCTCCCTGTCGGAGAGGTACAGGACGTGACAACCGGCGACACGGACGCTGAAGCTGGCGGATCAACGCGACGCCGCCGCGCCGAGTTGCATCTCGCGCAAGGCGTAAGGCTCCACGTCGGCGTGCTGGCGCGCTTCCACGTCGGGTTTGAGCGGTGCCGCGACCGGCAGCTCGACGACGAACGACACGCCGTTCGCGAGCTTGCGCACGAAGATCTTGCCCCGATGCATGTCGATGATCGACCTGCAAATGTACAGGCCGAGCCCTATGCCGGGGCTGTCCTCCTGCCGGACGAACTTCTCGAACAGCACCGCGCGCAGTGATGCCGGCACGTCGGGACCGCTGTCCCATACCTCAATGCGGATGCGCGCGCCGTGGTGCCCGGTGGACACACGCACCGCCCCGTCCTCCGGCGTGAACTTGACAGCATTGTCGACTAAGTTAGCGATCAGCCGCTCGATCAGTCGCCCGTCGAGCCGCGCGGGCGGTAGATGCTGGCTGAGATCAAGCACCAGGCCGATGCGTTTCATCTCCGCCTGGTGCGCCTGCGCTTCGACCACGCGCCGCACCAACGCGTTTACATCTACCGGCGCCGGTTGGAACCGCTGGCAGCCTCGCTCGATCAGCTCCGCATCGAGGAAGTTGGCGATCAGGTTGGTCATCTGCTGCGCGTTGGCATCAATGCGATGGAGCAGCGAGCGTTGTTCGGGCGATAGCGTTTCCGGCGCCGATTCCAGAAGCGTCTCGACCAGGCCGGCGATGGCGCTCAACGGGTTCTTCAGGTCGTGGCTCACCGTGGCCGTGACCTCTTGCGCCGCCAGCCGTTGCGCTTCCTCTTTGAGCCGAGCATGAAAATGACGGGTCGCCTCCCGCGCCAGGATCCCGCTGCCGAAGGCGAAGAGCAGTAGATACCCCATTCTCAATGCGGCGTCCTCGAACACGACAGGCGAGGTGTGCGGGCCGAAGAGTGCCATGGCGAAATACACCAGCGCCGTGCCGACGCCGGCAAATATCACCTCGCGCAAACCGTAGCGCATCGCGATCGATAGAATCGACAGGAAATAGAGCAGATAGAACTGACTCCGGATGCCGCCGGTGGCCAGAATCCAGGCCGTGATGAGGCCCCAGTCGATGAGCCCGCTGGCAACATCCCACCAGATGAGCGGCACACGCCGATATGGTTCCGCAACCGCGACAGCCAGCGCATACGCCACCGCCGCAACTGCGATGCCGGTCATCCGCCAGTCGCTCAGCAGATACCATGGGTCCTTCAGGAACGTGATGCCGGCAAGCAGCACTACCGCCACGCGGAGCCAAGCGATGGCGCTCTGCATGCGCAATATTTGCCGGCGGCGGATCGCCATCATTAGGGCTGGAAGAACCTCCTCTGGGTCAATCCCCAGCGGCTCGCTTAAGCAAGGGGTGTTCCAGCGTTCGAACTATCTAAGATGCTGGCGCAGCACGCGAGCGTAACAGTAGTGCAAGAGGCCGACTGCAGCGGCACTGCAACATGTCGCGGGAACGCAAGGCATTGCAGCAGCACGCTCTCACGCTTCGTCCACGGCCGGCTCGCGCGCGGTGTCCGGCCGGGGCTCCGGAAAGGTGAACTCCTGTAGGCTGAGGTTCTCCAACGCCAGTCGGACCATGGCTGCGGTGTCCAAGGCGCGCTCGGCCACGTGAATGTCGCCGATCGTGCTGCGCGTCGCCGGATGGCGCGGCACGAACAGCTGACAGCAGTCCTGATCCGGCTGGATCGAGATGTCGAATGTGCCGATGCGCTGCGCCTGAGCGCTGATCTCGGCCTTGTCCATGCCGATCAACGGCCGTAGTACCGGCAGCACCGTGGCCTCTTCGGTGACCGTCAAGTTCGACAGCGTTTGCGAGGCTACCTGGCCGAGGCTTTCGCCGGTGACCAAAGCGCTGGCGCCGATCGTCGTCGCCACGGCTTCAGCGATACGCAGCATCATGCGCCGATAGAGCACGACGCGATACGGACGCGGCACCTGCGTGACGATCTGGCTCTGGATCTCACCGAAGGCCACCACGTGCAGGCGTGAGCGGAACTGATACGGCGTGAGCAGTTGCACCAGGTCGGTGACCTTATCACGGCTGGTGCGGTCCTGATACGGGGCGCCGTGAAAATGGATGAAGGCGACGTCGCAGCCGCGCCGCATCATGCGCCACGCTGCCACCGGCGAATCGATTCCTCCCGACAGCAACGCCAACACCGTGCCGCTGCTGCCGACCGGCAAGCCGCCCGGGCCGGGCAGCCGTTCCAAGGCGACGAACGCCTCGTGCGGCACCACCTCAATGGTGATCGTCAACTCCGGCGCATCCAGGTCAACCGCGGCATGACTCCGTGCTTCCACGGCACTGCCGACGATGCGGTTGATCTCGGGCGACGGCAGGTGGAAGCTCTTGTCGGCGCGTCTCGCCCGCACCGCGAAGGTGGCAAACCGCCGGCCGTCAATGGCTTGCAGCACCGTGGCGGTGATCGCATCGATATCGCGCTCGGCCCGCCAGGACAGCGAATAGTTGGCGACACCGAACACGCGTTGCAGCCGGCGACTGATCTCCGGCCAGTCGGCGTGCGGCGTGAGGGTAACCACGATACGCCCCGGCACCGGGCGCACCCGTTTCACGCCCGTGCGCCGCAGCGCGCGGCCGACGTTGTCGACCAGGCGGTGGACGAAATCAGGCCGGTTGCCGCGTTTCAGCGCGATCTCGTGATAATGCACCACCACCCGATTCATCGTTGTGCGCGCCCGCGCGCGTGTCACTTCGGCGGGGGCGAGTATTCCATGATGATCTGGCCCTTGTTGTCGACGTACGGCGAGCGCTGGATGATCACCTTCAGACCCTTGAGCTTGCCAGGTCCCTTATCACCCGAAGTGAAGTCGTAGGTGTAGGTCAGGTACTGGGTGTTCTCGCCGGTGACCTGGGGCGGCACGCCGAACTGCTTCTGGAAGGAGGCCGAAGCACGCTCCAGCTCATCCGGCGCAGTCAGGGAGATGGAGATTTGCTTGCTGCCGCCGTGTTCAAGGTGGATGGCGTCGACACTGAGCTTGCGGTTGAGCTCGGCACCGGGGTACTGCTGAACGCCCAGCGTGGACGGATCGAAGATGCGCGCCAACCACCCTGCCGGGGACTCCTGCTGCGCCAGCGCCTTCGAGGCGAACAGCGTGAGAGCGAGAGAGAGCGTGAGAGCGTAGAACCGTAAGCGTGACATGATTACCTCCTTTGGATGAGCTCGATGCGGTAGCCGTTGGGGTCTTCAATGAACGCGATCTCGGTGGCGCCATGCTTCATGGGACCCGGTTCACGTACGACCTTGACCCCTTTGGCGCGCAGCTGGTCGCAGAACTTGTAGATGTCGAGCACGCCGATGGCCAGATGCCCGAAGGCGTTGCCGAGATCGTACTGATGCGTGTCCCAGTTGTAGGTCAGCTCGATCACGCTATGGGAGGACTCGTCGCCGTAACCCACGAAGGCGAGGGTAAAGCGTCCGCCCGGATATTCCTGCTTGCGCAACAGCTTCATGCCGAGATGGTCGCAGTAGAAGCGTAGCGACTCGTCGAGGTCGTTGACGCGGATCATCGTGTGCAGCAGCTGCATGGATGCTCCTCCTATCAGCCGAGGTACTATAGCGGCAAGCAGAAGGCCCTGACAGGTATCCCGACCCAGATTGCCGCCAGGCTGATGGGCCCAACCGGCTCCGAAGATCGTGGGCCCTCGAATGCACCTTGACGTGGCTTTGTATGCTATGCTGATACGAAAGAGCAAATGACGAGCAGGGGTCGACCCACAAAGCTGCGTGTGGACGCCGACGGCGTTAGAATGGAAACTTCCGGGGTGCGCCCGGGGGTGTGGCTCGTCGTGTTGGTACTGGCGCTGGTTGGCGCGACGGTCGTATTTTTCCAGCCGGGTCGCCGGAGCGCTGACGAAGCCACAGCGCCGGCTGCACCCGCAGGCAAGGTCGCGCTCAACGTGTCTGGCAGGGCGCAAGCGGAATTGGCCGCAATGAAACCGCAGCACCCGCAGGCGCCCGCACCCACGCAGCCGCTGCGCTCGGCGGTACGCCTGGTGCCGAAGGCAGCGAACGGTCCTGCCCCGGTGGCGGTTGGACCCGTCGAGCCACACCCCGTTGCGCCAGCCGAGCCGGCACCCGCTGCACCCGACGAAGAGAAGCCGGCAGCGAATGAGATGGGCGAAGATCAACTCACCGGCATCGCCCTGTTTCCACTGCCGGGCACCAAGCCGATCCTGCGGGGCTTCGTGGTCCCGGACGGTTTTGAGGTGCCGGAGGGCTACGTCAAACACTACCAGACGACCGACCACGGCCAGCAACTGGCACCCATCTTGATGTTCCATCCCGACTACCAGCTCGTAGACGAGAACGGGCAACCTATCCCCATGCCTAAGGACCGCGTCGTGCCGCGCGAGTTGCTGCCTCCGGGCATGTCGGACCAGATCCTCGAGGTGCCGCCGGCGCCGTCCGATCAGCCGCTGGGCAGCGCGCGGCCGCAAGAGAATCCGCGCCCGCGGAGCGCCCCGCCTTGATTTCTGCGACGCCAGCCGGGCAGCATGCCTACTGCAGAAACGGAAGCGCCACGATCACCGGCACCCCGACGTAGTACAGCAGCCGGCACGCGATCTCGGCAGCCCAACGCACCCCCGCCGCGCGAGCCGGCACGACCCAGGCCGCCGACAACGCCAGCGCTTCAGTGAGGCCCCGCCACACGCTGGCATAGAGGATGAGATAGACGAGTACCAATCCCCAATGAATCGCGAAGGTCTTCAGGTACGGCCCCAGACCTTCGAGATAGTACTGCCCGAGCGTTCCGCCGAAGCCGATGTGCTGAGTCAGATTAAACCAGATCGCCGTGGGGCCGAGCGCGAAGAGCACGAACTTGATGGCCAAGTGGTACCGCCGCCAGGGTCCCACGCTGCGCTTGGCCTGCGCGTAGACGACGCTGGGATGCTCGATTACGGCGCCAGCGGCATCCACGTTGCCGATGTCGGCAAGGGCGGCGAGCAGGCGTGCGATTTCCGGCGTGTGGAGCCCGCAGTGCAAGCGGCGGCCGGACCGCATCCAGACCGAAAAGCCCGTTCCCGGCAGCGGCACAACCCACGGCCGGATGCGCGCGATGGCCTCGCACGGGATCTCGAACCGAAGGCGCCGTCGCCGCAACACCAATTCGCCAGGGCGAACCTCCACCTCCACTGCCACGGCACGATGAATCAATCCGGCCAGTAGAGCGGGCGCAGCCGCAAACACCGCCAGCGCCCGCACCCACGCCGCCAACGGCACCGGCGTCGACGCCAACAATCCCATGACCAAAATCACCGGCAGGCTCGCTCCGCTGATTGCTACCAGCACACCTGCAATCACCCTCCACACCGGGGCACACGCATACGCGCGCAGCAGCGCCGGCGCCTCTGTCGCACCGCTCGCCGAGCTCAGCATGACGCTGGCCCATACCGTAGAGCGGTTCCGGGGACAAGGGTGACCCTCGACTTCTCCTTGCCTAATCTCTCAGAATGTGGTGACGGAGCCGAGTCGTGTGGCGGGACCGTTCGCTCAGGGCGCTGCCCTGAGCTGATGGCTGGCGCCCCGGTTGGGGCTTGTTTTTCTGAAGCCCTGAAAGGGCGAGGAGTCATCAGCCCCGGGCAACGCCCGGGGTTGGAGGCGTGTCACCGTATTCCGCGAGGTTCATTAAATCGCGCCGCGCTCTCGCAAGCGGTCGATCTCGACACTCGACAACCCGAGTAAATCGCGCAACAGATCTTCCGTGTCGGCCCCTAGGCGCGACGCCGGACCGTAGCGCGGCTGGACGTCGTCGATCTTGACCGGGCAGCCCACTTCGCGTAGCGGCCCGAAACGGGGATGATCGACCGTGATCACCATCTCCCGGGCCAACACCTGCTCGTCCTGCAGCGCCTGCTCGACGTCGTACACCGGGGCGCACGGCACGTGCCCGCGTAGCAGCGCCAGCCACTCCGCCGTCGTCTTGGTCCGCAACACGTCCTTCAGCAACGGGATGAATTCGTGGCGATGCGTGAGGCGGTCCTGAAAAGTGCGGAAGCGTGGGTCGTCCTTGACGTGCGCAAGCCCAAGCCGATCGGCCAGTCGCTGCCAAAACTTCTCCTTCATGCACATGATGACGATGTTGCCATCCTTGGTCGGGAAGTTCTGCGAAGGCACCAGCGTCTGGTGCGCGGAATCGGGTTGGCGATCCAGGCGGTAGCCTTTGTTGAGGTTCCACACCGCCAGGTAGTTGAGCATGGAAATCGCGGTGTCGAGCAGGCTCACATCCACGTCGCACCCTATCCCGGTCGCGCGTGCCCGCAACAGGCCGATCAACAAGCCGGTGATCGAGGCCAGGCCACCGGAGAAATCGACCACCGAGACGCCGCAGCGCGTAGGGGGCGAACCGGGATCGCCGCTGACGCTCATGAAGCCGGCCAGCGCTTGCATGAGAAAATCGTACCCCGGGTCCGCCGCGCGCGGGCCGGTCTTGCCGAAGCCGGAGAGCGAGCAGCACACGATACGCGGATTGACGCCCTTGAGGCTGGCATAGTCCAGTCCGAGCTTGGCCGGCAGATCACCGCGCGCATTGGCGTACACGGCATCGCAGACGCGTACCAGGCGATGGAATACTTCGACTCCTTGCGCCGTCCGCAGATTGAGGGTCAGCGACTTGGCGTTGCGGTTGAGCGACTGAAAATAGGGGCTATCGCCGTCGGCGGCGAAAGGCGGCACGGTGCGGGCCTCGTCGCCACCGATGGTCGGGTCTTCGATTTTGATGATCTCGGCGCCGAGATCGCCGAGCAACGTCATCGCGTAAGGCCCGGCACCGAGCTGAGTGAGTGCGAGAATGCGCATGCCTTCGAGTGGAAGTGCAGCCATGCGTCGTCTTGTACACGAAGAGATCGGGCGATGCGACCGAATCTTTAGCCGCCGCGGTAGCAGGTCATGCCTGTTTCTGCTACCTGTGACCACACGTGGGAGCACTGATCCAACAGGTATCCGTCTGGGCGCTGCCGGTGCTGGCGGCGATCATCCTGCATGAAATCGCGCACGGCATCGTGGCGTACCGCCTCGGTGACCCGACTGCCGCCCGCATGGGCCGGCTCACCCTCAACCCCCTGCCGCACATCGACCCGGTCGGCACCGTGTTGCTGCCGCTGATGCTGGTGGTGGCGCACGCGCCCTTCCTCTTCGGCTACGCCCGTCCGGTCCCGGTGAACTTCGCCAACCTGCGCAACCCGAAGCGCGACATGATCTACGTGGCGGCCGCCGGACCGCTGACAAACATGATTCTGGCGGTGGCAAGCGCCGTCTTCTTCAAACAGTTGTTGCAGCTAGGGCTGCCGGCCGAGGGCGCCTTATCGGCGTTCTTGATCGCGACGCTGACGCCGATGGCGATGATGGCGCGGAACAGCGTCATCATCAACGTGGTGCTGGCCGTATTCAATCTGTTGCCCATCCTCCCGCTCGACGGCGGGCGGGTACTGGTCGGACTGCTGCCGCGGGCTCAGGCCATCGCCTTTTCCCGACTGGAGCCGTTCGGGTTTTTGATCGTGATCATGCTGATGGCGACGAACGCGCTGAACACGGTTATCGGCCCGGTCATCGGCCTTTTCTTACACGCCTTGCTTTGATGGATACCATTCAACCCCCACAATCGAGCGGCATCGTGCTCAGCGGGATGCGCCCGACCGGCCGCCTACACATCGGCCGCTGGCTCGGCGCCTTGCGCAACTGGATTCGCCTGCAACGCGAGCGCCGCTGTTTCTTCTTCATCGCCGATTGGCACGTGTTGACCACGCGCCAGGAGAACACCGGTGACATTCAGGGCAATGCCCTCGACATGATGATCGATTTTTTGTCCGGCGGGCTTAACCCGGAGCAGGCGGTCATCTTCCGCCAGTCGGCCATCAAGGAGCACGCCGAGCTGCATCTGCTGTTTTCGATGATCATTCCGACGCCATGGCTGCTACGCAACCCGACGATCAAGGAGCAGGCCCGTGAGCTGGGACTCGTGCAAAGCGAAGACGACGCGGCGCTGACGACGGTGAACTACGGCCTACTCGGATACCCGGTGCTGCAGGCCGCCGACATCCTCATTTACAAGGCCAGCGGCGTGCCCGTCGGCATAGACCAGGTGCCGCACATCGAGCTCACGCGCGAGATCGCGCGCCGCTTCAACCATCTCTACCGGCCGGTCTTTCCCGAACCTGAAGCCTTGCTGACCGAGGCGCAGAAGGTGCCGGGCACGGATGGGCGCAAGATGAGCGCGAGCTACAACAACGCCGTGTTCCTCTCCGACCCGCCGCAGATCATCGAGCAGAAGCTCGGCCGCATGATGACCGACCCACGGCGCGTGCGGCGTACGGACCCGGGCGAGCCGTTCGATTGTCCGGCGTTCAACCTGCATCGCATCTACTGCACGCCGGAGGAAATCGAGCACGTCATGAAGGGCTGCCGCACTGCCGGCATCGGCTGCCTGGAATGCAAGCACATCATGATCAAGCATGTCGTCGCCGAGCTGGGGCCGATCAGTGAGCGCCGCGCTGACCTGGAGACGCGCCCGAAAGAGGTGCTGGAGATCCTGGAGCACGGTAACGAGCGCGCGCGCACGGTCGCAGCCGCGACCATGGAAGAAGTTCGGGAGGCCATGGGTTTCGGAGATTGAGTAATTGGGTGACCGAGTCGTTGGGTGATTGACTTAATGACTCAATGGGCCGATGACTCAATGGGGTGGGGTGGTTGGAGATCCTCGATGGCTGACGAAGCCGAGCCGGGCAGCAAGTCGGAAGCCGAGAACACGTTGACGCTTCGTGTCGGCCCGTCGGGATTCTACCGCGTCAAGCTCCCGGTCTTCGAAGGGCCGCTCGACCTGCTGCTGCACCTCATCAAGAAGAACGAGGTGGAGATCGTCGATATCCCGATCGCCACCATCACCGAACAGTACCTGACGTATCTGCAAATGATGCGGGAACTGAACCTCGACATCGCCGGGGAGTTTCTCGTCATGGCCGCGACCCTGACGCTGATCAAGTCGCGCATGCTGTTGCCGCCGTCGGAAGATGACGAGGAGGAAGAGGAAGTGGATCCGCGCGCCGATCTGGTGCGGCAGTTGCTCGATTACCAGCGCTACCGCGAGGCAGCGCTGGCGCTGTCGGAGCGGCCGCTTCTGCACCGTGACGTGTTCGTCCGCGAGCCCTTGATGGATGTGGAAGGCGCGGCAGACACGGGCGAACCGCTGCATCTGAAGGTGACGGTGTGGGAGCTGCTCGAGGCGTTCCGCGCCGTCCTCAAGCGGGCGCGGCCGGAGTCGGTGCATGAGATCGTCACCGAGCAGCTGTCGATGCGTGACCGGGTGCGCACACTGCTGCAGACGCTCAGCGTCGCGCGTTCGGTCGAGTTCGAGAGCCTGTTCGACGAGGACGCCGGCAGGTTCGCGATCATTGTTACGTTTCTGGCGTTACTCGAGCTGATGAGGATGGGCGCTGTGCGGGCCACACAGGAGGAACGCTACGGCCGCATCGTGATCGAGCTGGCGGTTAACGACATCGCCACGGTGTCGCTTGAGAGCGTGGACGAGTACGAGACCAAGGCGGTGGCGGAAGAGGGAGCGGAGGATGGACGAAGCCAGTGAGCCGACGGCGGTGAGCGAGCCTGACGAAGCTGCAGCGGGTGAACCCGCACCGGCTGAGCCCGCACCGGGCGAGCCCGAGAGCGACGCCATCTCTGATCGCCTCGAGCGCATCATCGAGAGCGTCCTGTTCGCCGCCGGCACGCCGGTGAGCTTGCGCCGGCTGGTGGAGATTCTCGACGGGCCGACCAGCAAGGAAGTGCTCGCCGCCGTCCGCCGCCTGTTGCAGGAATACGCCCTTGGCCGGCGCGGCATTCAGCTGCGCGAGGTCGCCGGTGGGTATCAGTTCCGTACCGCACGCGAGAACGCCGAATGGGTGCGGGCTGTCTTCCGTGAGAAGCCGTCGCGGCTCGGGCGTGCGGCGCTGGAAACGCTGGCGATCGTCGCCTATAAACAGCCGGTGACGCGGGCCGAGATCGAAGCGGTGCGCGGCGTCGACGTCGACGGCGTTTTGAGCACGTTGCTGTCGCGGCGGCTGATCAAGATCGAGGGGCGCAAGGAGACGGTAGGCAGGCCGTTGTTGTACGGCACCACGGCCGAGTTCCTGGAAGTGTTCGGACTGAAGGATTTGAACGAGCTGCCGTCGTTGAAAGAGTTAGGCCCCGCTCCGGATTCAGACTATGAGGGAACTCTCCCGGACACCGAGCAACAAACGGCCCCCAGGGACGAAGCGGTCGAGGTCACAGCCGAGGCTGCAGGTGACGTCGATGCCTCAGCAGCAGCCGACGACGACGCAGCGCCTGCAGAAGCTCCTCAGCCAAGCGGGGATCGCGTCGCGGCGGAAAGCGGAGGAGTTGATCCAAGCGGGCCGGGTGCGCCTGAATGGCCGAGTGGTGACCGAGCTGGGGACGAAGGCGGACCCGCGGACGGATCGGATCACGATTGACGGCCGGCCGCTGCGGCTGTCGAGCGAACGCCTCTACATCCTGCTGCACAAACCGGTCGGGGTGGTCACCACGCTCTCTGATCCGGAGGGCCGGCCGACGGTGCGCGACCTGTTGCCGGAGGTCCGCGTCCGCGTCTTCCCGGCGGGCCGGTTGGATTATTACTCGTCGGGGCTCTTGCTCCTGACCAACGATGGCGAGCTGGCGCTGCGGCTGACACATCCGCGCTACGGCGTGCGCAAGACGTATCTAGCGAAGGTGAAAGGGACGCCTACCGTGGAGGCGCTCGAGAAACTGGCGTCCGGTGTACGCCTGGAAGAGGGCACCACGGCGCCGGCAGAAGTGCGGGTCATCCGCGGCAGCGATGCCAAGAGCTGGCTCGAAATCACTTTGAGTGAAGGGCGCAAACGCGAGGTCCGCCGCATGTGCGAGCAGGTAGGCTACCGCGTCGAGAAACTGACCCGTATCCGGCTCGGACCGCTGAACCTTGGCAGCCTGCAGCCCGGCCGACACCGCACGCTCACGGAGCGGGAGGCGCATCAACTGCGCCATGCGGTCGGACTGGAGTGAAGAGCGGCCACGATAGCTGGATCACAGTTGCGAGAGCTTTTTCGCGAGTCGGCAGCCCACCCTACCACAGGTTCGCTCTCCCTCCGGCAGAGGGTGAGGGTGCGGGCATTCAGGCACAGACGCGCCAGTCCGGGCTGAGCATTCTACCGGCTCTCCCTGTGCCCGTTGACTTCACACCGGCGCGCCGCTAAGCATCACCCCGGTTCATGCAGCGGGGTGGAGCAGTTCGGTAGCTCGTCGGGCTCATAACCCGAAGGTCGCAGGTTCAAATCCTGCCCCCGCAACCATTAGAAAGCCCCGCAAGTCAGGCGACTTGCCGGGCTTTCTTCTTCTTGGCGGCCGCGGGCGGGCGGCGCCTGGGTGCCATTGGGGTGCCGCCGGGTGCCACGCCGCCGGGTGGCACATCGTCGAGGCAGTTCACCTCGTTGCGCCGGTCGCGCGGCAACAGGTGCCCGTACACCGCGAGCGTAAAGGCCGGGCTGTGGTGCCCGAGCTGCTGCTGGATGTAGTGGAGATCCTTGCCGGCGGCCAGCAGCAGGCTGGTGTAGGTGTGCCGCAGATCGTGCATGCGGATGTGGCGCAGCTGCGCCGCCTGCAGGAGCGGGAGAAAGACCCGCCGACGAAACGCGTCGGCGTCCATGATCCCACCTTTGGTATCGGTGAACAGCCACTGACGGGCGGCGTTGGTGCATGCCTGCTCCCCGGCGGCATCTGGGGCCGGCCCCGGCCCGAACCGCGTGACGTACGCCGCTCGCAGCGTCTCCTGCAACTGCGCCGACATGTCAACGCGCCGGGTCTTCGTGTTCTTGGTGGTCGTCAGACGGTTGCGCACGAAGGCGCGCCGCACTTCGATGCAGCCGCCCTCCCACTGCACGTCGCCCCATTGCAGGGCGATGGCTTCGCCCAGCCGCAGCCCGGTGCGGGCCAGCAGCAGCAGAAACGGGTAATGCTTGCGGAACGGGAAGCTGACCCGCTTCCCGCGCTGGACGCTGTGGTCGCGCGCCGTCGCGAGCAGATGGGCCAATTCGTCGCGCGTGAGCGGCGAGATCTCGATCTTTTCCGCATCGCGGAAATCCGGGGAGCGATAGACCTTGCGGAGCCCGAGCGCCGGGTTGCTCGTAAGGAGTCCGTCATCGACCGCTTCGTTCAAGATCGTGGACAGCGTGCCGATGATCTTGCGAGCGGTCTTCGGCTTCAGCCCTTTCCGCCGCAGCGACAGCGCAAGCTGCTTCACCTCGGCACGCGTGATGGCGTCGAGCGCACGGGGGCCGAAGGCCGGGACCAGGTAGCGCTGCACGTTGCTGCGGTAATCGATGGTGGTGGACAGCTTCAAAGTCTGCTCGGCGGTGGCGAGGTAGTGCTCCGCATAGCTGGTGAACGTGGGAACGGTGCGGGTGTCCTGCAGCAGGCCGAGGTCGCCTGCGGCCAGGGCGCGACGGAGGTCGGTCGCCAGCTCGTCGGCGACGCCCTTGTCGCGCACGAATTTGCTGGTGCGCCGGCCGGCGTGGCGCACAAAGAGCCACCACCCGCCACCATCGGCTTTCTGGCGAATCGAGACGCCCATGGCTGACATGGACGCTCGAATCGGGGCAAGAGTCCAGTCCTGGGCACGCTGGCTACTGATGGCCGGTTCGCCGTTCGATCGCCATCACGGGGCGTCGGCGGCTTTGCGGGGCCGTACCCCGACGGTCCTCCACGGATGATCACCCAGGGCTTCAGTTTGGGTTTCGTTGCGGTTGCGAACCAGGGCGCCAACACCCTGTCGATCATGCTCGGCAGGGGCAAGGGCTTCGTTTCAATCATTCCACGGTTGAGCTGAAGGCATCAGGTAGGGGTGCACCCGGGAGGCTCAGTAAAGCGCCGCCGCCGCGCTAGGCGTCGAACGCCTGCCCCAGCTTGGTGGCCAGCGCCCGGCATTGTTGGCGCAAGCGCTCGAGATCGGCCTCCAGCGCGTCGATACGAGCGGCGAGATTCGCTACCGGTGTCGCCGGACCGGGCGATTCGGAGCTGGCGCCAGCGTATGCCGATTGCGGGACATCGATCGGATGGAGTCCGGGGCTCAACGATTGTACGTAGCGTTCGGCGCGCGACCCCGGCGCTGGTGGCACACGCTGCACAAATCCGCGCTCGATCAACGGCTCCACAATGTTCATGAGCTGATCCAGGGACTCGATCGGTTGCATCCGACTCGCACGCGTGCGCAGCTCCCCCGCGGTCTGCGGGCCGCGCATCAGTAACTCGGCCATGATCGCCAGCTCCGGAGCGTCCAGTCCGAGGCCATCCTTGCCGTTGTGACAGTACTTCTCCACCCGGCTGTTTCCCGGGAACACCTTGCGCGCCAGGTATTTCTGCACCAAGCGCTCCAGCGCCATGAGCACCTGATCTTCCTTGAGCGCCAAGACCGGATCGCGATTGCTCTTCTGATTGGCGCCGTTCATCGCGGCGTTGACGGTCAACGGATACTGCTCAGGGGTCGTCAGCGCCTTCTCGATCAGCATCCCGAACAGCCGCGCCTCGTACGGGTCCAACTGTACGTCACGCTGCATGCACAACCCACGCTACCAGAAAGGGGCGGGAGGCGGAATCCTCCGAGGCGGCACAGGAGGAGGCCGCAAAGTACGGAGCGCCAGGCCAACCGGATTTCTACGCCGATGAAATTGAACTCCGTTTAGAGGTGATGGCTAGCGGCGAGCTCTGGATTCTTAGGCAGCGGCGCCGAAGCCAACACCACGGCCGGCACCCGCGTGGTCTTCAACCGCGGCAAACCAAACCCCATGGCGCCGTGTATATCGAACGCCGGCCCGAGCTGCGCGTCGTGGAAAACATCGGGCCGGCCCTCTATTATGTACCAAAAGAGATGACGTTCGAGGCGGTACGGTGACGTTCGACTACGACCCGACGATGGACGAGCTTCGCCTTATCGGCGAGCGCAACCTCGAATTCATGCAACTTGTCGCGAAGCATTGCGCACACATGAAGGTGGTGCTGTCACCGCTCGGGGGTCGCGGAATGGCCGAGGAAATGCTCCATCTGCCGCTGAACGAACGGACAATTCGTTGCGAGCATGCGAAGAAGGCGGCCGGATTGGCGATTCGACTGGACTGGATCGCCGTTGAGTTCTATCGTGATAACTGCGTCGAGTGCACCTTCCGCGAGCCTCGGGGCATTCCCAACCTCAAGATGCACGTTGAAGAACTGGATCAACGCGCCGCGGCGGAAGAGGCTGCGCGTGAGCAGGCGCGGCAGAAACGGGACGCCGAGCGCGAGGCGCGCCGAGTTCGTCGCCAGCGCCTATTGGCGGGGGAGCCGTACGCTACGATCGAACAAATGGCGCTCCTCGATCGGCTCGACGCTGAGCCGCCTGATTATGACGCCGCCACGCAGCTATGCACCGTTGCCCAGCATGCGCCGGAGCTGTTCACGCAAGCGGCCGTCGCAGTGATCATCGAGACCGCCCGCGCGACCAAGCATCCGGCACTGCTCTCCACGCTGCGCGCCCTGGCGCACGCGGGGCGTGTTGACGCCGGAGAGGCAACTGGGGTCGCGCTAGAGGTCCTGGTGTGCTCAGCGGTGGTCGAAGCCGCATATTTTATTGTCGACTTCTCGGAACACGTCGACGTTGCGGCCCTCGCGTCGGCGCTCGATTCGTTGCTGATCCTTGCGGGCCGGTGCGGCTATGGGATAGCCCACGAACTACAACCAGAGCCCAAGCCGCTCGTCGCAGCTCTACGCATTGCGCCCATCCTTGTACTCGAACGCGTCGAAGCGTGGATCGCTTCCGGTGATGACTTCCATGCATCGCACGGCGCACAGGCTGCTGTGGCCGTCGTGGGGGCGGAACCGGGAACGGCTCCGGTGATTGCGTCGCGACTTCTCGATCGTCTCGCCCTGGTGCGGGTCGGGCTTCTCACGCGCGCCGATATGGATGGACCGCTGCGAGCGATCACGCATGGGCTTACGGCGGCACTCCTCGCGCGACCGGCAGAAGTCCGCAATCTAATCGAGCAGCGCGCTAGGTCTTTCTCGCAGCAGCTGTGCGACTCGCTCTTCGCGGCATTCGACGGCATGGTCCGCCGTTCGCTTGGGAACAACGGTGACCCTGCGCTCCCTACCGACGCTGGCCTGATGGTGGTCGAGTTCAGCCTTCAGCGATTGAAGCAAGACTGGGGCACGGGGGTTTCGGTCGAGGCAGCGGACACACTCGAGCTGGTCGCACGTTACCACCCTCAGCTCCTTGAAGGACGAACGCTCAGAGTCTGGGCGGCAGTCGTCGAGGAAGCGCAATGGGTTAGGCCAACGCCACCGCCCCTGAAGGTCACATTTGCGGAGAGCGAAGACTTCCTCGACTCCATGACCGCCACGAGCGCACATGCAGGACGGCTCGCGCGTCTGCGAACCACGCTTGACTTACTCCTAACCCGCGATCCGGATACCGTCGCAGCGACCGTCTTCGCCGTCCTAAACGAGAAGGAACTTAGCGACGAGTCGATCCTCCAGATTCGTGCGGAAGCGGTGCGCGTTCTCGGTCCGCTCGGATCCCAGCCACGCTTTCTGCGCTTGGTGATCCCATACCTCTATACGGCGCTATTGGGGGCTGACGTGCGCTTGCGAGCGACCGCTGTAGACGCCTGGGCCGAGATCAGGCAGAAGGTGGCAGTTCATGAGCTTCCTGCCGAGCTCGATGCGCTTGTGCCGGTACTCCTCGGCGATCCGTATCTCGCCGTCCGGCTACGCATGCTCAAGGCAGTACGAACACTTGGCATTAGGGATGACATGATCGAGGTCGCGGCGCTCCGTGTGATCGAGGTTGCGTGGCAAAAGCCGGAGGCGCCGGATGCGATCGAGGACGCTGTGCTCGTGCTGCAATGGCTCGCTTCGCGCACGCAGGAACCGCGGACCGCGACCAAGATTCGGCAATTCTGTCTGGAGTTCGCGGGGCAGCTCAACGCCTACCGTGTCAGAGACTTCGTGCTGCGCGCCCGTGACGACTTCGCGCTTTACCCGCGGTATGCTGATTTGTTGCTCAAGGCGCTGACCTCCGACCTGCTTCTAGACCCGATGGATGATCAAGGTAAGCGGTATGTCGAACTGCTGTGGCATGTGCCTCCGTCGATCCTCGCTGCACGTGTCGGGTCCGTTGTCGCGGCAGCGCGTGCACATCTGCCGCAACTGCCGTATCGAGCGCTTCGCTATGTAGAAGTGCTCCAGCAAGCCGGGCTCTTTACGGAAGCCGCCAACCTCTCCGACGAGATCGTGTTCGCCGTCCCCGACACTGCCGAGTTCGCGACAGGTCGCTCACACTCATTAGTCGTACAAGCAGCCGCCCATTTGGAATGCGAGGTCGCGGGCGGCAACGCAGATAGGGTTGCGTACTGGCTGGAACGGTGGCGGGAAACGCTCGAACTCTACTGCCGTGCTCGCGCCGAGGCCGAGCGATGAGCGGTCCGGACACCGCGTTCGAGCGTCGGCGCGTGACACGCGCCCGGACACTCGAAGCGTTGACGCTCGAGGACGACCCAAAAGCCACGGCTAAGCGGCTCGCCCGCGCTAGCGTCGCGGTTCGAAGCGATGTGGCGACGGGCGACGACACACGCGAGGGCTTCTTCCGGCGCAACTATGCGGAGGCCTTGAACATCGCAGCCATGCTGAATCTGTGGGACGCTTCGATACGCCAAGCGGACTTCGACGCCGACCGTCATCTGCGGGCGGCACAGCGACGCCTCGAAACGATACGCCTGTATCGGAACGATCCTCTTTTCGAACCGCTCAATGCGGCGCTCACTTCCATAGCTGCGGTCGCTAGTCCTCGCGACGTTCGCGTCGCGCTCGAGGCGCTCGCGCGCGTGCCCGTGCCGCTCCAACTGCTGGATCGCTGGCGTGAACGAAGGCACGGGCGGCGTCCAATCGGCGAGCGACACGTCGAACGGCCCCTCGTTGTGTGCATGTTCGAGATTGATGGCGCCGTGGTGACGCACCCACACGTCATCCATCTGAATCGGGTCTACGAGGTGTGCACACGCACCCGCGTGACGGATTGGCCCGAATGGGCTAGTAGTTTGCGGTTGGAGTTTCTCTCCGTGCTGTCACCGGACGACTTGAGCCTTCCAGTTTTCGAAATGCTCAAACCTAGTGATACGGACCCAAGTGGTGCAAATCGAATCTGGTCGCTTGCAGCAACCGGTTCTCTGGTCCTTCGCGTCGCGCAGGCGCCGGGCGCCGCGCCGTGGCGTCCGCGCGTCGCAGCGTCGTTTATTGCGCCCGCGCGCATCGAGGCGGCCAGGGTGGCTGGCTACACAGAACTGCGCCTGCGTGCGTTCGATGAATCGCGCGATCGTCTCACGGGACGAGCATCGATCGACGAGCGCCTTCTGTCGATGTACGGCCAACTTTGGGGGACCGGCATCCCGGATGCCGAGATCGCGGCGTTCTGCCGCTTCTTCACTGCCATTTCACTGGCGGCGCAAGCGATTCAAGCCGACCGCGCATACGGTGAAGGAAAGCGTCTGAGTGAGGCTGCGTTCCACGATGATCTGGAGCGACGGCTACGGTCGGATGCCACACTCGGTGGTCGTCTCGAACGTCGAACGCCGGCGGGTGGTGGCTATCTCGACCTGCTGCACGACGGCATCAACGCGGAACTGAAGGTTGAGAACGACAAGCCAGCGTCCGTGGAGGGAGCAGCGAAGTACATGGGGCAACCGGTGCAGTACGCGACGGACCGCGGCAGTCAGCTCTCGATCCTGTGCGTCCTCGACCGATCGGCAAAGCGCGCTCCCGTTGGCGAACTCCCCAACTATTTCGGTTGGCTGATCCCTGCACTTCACGGCCTCGACGACGTGCGTTATCCGTCGCGCGTCGGGACGATCATCATCAATGCCAACCTCCCGATGCCCAGCCAGTGGTCGCGTCGGCCTGTGCCGAGGGCCAGACAGCGAGGTGCTCGCCCGCAACTGCGTGCGAGTGTATCTCACCGGTGCCGTTGGTTCAAAGCCGTTTGAGATGTCGTCCTGCGAGCAGGACACCCTTGGGGCTGGGGGTTACCAGTACGGCCTGGGCGCGACCCCAGCATCTCTGCAGTTGGTGCATAGGTCAAACGGACTAGTGCCATCTGGGCTAGCTCTCAAGAATAGGCGGCCACGGCCAGCGGCTTGTAGTACCGTACTCGTCGCTTGGAGCAGCCAGAGGTCCTCTGCTGGCCGGTCGTCCTCGTAGTGTTGCTGGCCCGCAATGTTGTTGCCGCATCGGTCGCAACGGTGGTGCGGTGTACCGCGGAGCATGCATCTTTGTAGCGGCACGCTGCCCTTGGTTCAAAGCCGTGTGAGATATCGTCCGCCCTTGGAGGACTTTAGCGTAGCGAAGCGGGCAGTGATCCCGCGAGCGGAGCGGTGGCGCCGGCGATCGGGCCGGCGGCCTGAAAACGCCATCCACTAGGACCGACAAGGAGGCCTGGATCCGGCGGCGCGGACTTCGAGGTGGAACAGCGGTGAAACCCTCATGTCGTCGTGGCTACCTCATGTTGAGGTGGTGAAACCATCGAACAATCGCCTTCGCCAGGTCCTTTTCGTACTGATCGGCACCTAACGACTCTACGGCGAAGTCATCCGTTCGAATCGTGATGGGGCAGCCGCGCCTTTCACAGAATTCTCGGGTATAACCTCTTACGTAACTCTCCGCGTCGCGCAGTACTTGGCCCTCTGGAGGCAAACCCAGAAACAACCTGTCCCTCCCGAAAACTCAGGCTCACACGCTCTGGCAGGGCGAGAGAACTTGTCGATGCCGTGAGCAGCTGACATTTCTTGTCACCGCTTCGCAGCTTCGGTGCGCCAGGCCAAGCCTGGCCGATCTTGCAACCTGAAAGGAGGTTGAACTGCGAATTGCCCGTTCAGCAGGGAGCGACCCGAGCGTGAGTTGGAGTGATCCAACCGGCGAAGCCTTGGGAAGCGAACCCGTGAGCCGTAACGCAAGTGAACCCGAATCGGCCTCGTGAAGCGCAGTGAGAGTGGCTGTGAATCGGCGTCGAATTTTGCCCCCCGCGACTCGATGCTCAAGTAAATGCAACCAAAGAAGAATTTACCCGTTAGCGGGGTCTCGATCGGCGTCCAACTCTGACCCCCTACGAACTGCGAAAAGCGATTTGAACACAAGAGCTTCCGCCGCTGTGGACAGGGGTCACCGTTGGACGCCGATTCACAGTTGGACCGACATTTCCAGTAATCACCCCGCCCCGAATGGGTGGGCGTTGCGCGTGCAGGCTGCGTTCGTCCCTCAGACCTTCCCGAGAAGCGTGATCAGCTCAGCCACGACCTGGACGTCATCCTCAGCCCTCGGTGCAAGCACGATCGGCTGGAACTCGGGATTCAGCGGGGAGAGAATAATTCGCTCGTGCTGCCAGCCGCCGTCTGGGTCGGCGATCTTCTCTGACGAGTACCGCTTGACGGTGTACGAGCCTCCCGTGTCCGGATCAGCTGGGCCGCGGTACTCTGCAAGGACAATCTTGCCCTGCCGGGTGCCGACGGGCTTGGCGCGGAAGAGGCAATAGTCGCCGTCGTGGATGCGCGGCTCCATGGACCGGCCGACAGCGCGAGCGACAAACATCTGATCGTCGAGGCGACCGAGGCCCTCGGCTTGAATCCAGGCTTCTGGCTCGACGGCTTCGCCATTGCCAAAGTAGCCGGCAGCGGCCTTGAGGCTGTAGAGTGGCAGCAGAGTTTTGAACTTCTCCTTCTTGATGCGTTCGTCGTCGATGGGAACAAGGCGGAGCTGCGGTTCAGTGCCAACGGCGAGCGCTGCTACAAGCTGGGCGAACGTCGCGATATGGGAGGACAGCGCAGCCTCGAACTTCCTCTGCTGGACAAAGAGGTAACGCCACGGCCCATATGAAGTGCCGCTCATCTTTTCGCACCACGCTTCGGCGGCGTGGCGCTTCAGAAACGTATTGGGGCGAATCTCACCCTTGGTTTCCGCGAGCCACATGACCTCGCGGCCGTCAGCTTCACGCACTGTGACGATGAAGTCTGGGTAGTACTGCCGGGGACGGCTGTTCTCGTAGTGTGAATCGGCGTTGAAGACTGACCCTCTCGTTTCTTGACGCAACTCATTGATCCACTGTCGAAATATGCTATTCAACCGGGGGTCACGACCGGCGCCGATCGTGACCCCACCTGATTCGG
>Ga0187884_10000853_pt1 | contig 29566 bp, 34 predicted proteins | sample June2016WEW_20_4_FD_132983 | JGI IMG/M metagenome (GOLD analysis project Ga0187884, IMG submission 132983) | Peatland microbial communities from SPRUCE experiment site at the Marcell Experimental Forest, Minnesota, USA - June2016WEW_20_40 | ecosystem: Environmental > Terrestrial > Soil >...
GCTCGCTGGGTCACTTGCGCCATCCGGTAGCTTGACCGATATCGCCCCGAGCGTGTCCACGTTCAAGGTGGTCACACCGCCCCCGCTGGCACTCAGGTCCGGCATCCAGTGCAGAACCATGCCCGGTGTGTACACATCAAGGGTGGGGCTGAGAGCACAGGTGTACGCGCTTCCCGATGCGCTCGCGGAAGCGCACAGAACGGCCGCGCCGCTTTGCTCCGCCCAAGGCGTCTGCACCTGTGCAGTATCCAGCTCCGTTTCCACGTCGATACGAGATCCGGTGTCAGTTAGGACATTTACCAGCCCCGGTCCCGTCACGAAGTTCAGCGTCGCGTGGCTTCCTACCGCCGTTCCGTCCGCCATTACGGTGAGATTTCCGCCCCCAACCTGTGACCACGTCAAGCCATCTCCACGCCAGAGCGTATTGTCCGTTGTCAAGCGTACGATCCGCACCGTCCCCGTCGTAGTCGGAGGCAACACCGCAACGCCGGGAAAATCAATATCGGGATTTGGATAAGTGCCTACCACACTTCCGCCAGCCGCCCCCGCCGCCCCCAGTCCAGCCGGTATCGTCGGCGTGGCCGTCTGCCCGAGGCAGATGGCCGAGAATGCTGCAAACATGAGAAGTCGTTTCATTTCATTTCCAGATCATGTGGATAGCCCTGTGCGCCCGCTTCCAGTGGCGCGTTGCCGTTTCGGGACTGGATTGCAGGCGTTTCATGGTTTCTTTTTCGCTCGTAACTCTGCGTCCGCAAGCATTCCGGCGCAGCCATTAAAAAGCTCTTGCGATGCCGTGATAGTGGCTTGCATCTGCACGATTTGCTGGTCTTTCTGGGCTACTTGCTGTCGGAGTTGCACGATCTGATTTTTCAGCACTTCGGCACATGCTGTCGGGTCTCCCGTGATATTCAGCGTCCCATCAGCCATCAGCGCACACGCATAAGGCGCTGGTGCTGCCTGAAATTCAGTGGTTGGAGGTTTCGGCTTTGGCTCTTGCGCGAACAGCACCAAGCCAACGAATGCGAGAGCGATGGTTTTCATGGCTTATTGCACCTGCTTTTTGATCGGCAGTGGAACCGGCTTCACAAGCACTGCCGGGTCTGCCTGAGAAGCTGGCACCGGCGCTGCATTCAACACCGCAGCCTTAACCGCTGCCACTTGCGCCGCTTGAGCGTCGATCACCTGTTGCACGCTGTCGGGAGGGAAGTTGGCAAGCGCACCTTGGAAAAATAGGTTGATATTCTGGAAGATCGCATCCCCAACGCCCAAGTACTTCGGCGTCTGCGTGGCCTGTCCCTTTTCGTCCGTGGCGGATGTCTGGTTAGCTGGTGCTGCAACATAATTCGAGATGGCCGTCTGCACATCCGCTGATACTGGAATGCAGATCTGCTGGTCTGGTTGTGAAGCATCGAGCTGGTAGCAGAGTTGTCCGTCTGCCCATGCGCTGATGCTGAGAATGAGAGAGATGAGAAGTGTTTTCATGACTGTTTTCCTATGGACACGTCAAAACTGTGGCCACAATGCTGCACGTGTGGCCACCCAAAACGAAAGTCGAACCGCCCAAGGTCATAATTCCAGCGGCGGTCACGTTGAACTCGCTCACACCTGCTACCTGCAAGTTCATCAGGTCTGCCGTGCTACCAGCCGCCGCGTTGACCCCGATCTGCGTTCCGTTCGCTGATCCTACAAACTTCCCTGTAGTTGCTCCATCCCACGCTCCTGACCCTATGGAGAGGGTGGCGTAGTTGGGGGTGGCGGTGGGGGCGAGGGGAATTCGTGTCACGGGTAGTCCTAGCACTCCAGCAGCAATACGTGATATTGCAGTGTCAGGAGCGGTGGCAGAATCGTTTGCCCCAGGCCGAAAGCCTAGAGTATGGTCCCCCCGTACCGAGACTGAACTATTTGAAAACTGGAGTTCTGCGCCATTACCGGGGGAAGCGAAGTTAAGGGCAGCACCATTCATGTACATTCCTGCGTTCAGGTATGCTGCAAAACTGAAAGATGGGGCACTGCTACTTCCTGCTGGCTGTGCTATTTGACCCGTCGGAGACACTGATAGCACATTGGTATCCCCTCCACTCGGAGGATGGTAGAACAACCCCCAATAGCTTGCTCCTGTGGTGGCCCCCTGAACTGGAACAACGCAGGAACGGAAGCCTACAGGCGTGGAAAGACCCGTCCCCGTGGCCCAACCTTGGCCGATCTGCTCGAAACAGGGCGACCACTGCTGCGCTCCGTTGGCTGCTGGCGTCGTGTTCTGCAAAGTGAGGGCATCGGTGGGAGTGGTGCCAAGCAACGTAGAGGGTATCGAAAGACTATCTGTCGCTACCGTAGGCGAGATCACTCCACCACTGGAACGGGTGAATGGGCCAGGGCCGGTAAGCACGAACTGGCCAGCCGTCGTACACGCGCTTACCCCATTCTGGCACTGGTACAGGCCAGTGGAAGTCGAGCAGAACGAACCCGCTGCGCCTGCTGTGGGGGGATTGGTGGCGCAGGCGGAGATGCCACCGCCGGCGGAAGGTCCGATCAATGTCCAATCCCCTGCCACTGAACACGCGCCCGTAGTGTGGCATAGGTACTGCGAGGTCCCGATCACGCAGGTTTGTCCTGCCGTGCCCGAAGCCAACGGCGTGGAGCACTCGTATGACTTCCCGCAAGCCGGGGGAATGGGTTGTGAGAACGCGCTCAATGCACTCAGGGAAACGATGAAAAATAGACGCCAGTTCATAATCCGCTCCTTACCCTGCCACACCCCAACAGACTGGGATTGCGCCTTCACCCGCTACGTCCGCATCCAAGTAGAACTGATACGGAGACAGAGAGGTGATCGGCATCCCCCCGGATGGCGGAAGGCTGTAGGCTCCGCCGCCCGGTTCGATGACGCCGACGATTACACCCATGTCATCGTAGTTCCCTGAGCCGGCCGCCGTGGGCTTTCGGAGGATGTAGACCCGTCCAGTGTTCGGAATCAGGCCATGCCCGCCTTGCCCAGTCGGCTTGTAGCCGTGCAGGATGATCTGATTGCAGGTTGGCGTCGGTCGCATTCCTGCTACTCCGCCGGGAGCGGTAGGCGTCTCCGGCGCGTCATTGTTGAGCGGATCGACGTTCACCGTCAACCTCACCGGCACGCCCGGTGTCACAACCTCAACGAAACCCAGCGGCCAGTTTGAGCCGGAACGATCCTGAAGTATGCTATTTCCCATTTCCTTCTCCTCTACCATTAAAACACAACCACTGCCACGGACACGGGGCCGGGGTATCGCACGCGGGCCGACGCCTTGATTCCTCTCGCCAATTCTGAGGAGTGGAGGCCATCCTCCCTGTCTCTTGCGCCACCTCGCGGATGAAGAACTCGCGCTCCGCGTTCGGAACCTGCTGGACGTTCAGGTGGTGAATCGCTTCCACCCCATCCCGTTTCATCAGCGCAACCCATTCTTCCGGGTCTTGCCGGTCGCAATCCGCCAGAAACAGAGATTCCCACCCGCTACCCATTGTCGAACCGTCCCGGTGCTGAAATGCCCACCTGCCCGGTATCGCCGGGTGTCGATACGCCTTGCACCAGGGGCCGTGCTGCCGTCCATGGCGCCGACTGCCGATTTCCACCACATGCAGCATCATCGGCACGTCCGCGGCGGCCACGTCTCCGAAGACGGCCCAAGAGTGTAGAATCCGGGCTATGGCGTCATCGTCCAACTTGTCCACAGAGCACCAGTGGTGGAGTACCCCGCTTTGGTCCCTGGGAGCCGCTACGCGCCACCGAAGCGTTGGGGTGAGGGAAACCACCGGGACGGGTTCGAGGGCCAGCAGGACCGTGCCGCCAAGCGCAGCGCACAGGGTTTTAAGCGCACAGCAGAAGTCGCGGGCCAGCGGGAAGGGATCGCAGGGAACATCCAGACCAGGATTCGCCGCCAATTCCATGAACCGAGTGGAGTATTCTACTCCTGTTTCAGCCGCATCCGCTCCGTTGCTGATTGCAAAGACCGCTTGGCGCATCAGGTGATCGAAGAGGGCTTTGGGCCACCAGCGGCCTTTCGGTTCGGCTTGCTCGATTCTCCAGCGCCGGGGACAGCGTTGAAAAGTCGTTAGCTCACTGGCTGTCAGGGGGTCAGGCATCAGGGCTGCTCCCTCTGGCGGCGCACCTCATCAAGAGACGGTGGCTGTGCAGTCCGATCTGAGTTGACCGCCGATCCCATTGCCCTCGTTGCTGCTGGAATCGCATTCCTCGCTATCCGGCCTCCGACACCAGCAAGTCGGCTCTTTGCTGCCTTGGCGAGCGTGATTGCAAGGCGGCTTTTGATCTCCGGGTCGTCCAAAGCCATCACCGCCATCGCAAGAATTCCACCCGCCATCCCACCCTCGGCCCCGGTCTTGGTATCCCCGGACATGACGCCGCTGAATAGCCCAGTGCTGGCACCCACGACTGCCGGAACCAACCCGATCATGTTCTTGTTCCGTTGCCTGCCCACGAACTTTCGTAGTTGCTCTTCGAGTTCGATGAACTCCTTGTCTTGCCGGTTCAACCCCTCCACTTCAGGGAACAACGCGGTGATCTGCTCTCGAAGCGTGTGAGCCATGTTCTTTTCCGCTTCGAGCTGGGCGCCGCCGAGAGACCCGTACCCTCCCTTGTTGAACCGATACGTGCCCTGCTTTTCGAGTTGCGCTTCTTTCAGAGTGAGCGGAACATTGACGGTCGTGGAACCCTTCCCCACCGGAACCATCTTGCCGCTTTCCTCTTCGACTCCTGGGGCGATCTTCGTGTACGGGGCTTCATACGAATGCCGCTTCATGTACGAATCACGCACTTTTTTGATGGCTTGAATGTCTTCGTCTGAGTACGCTTGCTTCTCGTAGTGCTCAAGAAGTACGTTGAGACGGTCGCGTACTGTGGTAGGGTCAATGACTCCGCCAAGGTCCGTGGACTTCCTCGCAACCTCTTCGTTGATCCTTTTGGAAGTTCTGTCCACGGCCTGTATCAAGCTCGCATATCCAGTTTCGCTGGTGGGGACTCCCGCCTTCAGCCCTGTCTTGATGATTCGGTTGGCTTCCTCCACTTTCAACGCAGTCGAAGGCTTTAAGGCGCTGGCATAGAGCGATGTAGGGTGAAACTTTTTCAGCACGAAACTGAATGGGGCCGCTATCATGCGCCCACCGAACTCTCCGGCGCCTTGCACGGCGGCTTCAGTCCCAACACGTTTCGCAAACTCACCCGCGCTACGGGGCCGGTCGCTTGTGCCAGCGGCGGTCTTGATACCCTGTTCTACCGTTGAACCCGCCGCCCCTCCAAGAGCCGCGCTGCCTGCTCCGATGGCCGCATTTAGCAGCCATCCGGCCCCGGCGACTTCGGGGGCCAGCCATACGCCCACACTTCCTCCAACCCAAGGCAACGCTCCAATCGCCGCTTTCCCAGCTTTCCCCAAATCTTTATTGGTCACATTCGGCAAGGTTGCCGGTTTGTTCCCTTTCGGAAATGAGAAGTTCGCCGGCAGCGTATCGGGTTGAGAGAAGAAATCACGCGGTAGCGTGTCGGGAGCGTCTTGTGTCTGAGCCGCCATGATTTACTTCTTGTCCTTCACCCATTGCGTACCATCAAACGTGTATCCCGCTCCGTTGTATTGCTGCTTGTCGCCTTTCTTCGGTACTCCCGCTCCACCCGATGCAGGCGGTGTCAGTGTTCCGTTCGGTGAAGGTTGACGTTGTGGTGTTGCCGTACCTGCGATGTCGCTACGGAGGCTTGCAACTAACTGGGCTTTCTCCCCCTCAATTGCCGAAGTTCGGTTTTTAATGTCGGGTATAACAACGCTCTGCATAAAGCTCGCCAACTGTCCGTTTGAAATTCCCTTACTGAACAATAGATCGGTCGCGTTCGCTTCGCTGACTTGCACACCGGCCGCTGAGACGGAACCTTGCATGATCTTGCCCCACTCGCGCGCCACGCCATGCAATTGTGCCGCGAGGTTCAAAGCTTCCGAGTCTCCAGTGCCGGTCTTGAAAGCCCCGCTGATTCGGTTGACAAACTGAAGATCGCTCCGTTGCCAGGCGTCGCTGAGTTTCTGGGCAACCTGCATGTTCCGGTCCAAGGTCCCCTCAAACTGCTGAATGAGGGCACCCATTGAGGTGACCCTGCCCAATGCGCCGGTATCAGCCTTGATCTTTCCGCGAATGGCAGGTAAATCCGCCGGTGTCAGACCTAGATCGGCGAGCAATTCCCCCGCGCGACCCAACATCAATTCACGCGCGTTCTTTTGCCCTTTCCCGGCTCCACTTCCAAACCCCGTGAAGGGTAGATGTGTCGTGGCGATGTAGTCCCATGCGCCAACGTCAATCGTCAAGTTCCCCGTAGGGTTTGCAATCGACTTCCCGCCCGGTACATACTTCTTGTCCACTTGATCTGCAACGGTTGTGCCAGCTTTTTTTGCGACTGCGGCTGGCTTTGCTGCGGCTTTCGCTTCCGCGAGTTCCTTGGCGTGTTGCGCTTTTAAGGTTTCGATTTCCTTGGCGTGTGCTGCTTTCGTGTCCTCAAGCGTCTTGGCATCGGCTCCTTTGAGTTTCGCCAATTCCTCTGCCTGCTTGTCTTTCATCTCCTGAAGTTCGCGCTGTGCCTTGTCTCGCTCTTCTTGGAGTTTCAGGCGATCCGCAGACGTTGCCTCTTCTTTTCGGATTTCTTCATCCGTCCTGAACTTCGCTGCTGCCTGTTGCCGCTGGGTCTGCTCTTCCTGGGTGAACATCGGGGTATACAGCGGTGAAGGATTGCCATGTTGAGTGGCAGGTTGCGGTTGCGTTTGGGACACTTGCTGCTGTGCCGCTGGTGCCGCCAACTGAACTCCCCCCATGCGCTTCTGCGCTTCGGGATCTGGCTGATGCTGTCGGTTTGGGAAAATGCCTGCCGGTGGCGCGGCTGGTGGTTTATACTGACCTGGGAACACTCCTGGCGGCTGTGCGCCCGGTTGCGCTCCTGGAGAGGATACTTGCTCTTGTGGGGACGTTCCCTGCTGCGCTTGTGGCGCTCCACCCTTCGCCTTTGGAGGAACGAGTTTCTGAAGCAGTTGACCGAGAGGGCCTGCCTTCTTTTTGGTCGCCGGGCTTAGGAACTTCAGGTAAGCCGCCAGTTTCTCCTGGACTATCGCGTTGTGGTCGCCTTTGTAGATTTGCTTTTCGGTAGGTTGACGTGCGTCGGCCATAACGGACTGAATCTCGGACCAAAGGTTTGCACGCTGCTCTTTGATCGACGCCTGTTCCTCTTCGTGCGCGCGATCCATCTTCGGGCCGATGGCTCCCATCAGCCCCGTGAGGAATCCGCGCGGTGCCCCTGGTCCTGGCGTCATGGCTTAACCCTTCGACATCCGCTTCCGGTACGTCTTCGCTTGACGTTTAGTGAGAACCCGCTCCCCCCGTTTCAATCTCGCGGGTCCGGTCTTTCTTACCGTTCCGCCTCTGTGGAACGACTTTAGGCTACCAGCCAGCTTGGACCCTTCTGCCATCATGTCCATGCCGCCTCCGCCCTTCTCTTTACCGCCCTTCGCTTCCGCTTCTCTGGTGCTATGGGACTTGGTGGATTCCTTTACGATCCCACCAGCTTTCGATAATGCCATCATCCATCCGCCCATTACTTTCCTCCCGCCATCATAAGGCTTCCAATTAGTTGCCCCCACTGTTCCTGAGTATTGGCGTTGATGTCATAGGATGTTGTCCTGCTGTCGGTCGCGTTCCCCATGATTGACTTCACCGCGTCTGCGCTAAGTCCCAACGCCTGTAGCGCCTGCCCCATCTCAGAGGTCCCGATGGTGGCTTGCTCGCTGGCTACCTGTTGCAAACCTTGCGCTCCTGCCGTTCGCCCGCCCACAAGGTTCTGGTTGATGATGTTGTCGATGGTTGAACCCGTGGACGTGGTTGCCTCTCGATTCGCCGCCACCGTTCCGCCGGTTCTCCCGGTTCCGAAGGCCCCTTCGGTTTTCCGAGTGGTGTCCCCTTGCGCGAGTGCGGCATTGATTGATGGTGCGGAGTTTTGCGCCGTCTGTGTACGGCCAGCCGTGAGGAGGTTTTGCCAGTACTGCTCTGCTGTGCCGAGTCCCGCTTTGGCGGTGCTCAGGTCTGCTGTGCCAGTAGCTGCCCCAGTGGTGCCGAGGCCAAGCGACTGATTGTAGATATTCCAGAGACCGCTCTGCGCTGAAAGCTGCGTTGCTCTGTCGGTCTTTGCGCTGCTACCGCCAATTCCAAGGAAACCCGCCCATGGGGCCTATCCCTCCTTACGAATGAATGCGTAGACTGGGCTGGAAATCTTCTCCATGCCGAATCGTTCACAGAGCCGTTCCGAAATGGGGCTATCCGCGACACAGATGTAGGCCCGCGCCTGTACCTCTTCGAGAAATTCTTTCATTTTCGCGGCCAGCGTTCTGCCCGTCTCTCCGTTGTCACGAAAGTCGGGTACGAGTTTAATCATCGGCCCCAGCAGCGAGATCAACTGAAAAGCGAATGCCTCAACCACTACGCCGTCTGCCACCGCGCCCAATACGCGGCAAGTAGGCTGCTCCGGGTTGATATTCAGTTGAACCATGCCGCGAGCCGCCAGACTGGGGTTGACCAGTGTTTCCACTTCGTCGTCATTCAACCAGCGGAATTCAATCATGGCTTCATTCTCCCCCTAACCTCCGAGGATTGCAAGGGGTTAGGGTTTATTTTCCGGTGGCGGAGGGGCTGGTTTGTCAACGCAGGTTGCTTTTTGCCCGTCCAGCATCTTTCCGTCTGACGTGCAGGCCGCGTCCGCTTCCTTCAGAACGGCCTGAAGGTTCGTCATCGCCGCGTCTCTCTGGCTGTTGGCGATCACGTAGTCCCGTTGTGCCAGGGCCAGCTTCGCGCCGAGCTTGTCCGTGAATGCGGTTGGCTTGGCCGGTTCTGTCGGCTTCGCCGGTTGCTGTTGCGCCATTCCGACCAGGGCAATGGCTAAAATTGAAATCGTAAGCGTAAGTTTCATAATTCCATTTTAGAATGAAACACAGATTCCCACCACAAACTTAGTACAAATTCCAGTACCAGTGACACCGCTATAAGATGTTCCCTGAGATACTAGACTTAGAGTCATCGGGGCATTATTATAGGTTATGACATCAAACGAGTCTTGAGTCGCCCCTGTTCCCGCTGTGACTTGAAAATTCATAGCAGTGGCGCCCGGCGTCATCTGGATGTATGATGTGCTGGTAGTTGGCGACATCACCAGGAATGCATAATTGTCAGTAGGCTTAAGGTAACTGTACTGACGATCAAGCTGGAATACCAATCTTCCTCCAGACTGGTCATACACGTCCAGAAGATCCGCCGAGCCTCCGGTGTACCCATTTACGGTCAAGGCAATCCGGTCAAGACCAGGCGCAATAGAAATCGGTCCGCTAAACGAATTAATCGTTGAGATGTTATCTGCCACAATAGCCTGAACATGAGCGAATCCATAAGAATCCACATAGAGAGCCTTTAATGAAGTGCTCCCTGGGTTATACACGTCGAACGGATCGACAGTGGCTCCAGCCTGAGAGTAGACACTTAACGCCGTGTACCCCGTTCCTGCGGCGGTTATCGAGGTGGCCCCCGTATAAGCCACATCGAACACATTAGTACCGGATGAATGGTTGTAGACCTGAACCAAATCTGCCGTCCCAGCGCTGTATCCAGACACGATCAGCGGAACAATGTTGCTCGTTGGAGTTGCCGCAAGATGCCCTGTGGTGAAGATCGTGCCGCCTGCCGTGATGTCCTGAACGTGTCCGATGTTGACCACTGACGGGCTACCAGTGGCGTACTGAATGATTCCCGTATTTCCCGTGTACCCGGTCCCGTTGGAGGACGGAAACTGAATGTAGTAGCCAGCCGTGTTGGTGGGCGTGTAGTTGGCCGTTACCGATCCAGTGAAAATACCGCTCGAACCGTTGACTGTGCCAAGGTAGGCGTTGGCGCTTCCATCAATGATCTGGGTGTTGTAGATGTAGTACCCGCCGTAAGCGCCGGCACCGGAACCGACGTGTCCAGTCCCAGCACCAACACACGATCCACCGGACATCTGGCACGTCACGATGTTGCCACTGTTCGAGTTGATATTCAGCACGTTTCCGATGTTCACCGCGGTGAGAGAGGTACTGTACTGGATGACGCCGATGTTGTTGATGTAGAACCCGGCGTTGTTTGTCAGAGATGTATTGGCTGTGACCGAGCCGGTGAACGGATTCCCCCCAGACCCTCCACTGATCGCTACCGCCGATTGTGATGTTACAAGACCCTTTGCGTTTGTAGTTACTGCACACACATGCGTACTGTCTCCGCAAGCACCTGACCCGGAGTTCACTGTCGCTAACGTGAAGTTGGGCACACTAAAGGTTAGGTCTCCTCCAGCCGTGAAGCCGCCAAACACCCCGCCGTTGTTGTACTGGATTTGCCCGTTGGAACCGCCAGGGGTGCCGCCGCCGCCGCCGCTACCACAGTCTGATCCGGTGCCACTGATTACCCCCGAAGAGTTGACGTGCAAGCACTGTACGGAGCCGGTTACGTTGGTGGTGATCTGTCCGATACTACTGATGATTTCAACCCCAGCCAAGTCATAACTCCCCGCGTCAACGTGATGCGGGTATGAAACGCAAGGGTAAGGGGCCGTTTCTGATCGCGTGCATGTCACGATGTCGCCGCCGGCATTGATATTATAGAGGTTCCCAGCGGAAATAGTGGCGCACCCGGTCGAATCGCACTGAATGATCCCGGTGGTGTCAACGAAGAATCCCGCGCCGTTCGTTCCTCCGGTGTTGGCCGTTACCGAACCCGTGAAGGACGGGCCACCACCGCTCCCACTTGAGATTAAGCACGATCCCGTGAATGCGCCTGAAAACACGAAGTCCAGTTCATTCGCACCGACAGGCGTGGCGGTCGTAATGGTTATGCCGGAAGTCCCGTAGCACTGGTACAGCGGCGTGCTCGTGTCCAGATCATGCACACAGGCTTGAGAGGCGACCCCAGAGATAGTGCAGGAGTAGCTACCACCTCCACCACCACCACCGCCGCCCGAGCCGCAGTCTGCCCCGGTCCCGGTGATGTTCCCCGAAGTGTCCACATGGAGGCACTGAGCAACGACGCCAGTGGTAGAGGTTCCCGTTAGCTTCAGAGACAAGAGAGAGGCAACCCCGGCCCCGGTAATGATCTGCGTTGTCCCTAGCCAGTACCCTCCGTTGGCCGCATCCGTGCCTGAACTAACATGATGGGCCGCACTCGGAGGATTTATTCTTATATCCCCGTAGGCGTCAATGTTGTATACATTCCCTATGTTGGCTCCTGCTGGGGAAGGCAGACCGGAAGCATACTGGATTATGCCCGTGGACCCAACATAGAAGCCAGCCAGGGGCGTGAGAGAGGTATTCGCCGTGACAGATCCGGGGAAAGACGAGCCTCCCCCGCCACCTCCGCCGCCAGAACCGCAATCTGCCCCAGTCCCGCTGACAACGCCAAGCGAATTTACGTGTAGGCATTGCGTCATCCCGGTCACTTCGATTGTCAGATATCCAAGCAGGGAAGTGGAACCGGATACTCCGAGATTCACAAACGAACCGTTCCTGTTCGAGTCGATGGCTGTTACGCCGCTGATCTCGAATTTGCTGGACGTGTTGATGTATCCAGTGGTGCTGATATTCAAGCTGCCGTCGATGATCGTTGTTCCACCTACTGCGTAACTGCCCGCCGCGATCCCCGCATTGGCTGCGCTACCACCGGCTTTGAAACCTACCCCGGTAGCCGTCTGAACCTGCGTATCCGCGCTGAACTCCAAAGTCCCCAGAACGGGAGAATAGATGCTGGAAGCGGGACATGGCCTGTTCACGGAATTGCATGTCCACCAGATCCGCCCGTAGGTCCCCAACCCCTCAATCTCTATGGCCGCTGTGCTGGCGGAAGTCAGGATGGCATTGGCGTCCAGAAGGTTTTGAATCCAGACCCCGTACCCGTTCACGACATGACCGCCACCACCACCGAATCCCCCCGGTTGTCCAACGATGAGTCCTGCCCAGGTGTTAACCGTCACACCGGACCCGACCGTAGCCAAGCTCGCCAGATAGTTCATCCCGATGTTCGCGGTGTAGGCGTTGGGGCTGGCGCTGTAGTACAATTCCGAATCGACCGCCTTCTGCTGACCTCGGATGTACGCAACCGTCCCACAACTGGTAGGATCTGTTGGGATTGGGCAGTAGTGTGGGTCTGTCGGCATCGTCATGGCTTGAAGTTGAACCACGCCCGCAATCCCGAACTGATCCCACCCGCAGTTCGGTTCGTCGGTGGTGCTCCGGCTTGCCCGCACTACCGAAGACACTCCCCGCGATTCGTTGTCCTGGTTCACCCAGGTATGGTCGATGTTTGACACCACGTACCCGAGCGCGGTGGAATCGTTCAGGCTGGCTCCGCCCCAGGCGCTGAATCCGCTTGCGTCTATCACTTCGTTGGAGCCTACGAAGACCGTACCATTGAACGTCTTCGTCCCCGTCAAGACTTGCGCGGTGTCCGTCGTAACGCACGTTGGGCAGATCGCAGCGGCTATCCCGGTGAGCCAAGCCGGATCGCTGTAACTCTGGGTGGAGTCCAGGGCATGTGTCACCATGGCCGCCGTGTAGTCTCCCGTGGTTGGAACCACTGGTCCGGTCCTGGCGTTGAAGGAATCGACAAGGGCTGGTAGTTGCCCCAGCGCCACAGTCCCGGCTATATTCGAGAAATTGACGGCCCCGAACGCATTGGGATCGGCCAGTAGAACGTCCCATGTAGTCCAGGTGGGGATCGTGCCGGACAACTGGACATCGTAGTGACCATTCGCCACGAAGAACGAGAAGTGGCCGTGGGAATCGGCGGTGAAGGGGTTCCCGAGGACGGTCCCGGAGTTATCCGAGAACACCGAACCGGACGCCACCGGAGTAGCGGAGCCATGTGGGAACAGCGTGACGGTGCATCCAGGGTAACTCACTTGGGCCTTGGTTACGGAGGCCATCCCCGCAGTAGTGATGGTTTGCCCGCCCTGCTCACACCAGCCCTGGTACGAAGGCAAAGCGAATGCCGTGCCCGCCGCCAGCAGAATCAGTAGGATCTTTCTCATCTGTTTCACCGAATCACGCCCCTATTATAACTCAGAACGTGCCCAACGGAGACCTCCGCCAACTGCCCCCACTGTAAACGTACATGTAATTCGCATCGAAGCTGATCTGCCCTTCGCTACCAGGATCGGAACTCCCGCTTGGCGGTGCGACGGTTTGTGGCGTCGAGTCCCGAAGCGAGTAAAGATTCTGGAACGCTATTTGGTTCACCAAGGACTGATCCAAACCCGGATGAGGATACCAGTTTTTAGGTTGGTCCGCCATCAGATTTCCGCCTTGTCTCCGCAGATCCCGCCGAGGCCGCGCCACGGGACCAACTCCCCATCCCGGCCCCACCATCCAAGCCAGATGGTCCACTCGTTTACGAAGATTTGGAACGGGGCGCCCGAAACCGCTGCGTAAGTCATCAGCATGAACTTGTTCGCAGTTGGCGTGAGCAGTACCTTTTGATGCGCGCCTCCAGTCGAAGGCAATGTTATCATCTCCGGCGAAGTTCCATCGAACGCAACCATGGTGAGTGTCACGTCCTGAGTGGAAGCGTAGGCCGCCTCAATGCGCCCGATAAAATGATAGCCCTTCTGCCCGTGCGCCGTGGGTTGCGTCTTCCACGAGTAGGCCAGTTCCGCAGTCGGTTGAGCAATCCAGCGGATCTCTTTGTCCCAGATTCGGCACGGTCTTTGCGGCAACAGTTGAACCTGATGGCACACCACCGGGGTGCTCAATGAGAACGGCACTGGGGTTTTCACGTTGGCTGCTGGCGGGGAACTGAGCGGGGAAGCCAGCGCCAGTGTGAGGCCAGTATCGGTCTTCAACTGTAGAACCGGGGCAACGCCTCCAGATTCAATGGGCACCACCAGCCCTTGCAGGAACGCAGCCAGGTTTCCGTCAAGAACCGGCAGCCAGCCGGTCGCTTCTGCGGTCAGTTCAGGCCACTCGTCGAAATCCGGTTGCGCCTCCGCCCACCAGATGCGCGCCGGGCCGGTTGGAGTTCCGCCCTGGAACTCATGGCCGATGAGCGGAACAGCAAAAGCGAACGGTACGGGCGTCTTCACACCAGCCGGGGTATTCGCCGTCAATGTCACGGTTGATCCGTCCGAAGAGACGAAGGGAATCTCCACCGTCTGCCCGCCCGTGTCCATCGACACCGTCATGCCGCGCATGTACTTCGGCTTGTTCGTTCCGAAGTTCATCCACGGGCCACACGCCTGGCTCATCTCCGGCCATGGTTCACACTCCCACACCGCCTCTCGCGGCCAGATCCTCAATGGGCACGCCACGTCAGGGAGAAACTGCATTTCGTGGGCTACGATGGGCGGGTTGAAATCGAGCGGCACTGGCGTCTTCACGTTGAGAACGGTCTGGGCTGAGAATGGAACGGAGGCTCCATCTGATGATGCCATGTGGAACGTGGCAATCTTTCCTCCGGTCTCTACCGGAACCGTTACCCTTCGGGTGTATTTCGCCCCTGAACTCCCGCCGTTGATCCAAGGGGTTGCTTCCTTCAGAAACTCCGGCCACGGGTCGAAGATCCATAGCGCCTCATTCAACCACATGCGGCACAATCCATCCGGCACGATCTGAAGCTCATGGGCTACCAGCGGTACGGAGAACGCCATCGCCACTGGAGTCTTCACGGCGGCCGGCGTACTGAATGGCCCCAGAGTTTCCGTGCCACCGTCAGAGGTATTGAACGTCAGGCTTACCGGCTCTCCGTTGGTGTCCAGGGGCAAGACCCCTGCCAGCATGTACTTCGCGCCGGCCGCCCCGCAGTTCAGCCATGGGCTTGGAGCCTCGGATAGGTCGGGCCATTGTTCCCGAACCCATTCGATTTCACCGAACTTCTTCCATAGCACGAGGTCTTGCGGTTCATCGCGCACCAGTTGAGCGACGAATGGGGTGATAAAGTCGTACTGAATCTTGGTCTGTCCGTTATGCTGAATCTGCCCGTTTGCTGGACCTCCAGTATAGCCATGGAGTGTTTTGGTGTCCGCGTCTCGGATTCCCAGGACCTTCGGATTGTTAAAGGTGTCCGCTTGTAGCCTGAACCCCAAGTAGTAGAATGCCATGGGTTATCCCCAATCCCCCGCGCGGTCTCCCGTAATTTCAGGCTGCGGGAGTGCGGATACGCCCCACCGGAACAGTTGAGTCGGGTCCGCTTGCGATGAAAAGTCATCGCTCCATGAAAGCGAAAGGCCGAGAGACTTCCCCGTGAACTGCTTGCCGACGCTTACCGGAAATCCGAAACGCGCCCCTTGCGGGAGAGTCACGGGCACATTCCAGATTGGAGCCATGTCAGACATCGGAGCAACTACGAGTCCTCCTGGAGCCGCAGGCAAGCAATCCAGGTATGCGTCTCCCCACTCCGGCTGAGAGCGGTCATCTCCCCCATCGAATTCAAAGGTTTTCACTATGCAGGGAATGGGGGTAGAGTTATCATTGTGAAGGTCTTGCTGTTGCCATACCTTACCCTGGCTATCACCCATGACTGCCAATGGGTTCGACCCTTGCGTTACCGTCAGCGATCCGGCCTGTTGCGGAACGCTGTAGTGAACCGTCACCCTATCGTGGTACTCATCCCGCGACCATGCGCCGGTCTGGAGATCCAACACCAATGTTCTCTCGTTGTCTTGGGCGTCTCGATAGTCCGCGTAAAGGAATTTGTTCGCCACTGACAGTCGGAACCATGCGACCCTAGAATAATCCGGGGCGTGAAATATGTCTCCCTTTCTGGAGACATCGGAACCCGGAACGCCCTCATGCGCGAACAGAGGATAAAGGTCGGTCTTTGATGTCAGGTCCTCGTAAGCTCCACCTGCCGTAGCTGCGATGCAGTCTTTTGCCCAGAAGTAGACCTTTTGCCCGTCGCTGCAAATACCGTGAGGAGCAGCAAGCGCCCGCCCCACGTCACGTCTCAGTGTTGTATAGTTTCCAGTTGTACCAACCAGAAATGACGGGTAGATCGCCCACCACCGATCAGTTGACGCTATCAGCGTCACGGCTCCAAGTTGCGCACCGCCGATCAATGGCTCCGATGGGGGAGATAGCTCGTTGGTGTTCTCGGAAGGAGCTATGTCGAGGTTAAACGATGCGGAACTGTACAAGGTACCAGGACGAAGCGGATCTCCCATCCCGAACAATGTACCGTATTCATCCGGACCGACCAAGTACGGGAGTATCTGGCGCGCAACATCCGGCTCCATTACCGAGAACGCCGTGGCGGTCGGGACTCCTACGCACTCTTCGATTTCAAATAAGTACGATGTCCCGCTGAGGCCGATGGGGCGCGACCGCAAGGTGACCGTGCCCACGCCCGCGAGCGTAAGCAACGTTCCCGGCAACCATCGTGCAATAGTGGAAGGCCATACGGTAGGACCGCTTACTGTAACCCAGGTTCCCACCACGGAAATAGTGTTTCCTCCTCCGACCGCAACCGTGAACGGAACGTCAATCGAGGGCCACGGCTCGTAATTGTCTGTTGGCATGGCCGGGGCGTTCGTGAGCGCATCATCGAAGTAGGTGTCCGTGAAGTCGCTCCCTACCGCTACCGTGCTGAGATACCGGAAGGAGGTAAGCGAGCCTCCGTAGCGTTCCACGTCCAGCAGATCCACTTGCGGATCGGTGAACGTCAGGGCCGAGGTCTTCACCAGAACTGATTGCCGGCGCGGACTGGCGTTGCTTCGTTCATCGGGGCATGGGTTGCCTTGCGCTCCGGTGGTGCTGGAACGGGGAACCGCCCGGTAGCGGTAAGGGATGCCCGTGTCGCCGATGTCTGGCCCGGAGCCGCCGCCCACCCAAAGGCTCCCGACACCCGTTGTGCAAGCGGCTGTCGTGATTATTTGGACTTGGAATCCGTAGCAGTATTCCAAGTTGCCATTCAAGGCGCTGATCGGGAAATGGATCTCTACAACTTCTCCGGCCAACAGGAGCGGCGCCAAGCTCGCCCCGGTGATGCTGTACGTCAAAATCGAGGTAGTGTAGTCCGGCGTTGACTTGCCTATGTCGAAAAGCAGGTTGACCGTCGTTACTGCCGCGATGTTGCTCAACAGCAGAACGACATGAATGTAATCGTCCTGGGTGTACTTTCGGAATAGGTTGGAAGCGGTTAAGGTTTGGCTGAGTGTCCCAGTTCCGGCCGCGACAGACGAAATTACATCGGCGACTGCAACGGAATCCCCGACCGCAACTGTTCCGTGAACCACAATGGCGAGAACGCCAGTAATCGCTTCAGCCGCCGCGTGCGTTCCTGTTGTCGAACACTCGAACGAGCAAGTAGAATTTTCTCCCTTGATGACTGAGAGCACCAATACCGTTTCTGATGCAAGAGTCACCAGAGAACCACGGCCCAGCGTGTCGGATAGATCAACCGAGGGCACCACCATGCACTTCCCGGTGTTCCCCGAGTAGTATTGAATCGCTGCAATGATGCAGGTATCGCATGGGTTCCAAACCTCTTCAATGGGATAGGTGTGAGCGCCTGCGAACGTCGCCAGCATCCCCGGAGAATAATACGGGATATTCACTTGGCAACTCAACCGCGTTGACACAACCGGATCGGCAATCACCGCCGCGCCTACGGTGTCGGTCAACACACTCCCATCCGAAATCGCGCCCGCAGTACTCGTTATGTTCTGTGCTGGTGCTGCCGTGTTCGTCCAATGAGCCGCCAACTGGTTGAAGGGCGTGAACGCGGGGCCAATGCTTGCGGCGTCAAGCGCCGATTGCGGCTCCGCAATTCCCACTTGGTAATGCACCACGTTGTTGCTCGCATCCGGCGCTGAGAGCTTCTGATAGTCCGCCCCATTGCTAATGTACATCCACGCCTGCGGTGAGGCACTGGGCCGAAACGGGATCATTGAGACACCGGCTTGGTTGGAGACTGCCAACGTCGCTACCAGCGCCCCGGTGTCCAAATACACGTTCTCACTACTGAGACGTGCTAGGAATCTTGGTTTCCCGTCCGTCCCTAGGGCGGCGTATGAGCCGATGTCTGTGATTGGGGTTCTGTCCCCCGTGTCAAACAGCGGCACATAGCCCGGCCGTGTCTTGAGTGAGGTATCCGAAGCGGATCGGACGTTCTGCAAGAGCACGTACTTGTCCGGCTGCATCGCATCGGCAGGCGAACGAAGGTCTACTCCCTTGCAGGCGAATTTGAACCCAGGCGGCCGCTGGTAGTTCATCCGGTCGCCTCCGGTTTCTTGCTCGAATACACTGGGTCGCGTTGCGCCTGTAACTGAGACAGTTCCGACATTTGCTTTGAGAAGTAACCCATCTCGCTCAAACGGCTATTGTACAATGACGCGGCCCGAAGGAATGCTTGATATAGAGGCACGGTGGAAAGGAACTCCGCGCCGCCGAGTTTGACGCTGGCGAGATGATGCGCGTAGCCGAGCATCGCATCGTATTGGTCGCGCGGAATTTGAAGGGGATCACCCGCTGCTGATGGTACGGGCTGATTCTGAACCACGCTCAGGGTTGCCGCGTACCCGGTACTTGAATCCGGCGCGGGTCCGAAGGCTACCAGATTCAGTCCGGCGATATACACGGTGTTCGGTTTGGCCGGTGCCGCAGCCTGCCAGCCGGCGTCGAAGTCATCCCCGTTGCGAATCGCATCCACGCCGATGGGCTTCCCGTTCAACTTTGCCGATAGGACACAAGGGGCATCGCTCAACAGGCCGATGCCTTCCTCGAAACGCTGACGGCAGTACTTCTCTCGGATTGGGTCTTTGGCGAGAGATTCCTTAGCGAACAAATCCGCGAGCGCGCCCCACTTCTCCACCCAGGCCCAATCGTCTGGCACTGAAAGCGTCGTGGCCGCCGTCGTGCTCAAAGATCCATCGCTATTGGCGCTCAGGACCTCCAGGAGAGCGGCGCATGGGCTGGTCCTGTCGAGACGTACGCCTAACGGTGGATCGGCGCTCTGAAGCCATGCGGAGGGCACTCCCTGGGGTGCTGTAGTCCAACTGGCGTCGAAGGACTCCAGGGTGAAATCATCCGACTGCTCAAGAGGCTTGACTGTGAAAGCCGCGGGTTGGGGCAACCAGGCCACCCGGCGAATCACCAAGGTGGAATCGGGCAGGATGATCCGACCCGGAGTGCAAGCCACGGTTGACCGGGTGAGCGTGCAGAAGGTCGTACCCAGTACGGCATCGTGCGCCCGTTCCAAAGCGTCGAGGATGTCGGCTACGGTGAACTGATTTGAACCCGTCCACGAGAGTGGGTAGGAGTCTGTTAGAGGTTCGAGGAGGTGATATTCAATGAGGGTAGCGAGGAGGTTGTCTGTCGTCGTGAACGGGCGTGGTGTTCCACTTTGCGCGGTGAGGTCGTAGAACCATGTGTTCGTTTGGAGGTTAAACGAAAGTTCCCCGCGCCAGAATCCAGTGAGAGCGTTCCATGTTTTCAGGGATTCAACGATGTAGGCTTGGAGTTCAGCGGGCGTCCAGAACTGCTGATTGGCGTCAGAGCCAAGGTAGAGACGGGCCTGCAATGCTGCGATGGCTTGCGCCAGAGTCACGTAACTGTATGTGTTTGGCACGGGCACTCATCCCACCTCTCGCAACCTCAAGTCCTTGCGCTGGCCCCCAACGTGAAACTGATCGCAGAACCGGCAGCGGTAAATGTCGAAGGCGCGGTGAAACTGCTTGTGCATCGTTCGCGCCGCCCGCTTCGCCGCCTTCCATGTTTCGTAGGGAATCTTCCCTTCGCATCCGGTGTGAAACTCAGGTACTTCGGCAAGATGCACCTTCCGCGCTAGAGCTTCGGCGATAGAACCAGGGATCAGGTTAGTACCTCTTTCGCGGAGCCGATTTTGATGTGGAAGACTTAGAGGTTAACTTTTCTTTAGCGTACCCATAAAGTTCACTCCCCATCATACCGAATCCCTTAACGATATTACTGGGAGTCACCTGTACCCGCTTAGAAGCAGCGCGCCGCCACATCCCCCTGCTACGCACCCATGCTGGCTGTTTCTTCATGTCAGTACCTCTTCCGTGACTTCTTAGCCCGCCTTGCCTTCGAGAACATGATCGCACGCCGCTGTGCTTCCGCCGCCTTCTTCCCCTTCTTGCGTCGGGTCTTCGCCAGCACGCGCGGGGGTTTTTTCTTTAGCTCATGGCCCGCCGCTTCGAGAGCTTCTCTTGAAGGCATTGGGCCTCACCATAACGGGAGCAGGAACCCTAGAACGAAAAACAGCATGGCGGCGATGAACAACGCCGAGTGATAGCCCGGCACGTTCTGCGGGGTTGGTCCCCACCACTGACGGTAGGTAATCAGCGAAATCACCAACAGAATCGCTGAAATCAGCCAGCAAACAAACTGTGACGAATGCATACCTTTCTCCTCTCGCCCGTTATCCCGAGCGCACGGTTACTTTCGTTTTTCTTCTTTCAACGTGACCTGGATATCCGTTATGGCGTCGTGCATCGCCTTCATCCCATCATCCAGTTTTTGAGTCCAGAGATCACGTTTCGTCTGCCCATCTGTCAGGGCGTCCAGCTTCGCCATAACCTGCGCTTGGTTTTCATAGACTGATTGGAGGGTCTGAGTCTTGGCCCCTAAGTAGAAGGCCATACTGATGATTGCCACAAGGCTGATGCTGGTGCTGATAATCAATGGCCGGTGACCGTTCAGGTTTTCCATCACTCTACTCCCGGACTTGCTACGCCAGCAATGGCGTTGTAATAAGCTGAAAACGCTCCTACTGCTCCCTTCCATTGTCGCACAGCTACCCAGTTGTCAACGAGTTCTCTGTCATCCTTTCGGTATTCATGCCAGAGACGGGTGTACTCTGCTTTTGCAATCCCCATCAGGAATCGGAAGTCTGGTCCTGCGTTTCGGGGATTATCGCCCTTGTTCGCTTCGGCCCATTCATAGGCTTTCACCTTGGAGAGTTCCACTACGCAGTCTTCACCGATCACTGAAGGCAAGGTGTCTGTATCGTCCGACAAATCCGCGCCGCGCCGGATGCCATAGATGATGTACGGTAGCTGATACTGGGGCTGGCCCCACAGTTCAAACAGCATCCAACCGAACGTAGGGCTGGCCGGGTTGTTGTCTGGCATGAATGGGACTACGTGAGTGGGTTGCCTGTAGTTCTGCCGCTGCCTGTCCTGTTCGTCAATCCATGCCCGGTTCCGGGTGGTCACGAGTTCCCAGTTGTTGATCGTGTCTCGCACGGTCAGGAATGCCCTGAAGTCCTGGAAGGGAGCAGGGTAGTAGCACTGGAAGATTGAGTACGCGGAGCCAACGGCAGACGCTTCAACGTAGGGGCGATCCAGCGTGGCTGTGTTCGTTCCATCCCATCCCCAGATGTTGTAGATGGTGTTCACGTCGATACGGAATTGGCGGGCGGTTACAGGGCTTGGCACTAAGCCTATGGCGTTTATGAGAGCGGCTGCCGCCGCGTCAAATACGACCGTGTTTTGTCCCTGGGTGACTGTGACCGTACCGCCCGTGATGAGAGATGGCGTGAACCAGCAGGACTCGAATAGTTGGAATGACCAGAGATTTTTTCGGCAGATGTCGCGCCAAGCTCGATTGATGAAAGTACGACAAAGTGGAATGGGAATCTTTGGTACGACCCCATGCAACTCTCGCGTCATGTCGAGGAAGGCCACGGGATCTCACCAGAACCTTTCCGGACTAGCCGCCGATCACCCGTAACCGAATGAACTCCGCGCTCAGGACGGTTTGGGATGTGACTTCCGCGTTGCCGGAGACGTTGTACCACTTGAGCACGACATTGACGCTGCCACTGGCTCCGGCCACGCCCTGCCCGATGGGATAGAACACCTCGACGTAGTACGTGCCGCTCGTGGTGGAATTGAATGAGAGGCCGGCGGCTTCAATGTAGTCGATCACCCCGCCACCGTTCAGGTGGGCGATGTCGAAGGTTTCTCCCCCCGTCGCGTAAAGCGCGGGGCCAGAGTGCTGAAGCACCCACTCTTGGCGCCCGCCGTGGGGAACCGGATATCCTGGTAGAACTCGATCCGCCATAATGGTCTCCTTAGTACCCGATGCACGTGTAACGGAATGTGTCGGTGTTGGTGTTTGGCCCAGTGAAAGTCACGGCACTACCTGACACGTATCCGGCGGTAAGCACTCCGATGTTGTTGGCGATGTTGGTTACGTCCTGGGCCGTACAAGTGTAGCTGGTCGTGCTGGTGAAGGCTGGACTCATGCCGGTTACCTGGAACGTGGAAGGGGAGTTGGTTACCAGCAAGCCGATTCCTTGAACCACTTTCAGAGTGGTGCTGATATTCGTCGCGCCGCAAGCCGCGGTAGATCCGCAAGTCTGAGCCACTGCACCTGACACGGTAATGGAGGCGTCGGGAAGGGTGATGTTTCGCGCCCCCGTCGCCGCGCCAATGAACTTGAAATTGTTGCTCGCGGGAGTACCGGATGATCCAGCCAGCCACAAGTATTGCCACGGCAGAGAAGCCGTTCCCAGGCTCACCGTTCCAGCGGCGCTCGGGTTCATTGTCGTGACCGCCGATCCTGAACTTGTCGAGGCTGCGTTTGTCCACGTCGATCCGCTTTGAAGTGGCAGAACCACACTGTTCGGGTATCCGCTCCCGTCTGTCTCAATGAACGCCATGATCGTATCGCCGGCGGCGGCGGCCGTTCCGATGGTCTGTGTTACCGCCACGGTCCCGCTGCTGTTCGCAAACAGGATGTTACAGGCGCCGAAATTGGGATACGTGCAATCGTTCTCCGATGCCGCTGTAGCTGCGCTGCCAGCCGCCACTGCGACCGCATGGCCGCCGTTGTTGACCGTTCCTGCTGTCCAGTAGGCTTTAGCGGACTTCGCCACGGCGTAAACCGTAGGTGCCCGGAAAGTGCCGGGATTGGTGGTCTGGGCTATCAGAGCAGCCATGCCCACGAGGAGCGCGAGTGGTAGTAAAGTCTTGAGGGTTCTCATTTCAGTTCTCCGTAAAATTTCGGTTGTCGTAGGCTTCCGGGTAGCGTCTTTGACAATACCCTCGGCCCGCCATCGCTTCGACTTGAGCGAGCTTGTCGGGATCATCCCGAAGCGCGAGCGCAGCCATGCTTCGACCGCGCTCCGCAGCTTCGGCGTATTCTGCCGGTGTCATCGTCGCTCTTAAGTCTCCCATTTCCATGTTCGGTTACCAGCGGAACATCCGGTTCATCCGCATGTCCACCGTCGAAGTGGTTGCGGCGGCCGGCAATCCAACGGCATCTCCGAGATACCGTTGAAGCATCTGGCCGATCTGGGTGAATGACGGCGCTCCGCCTCCGTCCAAAACGTCGGCCCGGCCCGCAGCGTCCGCAGCCGCATAAACGGGGCACCCGTCCGTGGGCACGCCGGTTAGCGGAGTAGTGAACGCGATGTTGGCAAGGCCCGCTGCCTGAATCCACCAGTTGTATCCCTTGGTCATGGTGGACACGAAAACGCCAGCGCAGAGGGCCACGCCCTGAGCGCCGCTTTCGTCCGGCGTCACTTGATGGATCGACTCGGCAACTCCGGTGTCCCAGAAGGCCAGCCGGCCGAGGGTTGGCGTCAACGTGGAGGTCGCCTTGGTCCTCACGTAGATGTACAGCCCATCCCACAGGTTCGACGTGGTGACATTCACCGTGTCCGACAAGGCCAGCGCATCCACCGCGTTGAGGATGATGCGATCCCCTGGCATCGTCTGTTGGCCTTGGCTGATTGCGAGGCCGGAAGGCGCCGAGGTAATCAATCCGCCGACGATGGCATCGCCAAGGTAGTAGTTCAGCTTTCCACTGATCCGAATGTTCTGTTTTGTGAAAGGGCCGGATGGCATGGCTTTTCTCCTTTACGCCCCAAATCCGATCATGAGCTTGTTGTCCCGCGGCGAAGGCGTATACCAATTGACTCCCTCGCGATAGAACATCACTTCCAGATCCGGCGCATCCTGCGAGGGGATCGGTCCCTTGAAGTAGTGCCGGAACGCGGGGTCGGAGGCCGGGGTAAGAACCCAATCCTGCAATCGCAGCCACATGAAAGGCTCACCCACCTTGCAGGTGGTACTGGCCGGGAAATTGGAGATTGCTGTCTGCGCCGCCGTCAAGGCTCCGACCGTGATATCCGAAGGCACCAGCGAAGCCCCGATGAGGCCGGTGGGCAGTAACGCCCCGAACTTGGTGCTGGGCGCCAGGTTGTCCAGGTGGATGTAGGCGTCCATGATTTTGAAGCCGGTGAGGCCAATGCGAACGTCCGTCTCCTTGGCGAACATTTGCTTTGGCTCTTCGCGGGCCGCGATCAGGGCGAACAGTTCCCGGTTGCACAGGCCGGTGTCGGGCCTTTGGATGCACTGGAGGTAGCCGCGCAGTAGGGCCAAGTAATTCACTGGCCCTACCGCTCCCGCCGCGTCACCGCACCAGAGCGGAATGGAGTTCAGAGCAATGCCCACCGTACCGTTCCGCGTCTCGCCTCCGATGGTCGGGTACGTGTTGCCCATCCATCCGGGGTTCACGCCGTCGTTCAGGAATTCATCCATGCCGTTCACGGCGCTGGAACGGTCCTGAGACACCGTGGCGGCCGATGCTTGCCCGTGTCGATACGCGTCCACGTTCCAGTCGGTGTTGAAAGCCTTCACCGCCAGTTGCATGTACGTGTCGTAGATGTCCACGGCAGCGTTCGAGCCGGCGTTGATGACTTTGTTTTTCCACTCGTTGATCGGGATTTCCTCGATGTATTCCCGTTCACCGAAGGCGAAGGCCGCGAGCAGCTGCTTGTCTTTCACTTCGCGCGTGCTGCCGGGAACCGAGGCGCCGCCCGTGGGCCGGTCATACACGAAGGGGATCTGGTTGAACAGTCCGCCCGTGTAAGGCCGTTCGTTCGCATAGAAGCGCACGATTTTCTGAAGCCCGTCTTCCACGAACAGGTTGTCCTGTACGACATCCTGCTCGATTGACGCGCGGGTTGTTGCCGATAATTCATCAAAGAGCGTCATGAATCTCTCCTGTTTCGTTCACGCCGGGATACCTCCCGGATTCGATGGCATGTACGACAACTTCTTCTGCCGGACAGCACGTAAGTATTTTGGGCAGTGTACTCATGCCCCCGTGGGCACTCAGTCTTTGCCGTTTGTAGAGCAGCTAAAATCACGCCACCGCGCTGACTGCCACGCCTGAGGTTTTCCTTGTGACTAACGGGTTCAAGATGTTTTGGATTAACGCACGATGGAACCCTGCATCTGTGATCCAATTCCATCCCTTTAGGGACAGGACCGTTTTCACGTTCCCACATTATGATGTGAGCGGGCCTTACCTTGCCCTGCCTTTTGTCCCAAGAACTTCCGTATCCTGTCCCGGATAAGGCTCCCGTCCATAAAAAGCATCCCGAGTTAGGCTCGGGGCTGATCTTGTTAAGGAAGCGATCTGGGACCGATAGATACATTTGCTTTCCCTAGTGAACCAACTCACTTTGAGCCTGCACCTTATTGGCGCGCTCGATTCGTTGCGTCTTCAACTGATTGGGTGTACCGCGTTCCCACGGGAGGCCCTTGTCGCCGGTAGGTTTCGCCGGGATGAAAGGCTGGCTGGACGGCGCCCGCATTTGCAGGTTCGGGTTGCCGCCGTGTTCGCTGATGTACTTCGCAACGCCCGCATCCGCAACCTGCTTGTCGTGAGCTTCCTGCTCCTGCTTCGCAAGTCCCGCGCGCCGTTCAGGAACCTTGTACTTCGCTTCCCAGATTGAGCGGATGGTAGCCGCCGGGTTCCGTTGCTGGGCCGTCAGGAAGTCATCGTAGAGCGTTCCGAACTCTTCGATTGACTTTCCGAACAGACGGGCGTGCTCATTGGCGATGTCCACGTAGGTTGACATGGCCTTTCCCTGTGCCCTTGCAAATGTCGGGATATCCGACATCGTGACCAGATTGTGTTGCTTTGGGTCGAAGGCGGCGGGAGCTTCCGGGCGTGCGGGCGCTGATGCTTCATCCTCTTCCGCCAGGTACCCGAAGTCTTTTGCGATTTTGACCTTCTCTTCAGCCGCGACCCTCTTCATTCTTTCGGCGATCAACTCTTTTTCGGCCTTTGTCATGGCCGGTTGATACTCGGAGTCGAGTTTTCGTTGCCACTCGTCATTTACCGACCGCAGCGTGTCCCTCTCGGTTTCCAGCCCTGAGTACGTCGCTTCCAAGGTTTCGCGCAGCGCAGGCGTAAGCACTGCAATGTCCGCGTCCGAGAAGCCCTTCGATTTTAAAATCTCGTCAAGTTTCATGTCCTTACCTCATCGTCATACTGGCGGCGCTTGGCTCTCAGGAGATGGGTGAGCAGCGAGAAGGCGCGGCTGAATCCTTTGGCACGCATCGTTTATGGTCCGTACTTCGGCCGTTGTCGCTGGATACATCATCCCGATTCGCCTGGAGAGAGAGACGATCTGCCGCAAAATCCACTCCGCCTGTGCCGCGCGTGGATCGGCCTGCGCTGGCGCTGGCGATGGAAACCCCCCACCCGCACCTGGCCCCATGCTCTGAGGGTCTTGAGGTGCCTGCTGACCTCCGAGGTCCTGTGGCGGCGAGTAGGGTTGCGGGGACATCGGAGCTAGAACTTCTTGCCCTTCCCGGCCTTCTCGTAGCCGCTGCCCTTAATCCGAGTTTTTCCACGCCGTTTCGTACCCACCATCTTTGCCATGACTTTTCCTCTCTTCACTCTTGAAACGGGGCGACCAACTCACGGACTCGGCAGCCGCCCCTTGCTACTTCCGGTTGACCCTCTTTCTCGGGGAACCAAACATGCGCTTCACTTTCGATGGCGGCATGTGCGGCTCGTTTCCGGGATCAAGGGGCGAGCTATTTGTGGCCGCGCTTGCGATCGCGTTTCTTCCCCCGCTTCCGCATCTCGACAGGACCGAAGGTGAACATAGTGGCATCTCCTTTCTGGTACCCTACCCCAAAAAAGCAAAACGGCCCGCAAGCAGTTTTCAAGCTGCCTGCGGGCCGTCCGGTACGATGAGGTTCCGTGTCGCTCAACGCCGGGGTCGAATCCCGACTTTCTGTTCCGATTAAAACTCTACACCAAATGACGATTCTTTGTCAAGTGGCTTTTTTGCTGCGATGGCGTTTCGCACCGAATTCCGCTGCCGGGGCCGATCCTTTGGTTGCCGGCGCTCGGGGCTTCCTGGTTCTTTTCGGTGGCTGATAGCCGAGCGCCGCCAGCTTCGCGTCGATCTCTCGCCTCTCTTGCAAAAGGGCTTCGATCAGTGTCGGCTTCCATTCGGCAAGCCGCAATACGTTTTCGATTTCGTCGTATATTTCTTGTTCCAAGTGTTTCTCCTTTGTTCGTTACGAATTATGGAATGGGGAGGGTCTACCGGCTAGTCTCGATTTCCCGTTAACAGGATTCTCGATCCGGCAGGTTTGGCATTCTATTTCAACCATCCCCATGATAGGCTCGGGGGCCTTGCGGCTTATCCCTGCTTACACAGCCAAACTCAATTATACCCCGTTCGGCACCAACCGAACGTAACGGCCATCTGGCCTCTGTTCCATGTGCTCCTGAACATACCGGTATTGCTCGCGGTTCATCAGCAATCGTGCGCCCCCGCACTCTTCAACCAAGCGTAGGAGAGTTGCGCCACATCCGAACGGGGCAACGTTGATGGTGGCGGGTTGGATGTCAATGTTCTCCATTGGGCACCAACCGGATGGATTCCTGGGTTGTGACATGGCTAAATCCACCTTGGCTAAAGTCGATCCTCAGTTGGCCCGTGAAACCTTCCACGTACAGGGCCGCGATCACAACAGCCAGATCCTCCATCGAAGCAACTGGGATATGCCGAGTCCGGCTCACCGCATGAGACTCATGGGCCGCCTGTACCAAGATACCGCCCTGTTCCAGCAGTAGATCACGCTCTGAGGGAATCAACCCAATTCTGGCTATCATCGGCTTTCGGTGATTGTAGCGCGCGACCCGCCGTCCTTCGTCTGCATCTGAGGCTTCTCATTCCCGCTTGGCGGCCGACCGCCTTTTTTTGAACTCCCCGGCTTCGGCCCGCCGAGCATAGCCGGGTCGATACCGGAAGCCTCCATGATTTTCTGCGTTTCAGACAAAAACAAAATCTTCTCTTTCTGCTCCGTCTTCCAGCGGTCCTGTTCATGCAGACCATCGGGGATATGCACGTCTGGCACTTCGCAGGCTTCCATCACGGTAGCGTCGGCAACCGGCAACCCGCGCTGCTTCAACTGTGCCAGCAGCAGCCGGTAGCTCATCTGAGAAATCTCATGGGCAGAGTGAGGCAATAGGAAGTGCTGGACGTTATCGGCAAACCATCGTGCGCGCTGGCGTTGGTCGTACTTGCTCTTCGTGGGGGTTTCTGATCCGGGTTCCGTCGTGTCCTCTCCCGGCATGTGAGACGGTACAAGGCTCGACGGTTCATAGTCGAAGACTTCCGGCGCCATTCCCTCGATGCCCACGTACTGAAGCAACGTGGGAGTATCCATGTACTGAAGCATCAACCACCCGACTTGGTTCCCTGTCGCACCCAGCGACTTCTCCATTCCCCGGCAGATGTCTCTTACCAGCGGGCCGCTTGCCGCAATGAGCGCCTGGGCATCGTCCATGCCTTTCGCGGTTGCGCGGGCCTTGGCGAGTTCGATCATCTCGCGGGTCTGTAGCAGGTAGTCGAGTTCGTTCTGGAACTGCTCTCGCACCGCAAGAGTCGTCTGGCTGATTTGAAAGAATGACTCATCCACGGGCGATGTGAATGGCTTATCGACTTGCGAACCATCGTACCCTATTCGGTTCCGCGGCTCCATCGGGTCGAACGACTTCGCCTCTTTCAAGGTCACCGCGTCCTGATTGTATGCGAGCGGGCGATCCAGGTCGATGCGAACTTTATCCATGCAACCCCGGTCGATTTCGTCGATTGATCTCTGGAGTTGCCATCCGTCGTGGATCGGGCTGAGTCCCATCGGTTCCCAGGGCCACCAGTCCACGTAGAAAGGAATCAGGTCAAGCTCGGGACACCAGTTGAACTGCGGGCCGTCGTACATCACACAGTTCTGAGAGGAAATCAGTAGGCGCCCGGCGGGGTATAGTCGCGCGTCGTTCTCATCGGCCACTCGCGGTTTCCCATCGGGGCCTTGCATCTCCATCCCGAGTGACGGTACTTCGTAATACCACGGGCTTCCCAGTTGACCCATCGGCATTGTGTAGCCGGTCATGTTCAGCGCCAAGTCATTGATGCGCGTGTAGCGAATCGGGATCAAGAGATCCGTGAGGGTGTCCGATTCCTTTTTCGAGAACCAGTTGGCCGCCCGCTTCGCAAGGTTCTGACTCGCAGCTTTTCGAATCTGTGCTGAGTACCAGTAGCGGGACTGGGTTGGTTGCAACTTGTCCTGGTACAGCGGGAACATCCCATGCGCCATCCAGATCGGCTGCTCATCCAGGTACGTCACGGCGTAGGCGTTGTTCCAGTCGCCGTTGCTCGGCATTTGGACTGGGCAGACGCTTGGCGCTCCGCAAGTGTCAATCTCGATTCGGCC
>Ga0187884_10000858_pt1 | contig 29427 bp, 32 predicted proteins | sample June2016WEW_20_4_FD_132983 | JGI IMG/M metagenome (GOLD analysis project Ga0187884, IMG submission 132983) | Peatland microbial communities from SPRUCE experiment site at the Marcell Experimental Forest, Minnesota, USA - June2016WEW_20_40 | ecosystem: Environmental > Terrestrial > Soil >...
GGGAAGATCCTCCCGGCAGGCCTTCTGGCCGAGAGCGCAAGTCAACCAACTCTTGCCGACGCCACAGGGCCCGGTGATGATCAAATTGCGTTTCTCCCTGATCCAGTCACAGTTCGATAGCTTGAGGAAAAGCGCGCGGTCGAGACCGCGAGCGGCGCGATAGTCGACATCTTCGACGCTCGCGGCCTGCCGGAGGCGGGCGATACGCGATCGTGCCTCGAACCGTTTTTGCCGCCGCAGCGTGACCTCGTGTTCGAGGAGCAGTCCCAACCATTCCGGATGGTCGAGGCCGCGAACTTCGGGATTGTGGGCGAGGTCCTTGAAGCCCTTGGCCATGCCGTGAAGACCAAGAGAGCGCTGAGCTGATCGAGAGTGGGATGCGTGAGCATGAGGATTGGTCCTTTCAGTTGAAGTAGCCGGCGCCACGGATGTTGGGATGGTCAAAGAGAGTAAGGCGCATCTGCGCGCAGCCGGAGCCCGCACCTTCGATGCCCTCTGGCGCGCCATCGGCAGCATCTGCGATCTGTTCAGCCAACAGGAATGCTGGAACTACTTCATCGCAGCAGGATACGCGTACGATTAAAAGTCCGATGCTCTAGGCTCCCGGAGCGCTGCAACCCGAACCGATCGATTTTTGTGCCGAGCCGTTCCTGAAGAAGTTCCTTGGAAATTGTGACGTCTCCAAAGCGAAGAATAGTCGCGCTGTGTCTCCTCGCGCAGGCCACGCATGGCCATGTCTTCGAGCATGCGCCGCCGCAGCGGACTGACAGGTCTTGGGATAGGGTGGTTGGACATCGGATCGTCCTTTCGAGTTGAAGGGTTGACCCTTCATGCTCGGAGCCCGATCCGGCTCTTCTCAACCTGCGCTAACGACCCCCACTACGCACCAACGCGCCGCGCGGCTCCCGCGAAGCGGGTTCGTGCATGGGTCGAATCCGGCCAGTCGTTGCGAGACCAAGCGTCAGATTTGGACCACTAGCAGCGGCTCCGGTACCAATATGGTCTCCAATAAATGCGTCACTTCATTCTAACGATCGCCGCTGACACCAGACTCGCCGTGCGCTTCGCTTTATCGTCCTCGCCCAAATCGCGATAGATCGCCACAAGCGGCTTCCATCGGGGCAAGTTGTACCAATCGCTCGTCTCATGGTCTCCTAATTTCAAGATAGCGGCCGCATCCCGAAGTTCTTGTTCAAGCGAGATCGACCAAATCAATAATGCCCGCTTATGCTGTTCGTCAGCCTCGTGCGTCTCGCCTATGTCACGGAGAAAGGATGCGAAACGCTCCAAGCGATCGACGATTGGCGGCTTCTGCGGACCTCCGAGGTTCACACTCGCTCCGGCGGGGCCAATTTCGTGGCCGTCGTATCTTGACAGCTCGATGGTCAGTGCCCGGTGGTAGACGGCCTTTGCCTCATCCCGATGCATCTTCAGCCGGTAAAAATCGCCAAGTCTATCGAGCTGCGCAAGCAGGCGTTCTTCATTGAAGCGTGCTGTAGCGCTGTCTCTTCGCATGTCTCCATTGCCGGTGGGGGGCCGTTCGCCGGCATCCATTTCCTGGACACGCACCGCTTCCCTAAAAGCAGTCTCCGCCTCGACATACCTGTTTTCGGATGAATAGAAATCTCCCAAAGCATCGAGGCGGCCAATCCTGTTTGGGATCGTAGGTTTCCCAGCCGCTTCCTCAAGAGCAAGCGACTGCTTGAGGAGCATCAGCGCCTGATCGGCCGCCTTCTGCTTGCGTAGCAGCGCCACATATTCGTCGATAATTTCGTAGTATGAATTCCTCGAATAGACGTTGTCCGGTTGCGCTTTGATGCCAGTCATTTGCTCTGCGAGGGCTTGCTGGAAGGCGGGACCGGCTTCCGCGAGGCGTCCCCGCCTCGCCAAGAATGCCGCTAAGTGCCAATACGCCTCGGCCGCCGCCGTTGGTCCGGAGCTGCGCGCCAGAATGTCCGCACGCAGAACACGTTCGGCGGAGACATAATCGCCATATTCCTCGTAAGTTGAGGCGGCCTCGTTGTAATTGAAGACGGGTTGCCGGCGGCTGGACGCCAATTCGTGGAACGACGCGAGATCCAAGAGGGCGTCATCGATCTCCTCGATGCCGTCCAGTCTGTCCTGATCGTCGAACTGTGCAACCAGCGGCTCCCATTTCGTCGCCGGGAAGGGTTCGTTATGGCAGGCATCCGCATCGAGATGCGCTTCCCGGATCGCGACGGCCCGCAAAGCCACAGCCTTCTTCTCGGGATAATCGCCCGGCGATGAAAGCAGCGGCAGCAAGCGCACGAGGTCCCCGGCGACAACGGTTGATCCCGCGCCGCTGGCCTTTTCATCGATTGCGGCGATGCGTTTGAGGAGCAAGAGCCGGTTGTCTGGGCGTCCGGTTTCGGTGCACGGCGTCCCGGCGAGCTGCTCTAGAATGGGCCTTAAATCGAGGGCATCGCTGCCAAGCCGCTTCTCCTTGATCGCCAAGGCGCGCTCTCGCCAGTCATAAACTTCTTTGGCTTGGCGGCACCAAGCGATTTGTTTGCTTGGGTAATTTGGATTGCTCGGCTTTGAGCCCAGTTTCCGCTCGACAAGACCGGCTAATTTCAAGAGACTATCGGCGGTCGGCAAGCTCTCCGGCCCAAATGCCTTTTCTCGAATAGCTAATGCCTGTTTGTAGAGTTTGAACGCTCTAGCGGTTGGAAGCGCGCGCCATGTCACCTGCAATGCAAGATTATAGGAGGCAACTGCCATGCCAGGGTTAAAAGCGCTGAGGCGGCTTCGCCTGATCCACATCGCGCGCTTGAGCAGGCGGCGAGCAATTGCAAGATGTCCAAAATATTGAGGATCGGGATCGCTGCCGAAAGCAACATGAATGCGGGCAAGATTTTCGAGACTTCGCGCGACGCCGAGGCTATTGCGCCCAAGTTGAACCTCTCGAATCTGGAGGGCTCGCTCATAGAGCTTTTGCGCATCGTTGAGACGCCCCTCACCGCCGGCGGCGTCGAGCATGGCAAGCCTGCTGAGAGCGGTCGCGACTTCTAGGCTCTCACGTCCATGAGCCTTCTCTTCCCCGGCGAGAAGACTCTCCATACCTTTTTGCGCTCCTTCTAGATTGCCCGAAGCGAGCATCTCACGCGCGGAGTCGAGAGAAAGTTCAGCAGACAATCGCTGCGAGCCCGTTGCGGGTGGTCGGGCGAACGAGGGCGTACCAAACAAGATGAGAATAGAAAAAGTCGAAATTATTCGAAGCAATGAAGGCGGCCTCCGTTTAATAAAACCGTACCATCGAAAGCCTGACTTCACGTCAATGAAGGTCGCTCAAAAAAGGACTGTGGCCGAAAGTAACCGATAATCGTAAGTGCAGTGACGGAAAAAATTTTCGCGGCCAAACCGTCTACGCCGGCAAAGCACCGTTCTTCACGGCACCATTCGCAACAGCCTCGCCCAAATGCAGATACCGTGAAAGGGATGTGCGTTTGGCGATCTTGGCGATCGTCCCCCGCGAACACCCCGTAGCATTTTGGATTTGAGTCCACGAAACGCCGGCCGCGATCATGCGCGAAATGCCTTCGTTCCTCGCTTTATCTTCCGGCCGCCCACGGTACATGCCAGTGGCTTTTGCTTTGGCCTGCCCTTGCATTTGCCGCCGACGGCGGTCTTCGTAATCTTTGCGAGCCACGGCCGCGAGCATGTCCAGCATCATCGAATTTACTGCGTCGAACATCCTAGCCGTGAAGTCGTCCGCGTTCGCGGTGGCCATCATCCACGAAGTTGGGAGATCGAGCGCCACCACGCGAACACGCCGCTCGTGAAGTTTCGCCTTCAGCAATTCCCAATCCGGACCGGTGAGCCGGGAAATTCGGTCCACTTGCTCGGCAAGTAATATATCGCCGGGGGAAGCATCATTCAGAAGCCGAAAAAGCTCCGGTCGAGAAAGCGTCGCTCCGGATTACCAGTACATTTTGAATAGTCAAGGCCGCGATAGTAAACCGGCCAGGGGCTGGTACAGCTAAAGGATACCCAAAACGACATCAAGTTCTGGCGCTTAGCGGCAGTGCTTCTGCGACGGAATTGAAAGGCTAAAGCCATTGATTCTGTCTCTGCGTCAGGATACGAGTGGAGCAATCCTGCAAACATCCACCTATGCCGAACCAGTTTTATGTCAAGATGCAAAATTCGCACGCGTTTATCTTCATCCTCACCAGAAACTGTGAGTCTACAAGCGTGGTTAAAAAAAGAAATTCCCGTTCACAGTTGGATCGAATTCGAGGTAGGCGGCGTTTTTGTTTATGTGGTGGACGACTCTAACGACCCCAGCAACATGCACGCGCAACTTGTCCTGCTACGGTGGGGCTAAGCAGCCTCACGACTCCCGCCGAATGTTCTTGCAGATACGACAAGATCACGCGGCTCTTGTCTTTTTATTTCGTTCACACCGCTCCGAGACGACCCTGAAAAGGCGCTCGAAGGAGGCCCAACTGGACGCAGAGAGCACAAACGATGGTGTCCTGACGCTCTTCAATGCCCCTAGATCTCACGCTTGCGGGGACGTTGAGTGGTGGCGTCCCAATGGACACCGTGTTTTATATTAGATTCTGGTGTCAGCAGCATATGGCCCGGCAGCGGCTCAGGCGTTCGGTGGGTTCCAACGCGATAGGGCACCGACGTTTCCTCGATGGCCCAGCTTTCATCTGAACGTGTTGTGACCTCGGGCGCGATATATTCGCCATACACCCACAGAAGGGGCGTATCCCCAGGATTGAAGTCGTCCAGCTGGCGCAGATTTAGTAAGTGTCGCTTGTCATCAACGTCTCCGCCGCCCCAAGATTCTACGCCAACATGGATGACACCAGGGCGATCTTTCGGAAGCTGATCTGCCGCGCTAGCAATCGTTGAACGAAAATGCCGTGCCTTTTTTCGAATTGCTTCAACGGAACAGTTACGCCATCCGACTACGCTCGCTTGTGATACCGCGCTCGCCCAAAATGGGCAGGCTTCAGCGGCTCTCCACTCCGCTGCCATGGAGTAGGCAGAGTCGTGATCATAGCGGCCCACCAGAAGTTCAACCATTCGACTGGAGCCGTAGTAGACGTAATCGTCATCGAGGACCCGGCGGAATAATGACCAGTCTACTTCGCGTATCGAACCGATACTGCTTGCGTCCACCCAACTGTTGACTGCGGAATCCAAAAGGTAGGCGGAAGCGCGGCCGACGAGATAGTTGTGTGGGAGACTTTCGAGTTCGCTATTAAAGGCCACCTGCATAATGATGGATCGGTTTACGGATGATGCGATAGCGTGGACTGGCAGGGCTAACGCTCTGCCGCGTTCTCTCTCTGAGACCTCGAAATTCGAACGGTTCATGCGCTTGCACTCGACTGCCCATTCTTCGTTCCTCTGCCGCACATTAATGTCGTGAGTGCGCGAGATGCCGGGGCGCTCGGGCACGAACTCGGTGTCCCATCCACTACGACGATAAGAAAGCGCGACGAGTAACTCGAACAACCCGCCGTCCGGTTGAGCGCGTTCAGCATTCATCAGCCTCGCCGCACGCTCTTCTGCTCCAGGGATGCCAATCAAAGTCGCTAGTTCCTGGCCGATCCTGGTGAAGGTCGGCACTATTCTTACCGCTTCCTCCGGAACCCAATTCATACGGTCGCTGGCATATGCGTTGGCCTGAAATATATACCACGCCGCCGTGTCTCGCTGATCGTATAGCGGAATCTTCTCGCCTTTAATCCAGCGTTCTTTCGAAGCAAAAAAATAACTTCGAGTCGCGGTGACCCGTTTCCCCCACGTTCGCTGGTCAGCTAGCGTTGCCAACCATGTTGTTGCGAGCAACACATCATGATCAAGCCAATCCGTGTCGCCACGGGGGGCGGTCCAACTTGGGTCCTCAGGACTAATTCTCATATCTGCCTTCGTTCCGGACCGCGCCCAGCCTCGCAGTTCATTTTTCAGCATGCCGTTCCAGCAAGCAGGCTCTTTGGAGCGGAACGGTTCACGACTTGGTCAAAAGTTGCCCAATGGTTCCCATCTCGTAGGGACCGCACGGTTTTCTCGCTCCAACTTGGATCATAAAAACAGCCCGAGGAAACGTTCCAAAGCGGTCAATGTAGTCGTCCGTCCCTTTAAGCGCCGCCCGCACCCTCTCCTGCATGTCTGCATCGACATACGGTAAAACGAGTTTCTCAATAGTCTCGCGCATTCCGGTCACCACGCCTATCACCGAGGAGCGCTGCTGCTCCGTTAGCTCACAATCGAAAGACGCGGCGTCCGTAAGCCTTCGGTGGATCGCGCAGTTTTGAAAAAGAATACGAGTTACGGGACCATCCGTGCGAAGCCTTTCGAGTTCCCCCATGACCTCGGCAACCGTCAAATTATCATAATATTCAGTAAAATCCTGAAGTGAGAACAAGCGTTCGAACTCTTGATCCGACAATCGCATCTAGCGCCCTACTTCATCAAATATTTGCGGTCTTGAAACATCGAATTGCTGCGGCAATAAGTGTGGCTTGTTTCGCCAGAATCAAATACGTGAAAACTATAGACACCATATTCGTCTGTCTTCTTGAAAGCGATTCCATACTCGTTGTCGGGGAGCGACGGCAGAGGCACTATGACAACCTCAGCGTCTTCGAAGTTAGCTACTCCGAAGGTCTTCGGGTCTCCCATCTGCAATCCCGATTGATAGGCGTAAAAGCGTTTAAGGGCGCTCTCGATCCGCTTGAGGAACCTACGATCCCTTTCCCTCCCCATGCATTCACGAAGAACTTTCTCCTCCTCCTTGTCATGCACCGGAATATCGGCGGCGAAATCTCGACGACGACGCATGAAGACAAGCATCCTGCTGACCTCCTGGTAACGATCGGCCAGTTCGTCATCGGACGACATTTTGCGAGCGTCTTCGTATGGCACGAAATGACGCGTTCCAAGCAACTCGAATTCCGAAAACGTCGAGTATTTGGCGACGAGCGCCGCTTCCTCCGCAATTGCCCGCTCCAGGCTAGCCGTAATTTCGCGCTCGAACGTCCACGCCCGTTGATAGGAACGCATCATCAGATCGGGATCGGATTGGACGATCAGATTTGCGATTTCGCGCCGAACGACTTCCAGATAGCGCACCTCTGCCTCGGCGAGGTTGTGCTCCAACCGTGCCGCCTCATGATTGATGTTGGGTTTCTTTCCGAACAGCCCCATGAGACCTCCCTTCAATTTCCATGAGCCTAGACGAACGAAATGAGCTTGTCGCCGCTAGCGATAGGCTTATTTGCATAACTTTTGGCATTGGTGGCGAAACTCCGGTTCTTCGTTTTTCGACGTCCACTAATCCGGTGCTCTAGGCGCATCCTCGACCGGAAGGAATCTCTACCCTTATGGCCTTGACGCGATTAGCGTCATCCGAAAGGGCCGACACAATTGTTCAATTTCGTCCCAGAGACATTTCTTAAGTTGTCTGAGGCATGTCGCGCCGTGCCAACCAAACGTTCACCGCCACCCCTACTGCTCCTCACATCCGGGGCATGTGCTGACGAAGGTGGAAAGCTTCAACACCTCCGGTGATTCAGAATAAAGAAGACCACATCGGCCGCATTCGACCTCGATCGGCTTGGGGCTAGTTTGTTCGTTCACGGGTTGTCTCCAATGTATTGCCGCTGCGTCGATTATCTGTCGTTCGGCCAGAGGTTGCCGACACGGCGCGGGAGGCCTTGGGCTTCTTCAGCGGAAATGAAGCCGCAAAGCCAGATCGTCGGATAAAACATAGATCGATATCGCCGCTAGAAACATCACGACGCCGACCCAAAACAGCGGCGAGTGATGGACGTGCCGCCAGTCACGACGGCGCGCGACGGCCTTTGGCTCGCCGTTGTGGTGATGTTCGTTGTTCAAATCCATATCCTCGCTGTCCGCTGCGCCGGCCCTGTAGATCAGTAAAAGGCGAGCGTGGATATCAACGCATGCTCTGCGGGTTCGTGCGCCTCTAACCACCTCTGGACTCCGCTGGGCATAGATAGTAGAACAAAATAAGAACAAAACTGGAGATCGATGATGGTCCGGCGGGCGACGCGATCTGAGATGCCGAGCGACCCGGCTGTCGCGGTCCGCGCGCTGCGGGCCTGCCGGGCCGCGATGATCAGCGTATGCGGTCAAGTGAAGCCTATGGGAGCCGCCTACCACGGGGCCAATATGGTTGTGGCGGCGATCGATGGCTTTGCGGCGTTCTTGACGGGCCAGCGTCACTATTTTCAAGATATCGGTTCGACCATGAGCGAAGGCCGCCGCGAATTGCTCGAGGATCAAAAGGCCCGAGAGAACGGAGAAAAACCATGGGATCTGTGACGTATTATGTCGCCCTGCCCTTTGTTCAGACAGAGGACGGCGACCTGGTGGCGGGAGAAGCAAAGGAGCTTCAGTCCGCCGGTGCTGCGGTCCGGGAGGCCCAGCGTTTGGCTTTGACCGCGGCCGGCGCGGTCGCGTTCTCACGGACCGGCGATCCTGGCAGTGGCGAGTTTGAGGACGCAGTCGTCATTCACCGGTTCGGAGACGTGCCGAACGTCGAGGAGCTTTTCGGTGCGGAATAGAATGGTTCGCGCAAGCGCCGCTCGGATACGCTGTGACCAGTTTGCAAACTGATTTTTGCAAAGAGGACCTACAAGCCTTTGCGGAACTAAGGTACACGAACAAAGATGACCGACATTCCGATCGACCCCCGAATCGTCTGCAATCAGATGCTTGAGGAAGCAGACGAGCTGGGTGTCCAAATCAGCAATTTGGCTCTTCAAAAATTACTTTATTTCGCTCACGCGCATCATTTAATTGAGCAAAAGAAACCATTGGTTGTGGGGTATTTCGAGGCTTGGAAATACGGGCCCGTCCATCCGGCCGCATATACCGCGTTTAAGAGTGCCGGCGAGAAGCCGATTACCTTTCGCGCCGATCGTGTCAACGTTCTAACTGGGAAGCGGTCGCCCTTGCCGGACTTGACTGAACCTGTCACTCGTCGCCTCATCCGCAAAGTGATGTCGTCATATGGTAGCATGACCCCCGGTCGGCTTGTGGACATTTCCCACGCTATAGGAGCGCCTTGGCATTCAGTTGTTGACACAGCGCGTGATAGTATGGCGTTCGGCCTGCGAATCAGCGATGATCTGATAATAGAGCGTTTTAAGTTTCACAAAGTGAGTATCGGCCTTAAGCCAGCAGCTGGAGAACCCGGTGAAGATACGCCTTTTACCTGAAATTGATTTGGCCCGAATCGCGGTCATGAGCGCCGATCAAGCGCGCGTGGCTCTTAAGCAAATGAAAAGCGGTTGGGCTCCGTATTCTTACTCCCCGACGCGGCAAATGCTTTTGGATATATTGAACGTTGAGCCAGGCGAGCTAGGACAGGCGTCCCGGACTGAATGGGCAGTCATCGAAAGGCGGATTGTTCGTTTATCTAAATCGGAAGATGAGAAGCGAGCCAACCTTGCTGCTGCCAAAGCGCTTTATTCCTATTCTGTCGATAACGACATGCATGGTCGCCAGTACGATTTTTTCCCCCTTGCGCTGGGCATGTCGGCGAAAGTTTCATATTGGTCGCGAGCGGTTTTATCGTTGAATGACAACCCTCTGGTAGTCTTTATCGATCCACGACGCACAAAGGGCCTTACCGCGCGCGGGCGACAATTTGTATTTTCAGCCATGCACGAACGAGTCCGCGCTTCCGATAGCGACTTTGCGGAAGTACGGCTTGGAATTTTCCAGTTCATTAACAACGAGGATGGGTCTCGTACGTCCCGATTGTTTGCGGATGATGGCATCCCACTTTTTAGCTTTGATGAAATCGGCGAGATGGTTCGCAGAACCTATGAAATGTGGTTTGAAGTCCTGGACGAGCGCGAAGCCGAAGTCCGAAGGAAAGGAACCGGTACCCGCGGACCTTTGATCTGAAGGTGAACGCGCGACCCTAATTTCCCTGCGCGCCGGGTACGACCGTTGCATCAGCTCGTCGGGCAAGAGCCCTTGAAGCGCAGGTGCTTCGCCGGCCGGCGCTTTGAGCCAAGTCAGACCGCGAATAGAGGGCGCATGGCATCAAAACTGCAATTTAAGAAATATAGCTTATACAATAGCACAGCTGCGGTATGCTTAAAATTATGACGGGCGATTTACTACATCTGTAAGAAAATACAAAGCCCATAACGTTGTAATCAAAATATAGTTCAGTAGTAAAAAAATCAAAAATGTGCCAATTTTGAATACATAGAGTTTTAAGGCCATGTGCTGGGATAAAATTGACATAACGTCATTGTGAATAAGCTGGGCAGCTACGGCACCAATCAAAGCGAATAAACATAAAAACGCCAGATAGCCCAATAGGTAACAAACAAACTGACGCATGGTTAAGGGCCGCCCGTCAAGCATAAGTTCGGCCCCCGGGGGGCGCCTGTCCAATGACAGTCCAGGTGTACCCATTGCAACGGCAGCTAGGGAGCCAACCAAAAACGGCACAGCCATTATCAAAAAATCTCGCTCGAAACGAAGGAGCCCGTTTTCACCGAAGATTGAGATTCCGGGCGTGAGGATCTGATAAAAACCCCAAGAGCCAACAGTCGTGAGAGCTGGCAGAAGCGCATCGTAGAAAGCCTTTTCAGGGTGGCTGATCCTCAGATATCGAAGCGGCGCAAGTAGGCGCAGCCCCGGCTTGCTAGGGGACTGCCGTATATCTTTCAGCTCTGCTGGGCGTGTTCCCATAATCCATCATTGTTTAGGAGTGACTGCATTTTGCTAACGATTTCGTTGTCGATGGTCTTGCACCACCTCTTGGGCTCTGTGGACAGAACGATGTACTCCTTTGGGCACATCACCAAGTCCGTCGCGGACGCAATTGCATCTGTCATTTCACCCGAAACCAAACCGCCTTTTGCGTGACGAAAGTATGTCCTAGCCTCATAACCTTTCTGCACGTACCACTGTCGCAGATCGCGGAACCAGGACACTTTCTCTTGAGGGTCGGTCGGGCCTTGTTTAGCCGATACCCTAACAGACACGTTAGCAAAAAACTCGGTCTGAATCATGTCCGTTTGCGTGCCGGTATTTTGTTTTTCGTGTCTCTTGGTGAACACAATTTGTGACAGCTCGGCTCCGTGCCCTGTCGCCATATCAAAAGAACGACCCACGTCCGAAGCAAGCTCTAGCTTGGCGTGATATTTTTTGGATTCCTGCACTTGCCCTTTTTTGGTCGTTTTCCAGACGGGAAATGCCCACTCCTCATCTATTGCAACTCGCCTAAGTTGACGGCACAAAAGGTGTTCTATGCTTCGCCGAGATATATAATTTACCTCCAAGGCGCATCTATAATTAGCATCGTCATAAGCGCCGTCGAGCGGGGTTTTCACGATAAAATGACAAGTATAAGCCCCACGCTCATCATCAGTTCCCGTTAGCTCGCGACCTGAAAAAGTTTTCATATCAACTACTGGCATGCTACGCTCATCGGCGTTGACATATTCTATCAAGCATATAATATATCTGCAAACAGCGTCTTCACGAATTTGAATATCCGTCAATTTTATATAACTTTTACCAGCACCTTTAGCCAATCTTATTGCATCATCTTTGTTGTCATCTGCACCAAAAAACTCTATAGCAACATCTCTTTTTCGTCGTTGGTCTAATACCTTAAAAAGGTCATAAGCTCCGTGAGTCGGAGTTGCATCTTTTTCTTTCGCCTGAGTAGGAGACGAGCTCAGCAATCGATTCAGAAAAATGGTGCGTTTAAATTCTGTGTCGCTCATTCACGAATCTCCCTGCGGGGGATTCTAATTTAAATGTTTCGAATTTCGCAGGCATTTCCGGAGTTTTGCACACCTAGGTTGCTTATTCGGGGTTGATACAAGTTACGTTTGGCTAACAGGCGCCCCTGAGGCCTCAATCGTGCCTTCGATTCTCTGCGAATATCGCCTCGGGTTCATCGGCCTCTAGTCGTAAAACGAGACTTCTGAGGACTGAAGTATCGTTGCGACTATCGCAACTATTCGTACGTTTAGACGCGGTTATCTCAATAAAAGTTGAAATAATAGCAACAACACCGATCCGTCAAGCGGTATTCCAAACGGCACTAAAAGTAAAAATAGATAGCGGTGTCTTGACATAAGCCGGAAAACTAACGCCATATGGCTAAGCCAACTCCGAAGAGGGGCGGCTGAGTCTGGCGGAACGAACGCCAGACTCAGCCTACACTATCAAGGATCAAGCCTATGAAATGTGCTGTCGTGACGAATACCACAGATCCGTCTATTCTTCCACACGCCTCGCCCGGCCAGGACGACGCACCGCTGATGGCGCTCAAAGTCGAATTCGATCGGCTTCACGCCGAGCGTGCCCCCTTGTATGAAGAACAAGAGCGGACGGCGGCGCTCGCCGCGGCCGAGCTCTCAGACGACCCGGCGCCCGGTCGAGTCGAGTCAGCTTGGAAGGCGACCGGCCGTGATGATGCGATCGCCGCATTGAATGCGGTCGACGATCGTTTGCACGCCCTGGCCCAAGAGATAATAGAGACGCCGGCAGTCAGCCCCTCGGCCTTTGCATTGAAGGCCCGCGTGCTCGCCTTTGCCCTTGGCGTCGAAGCCCAATCGTGCGACCGGCTAGGCGACGTCGAGTGGTCCGACGAGATCGTCTGCCGGTTCGTCGAGGCAGCGCGGCGAGACGCCGCGGCGGCGTAGCGAGCGCCAGCGAGAAGCGCTACGGAATAAGAAGCCGCTTCGGGTCTCCGGGGCGGCGCTTTCTATGGCGGGGATCATGAGATCGTTTACCTATCCGGCGATGTTTGAGCCCGGTGAAGGCCCAGGAATCCTTGTGGTGACCTTTCGCGACGTTCCGGAGGCGATCTCACAAGGCGATGATGCGGCCGACGCCCACGCCATGGGCAGCGACGCCCTCGGCGTGGCACTGCTCGCGCTCGTTCAGCTTGATCGGCCGATACCGGCCCCAACCCCACCAGAACCCGGCGAGGTTCTCTTGACCGTCGAACCCGAGCTCGAGGCGGAGATCAACGCGCTTCTACAGCGCGGCGACTAACCCATGGATCCCGTTGATAATTTTTCGGCGAAGTACTTGCGCGATATTTGAATCACAGGCCCGACGGCTTACGTCTAAGTCCATACTGAAATCTGAACTGAACGCGCCCGGAATCAAGACGCAATTTTCAATAGGAAAAAACAGCACCGCGACACCGACGATCGCGAGCGCCAGACTCACCCAACGCAAAAAGACGCCGATCTTGATATTGCCGGAAACAGAGGCCGCAGCGGCAGGGCGTTGCCTGACCATTTTGTTACCTAATTGTTACCTAGGGTCGATTTTTAGAACCCCAAAAACCTCTCTAAGTAATTGATTTTATTGGCGCACCCGAGAGGATTCGAACCTCTGGCCTCTGCCTTCGGAGAGCAGCGCTTTAACTGGCGTTCCTCTACCGTACAGAAGGACAGCAACCGGTATCCGTCAGGTCCATCAACTGATTGCCTTACTGAGCATCCCGACGGACGCGACTTGACCCAAGCACCGTCAATTATAGTCAAGGCAGGCATGTCGTGTTTGGACGTTCTTGGACACGACTGGAGGCCCGTGCATTCTCCCCAAAAACTTCCCAAAAATACTTTCAGATGAACAAATCAGCAGCTAAGCCTTTGATTTTACTGGTGCGCCCAAGGGGAATCGAACCCCTGTTTTCGCCGTGAAAGGGCGACGTCCTAGACCGCTAGACGATGGGCGCGGACCGGCGGGGCGAGCAGCCCGGCAGCGGTGAAGCGACCTATAGAGGGGGTTTTCGATGATGACAAGGCATCATCTCGCATCTTCCCCAGATCCGCTTTGACGCCCCCTTGGCCGCGCCCTAGCCCGCCAGAGCGGCGTCGAGCAGGCGCAGCTTCACGCGCTCGCGGCCGCCGTAACGGTCGAGCGACAAAGTGCCGGCAAAATGCATCGGCCTGCCCTTTCCCGCCAGCAACCCCTGCCCCAGCGGCTCGCCGCCGGCGCGGAAGGCGATTCCTTCCAGCGTGGCGCCATCGCCGGCCTGAATCTTGAAGCGGATGTGGTTGACACCCACTGGCGCGGCATCGACCAGCCGGTGCGACGCGAAAACGAACACCGGTTCGGGATTGCCGGCGCCATAGGGGCCTGCTTTTTCGAGGCTGGCGAGCAGAGCTGGGGTCGCGCCGGCCGCCGTGAGCGTGGCATCGACGTGAAGGGATTCGGCGGCCCTGGCGCGGGCAGCGGCGTCCGCTAAATCCGCCTCGAGATAGGCGCGAAAAGCCTCGATCCGTGCGGACTCGATGGTGATCCCCGCCGCCATGGCATGCCCACCGCCCTTGACGAGAATCCCGGCCTCCACCGCGCCGCGCACGCTGCGCCCGAGATCGACGCCGGTGACCGAGCGCCCGGACCCTGTCGCGCTCCCGCCTGTCATGGCCAGGGCAAAAGCCGGGCGGCCGAATTTTTCGCGCAACCGCCCCGCGATGATCCCTACGATGCCGGGGTGCCAATCCGGCCCGGCCACCATGATGACGGAGGCGCCCTCGCCTTGCAGGCCCACCTGCCGCAACGCTTCCGCCTCGGCTTCTTCTAAAGTGGCGGCTTCCATCGCCTGGCGTTCACGATTCAAGCGGTCGAGCGTCGCGGCGATCTCCGTGGCTTCGCTGTCGCTCGTGATGCCGAGAAGCTTCGCGCCGAGCGCGGCATCGCCGATCCGCCCGCCCGCGTTGATCCGCGGCCCGACGAGATAGCCGAGATGATAGGCCGAGGGCGGGCCATCGGCGCCCGCGACGTCGAACAGCGCGCGCAAGCCCGGCCGGCCGCGCTCGCGCATCACGGCGAGGCCCTTGACGACAAAAGCGCGGTTGAGCCCCGTTAGCGCGGCGACATCGGCGACGGTGGCGAGCGCCACGAGATCGAGCGCCGCCAAAAGATCGGGCTCGGTCCGCCCGGCGAAGAACCCGCTCGCCCGCAGGTTTCGCTGCACGGCGGCGAGCGTCATGAAGACCACCCCCGCCGCGCAGAGCTGGCCGAGGCCGGAGAGATCATCGAGCCGGTTGGGATTGACGATGACGGCGTTGGGCAGATGCTCGGGCGCTTGGTGGTGATCGAGCACGATGGGCTCGAGCCCCAGCCGCGCGGCCTCTTCCAGCGGGCCGTGGCTGGTTGTGCCGCAATCAACCGTCACCAGCAGCTTGGCGCCACGCCCCGCGAGCGCCTGGATCGCCTCGACATTGGGCCCATAGCCCTCGAAGATCCGGTCGGGAATATGGATGAGATGCGGCACGTCGCAGGCGTTGAGATAATCCGCCAGCAACGCGGCCGAGGCGGCGCCATCGACGTCGTAATCGCCGAAAATCGCGATGGTCTCGCGCGCCTCGATGGCTCGCGCGATGCGGGCGGCGGCACGCTCCATATCCGCGAAAACGGCGGGGTCCGGCATGAGATCGCGCAGCGACGGATCGAGATAGTTTGCCGCTTCCGCCGGGCCAATGCCGCGCCCGGCGAGAATGCGCGAAAGCACATCGCTCGTGCCGGTCAGCTGCGCGATGGCAAGCGCCCGCGCCTCGCCGGCATGATCGAGACGGCCGGTCCAAGGCCGCCCTTTCAAGGATGTGGTGACGCCGAGAACCGCGCGAGGCGTCATGACGCCGCCCCTACTCCCGCTCGATGCGGATGACTTGCGGCTTGGCCGCGATATGGCCATCGGCCACCACCGCGTCGACCGCGCGGCGTAGAGCGTCCTCGTGGGTGGCATGGGTGATGAACGTGACCGGCACCGGGGCATCCGCATTGGCGCCGGGCTGGCTGCGCTGAATGATGCTTTCCAGCGAAATCTGGCTTTCCGCCATCCGCATGGCGACCGCCGCCGCCGCGCCGGGACGGTCGTGGAGGGACAAACGGATGTAATAGCCGCCCTCGTGCGCCTGCAACGGCGCGCGCTCCAACGGGACCAAGGAAGACGCCGGTAGACCGAACCCGGGAGTCCGGTCGCCTTTGGCGATATCGGCGATATCGGCCACCACGGCGGAGGCCGTCGCGTCGCCGCCGGCGCCCGGCCCGGCAAGGGTCATCTCGCGCACGGCATCGGCATTCACCACGACTGCATTGGTGACCCCCATGATCTGGGCGATCGCCGAGGACTTCCGCACCATCGTCGGGTGAACCCGCTGCTCGATGCCGGAGGCCGTGCGCTTGGCGACGCCCAGCAATTTGATGCGGTAGCCGAGATCGTCGGCAGCCTGGAGATCGTCCAGCGTGATGGATTCGATCCCCTCGACCGCCACGGCCTCGGCATCCACCGCCGTGCCGAAGGCCAGCGATGTCAGGATGGCAAGCTTATGCGCGGTATCGAAGCCGCCGATATCGAAGGTGGGATCGGCCTCGGCATAGCCGAGCTTCTGCGCGGCGCTCAGGCAATCAGTGAAGGAAAGCTTTTCGGCCTCCATCCGCGACAGAATGTAATTGCAGGTGCCGTTGAGAATTCCGTAGACGCGCTCGATGGTATTTCCCACGAGACCTTCGCGCAGCGTTTTGACGATGGGGATGCCGCCGGCCACCGAGGCCTCGAAGCGAAGGCCCGCGCCCTCGGCCTCGGCCGCCTTGGCGAGCGCCAAGCCATGATAGGCGAGCATGGCCTTATTGGCGGTCACGACGGATTTACCCGCCTCCAAGGCGGCCTTGGTGGCCTCGAGCGCCGGCCCCTCCGCGCCGCCGATCAACTCGACGAACAGATCGATGCCGCTGCTTCGCGCCAAGCTCACGGGATCGTCGTGCCATTCGGCATTGGAAAGATCGATTCCACGGTCGCGGTCTCTCGAGCGCGCGCTCACCCCCGTCACGATAATGGCGCGGCCCGTGCGCAGTTCGAGCGTCCGGCGCTGACGCTCCAGGAGGCGGAGAACCGAAGCTCCGACGGTGCCGAGACCGGCGACACCGACGCGCAAGGGAGGCAGCATGATCACGATTCCAGTTTCATTTGAGAATGATAAAAAGCGCCGGCACACCAACGCTCTGGCCGGTTTGCTTCCCCTCCCCTCGTGGGGACGGGTAGGTGTGGGGGTCCGCGGTGTCCTTCCGCCGTTTGAAGCAGAATGAGAGAACCCCCATCCCTAACCCTTCCCCGCAAGGAGGAAGGGAAAAACTTTGCCTGGCACAAAGCAGTAATGTCCTGACGCGCTCGGACGGATTCGGGAACAAAAACTCCCGAGGCCGGAAAGCCCGGACCTTTTGCCCGATTTCCGCGCGCCGGGCAACAAAGGGAGCGGAGGTTCTATTCCCCGGCCTTCGCCGGTTTCCCTTTCCCCGTATCCGCCCGCTTGGCGGGGAGCAATCCCTTCGCCCTTTGCGCATTCTTGACGCCGGCGCTTTCAAGCTCGGCTTGCAACGCCTTGACGCCAGAAGGATCGCGCGGCTTGGGGCGCGCCGACTCGGAGCCCGTCAAGGGCGTGTAGTCGAGAGCCTTCGCATCGGGCCGGGCGGATTTCACGAAATCCTTCGCCTCGGGAACATCCGCCGTCAGATGCGAATTAGCAAGCGTGTCGAGCGGCGTGCCCTCGACATTATGCTTCGTCTGGGCCCAAGCTGGTGCAGCCAAAAGGACGGCCGGTGCAACCAAAAACACGGCTGGCGCGGCCAAGAGCATGCGGAGCAGCGCGGCCAGGGAACGGCGGCGGATCGCGATGAAAATATTGTGCATGGCGGTCACCCTAAACCCGGATTTCGAAAACCTGCAAGACAAAGCCCCCGCTCGCCTCTTTACCTGACTTGCCTTTATGGCGTCATCAGGACACCTATATTCCAGGGATAAGGCTGGGTTGCGGCTCTTTGCCGAGGGCCGCCGTTTTATGGAAAGTTTTTCGACATGACCTCTTCCGCCCCGCGTGACGAAGCGGCACCGGCCACCAATCCCGCCGCCGCAAATCCGGTCCCCGCCAATCCCATCCCGGCCAATCCAGAGCCGCAGGTTTCCGCGCTTGGCGGGTTTCCCTTGGGCGCAATTCCGCTGGAAGGCATGTCCTTGAACGCGCCGCCGATGGGTGTTCTACCCGTGGGGGGAGCCCCGATCCCGCCGCCGAATATCGAGCGTCTCGCCACCAATGCCGCCCGTTTCATCGAGCAAAGCGGCAAAGCTTTAGCTGCTTATTTGAAGCCTTTCGAGGAAGGCGAGGCCGCGAAGACCGGTTCCTCCGACTCCATCACGGCGGCCGTCTCGTCCATCGGCCGCGTGGCCGAATATTGGATGGGCGACCCAGCAAGGGCCGCGGAGGCGCAAGCGGCCATCGCCGGTCCCTTCATGCAGCTCTGGATGCAAACCTACCAACGCCTTCAGGGCGCCCAAATCGACCCCGTCGTGCCAGTGGCCAAGGGCGATAAAAGATTTGCCTCCCCCGATTGGAAGGACAGCCCGCTGTTCGACTTCCTGCGTCAGGCACACTCGATCAGCGCCGCCTGGGCCGAGGATCTGGCCGAACGCTCGGACGATCTCGATCCCTCGACCAAGGCCAAGGCGAAGTTCTATCTTCGGCAAATCACCAGCGCGCTCTCGCCTGCGAATTTCGTCGTGACCAATCCGGAACTGCTGCGCGAGACCCTGACCTCCAGCGGCGACAATCTCGTTCGCGGGGCGACGCTTCTCGCGGAAGACATCGAAGCCGGACACGGCCACTTGCGGATTCGCCAAACCGACGGCTCGAAGTTCGAGCTTGGCGTCAATGTCGCGACAACCCCCGGCAAAGTGGTGTTCCGCAACGAGATTTTCGAACTCATCCAATATGCCCCCACGACCGGAACCGTCCTGAAACGGCCACTGTTGATCGTCCCGCCCTGGATCAACAAATTCTACATTCTCGATCTCAATCCCGGAAAAAGCTTCGTCCGCTGGGCGGTGGCCCAAGGGCTCACGGTCTTCGTCATGTCCTGGGTCAATCCCGGCGAGGGCCATCGCGAGACGACGTTCGAGGATTACATCACCAAAGGCCTGTTCAAGGCGCTCGATGCGATCGAAGCGGCGACGGGCGAGAAGACCGTCAATGCCGCGGGCTATTGCGTCGGCGGCACGATGCTCGCGACGGCCCTGGCCTATATGGCGGAAATCGGCGACACGCGGATTGCCAGCGCGACGTTTTTCGCGGCCCAAACGGATTTCACCGATCCTGGCGAGATCAACGTTTTCATCGACGACCTTCAGGTCAAGTCCTTGGAAGCGACCATGACGGGACCCGGCTATCTCGACGGCTCGAAAATGGCGGCGGCGTTCAACATGCTGCGCCCCAACGATCTCATCTGGGCCTATGTCATCGACAATTACATGAAGGGGAAGGCGCCGCCGGCCTTCGATCTCCTCTCCTGGAATTCAGATTCCACCCGCCTGCCGGCGCTCAACCATTCCTTCTATCTCCGCAATTTTTACATGGAGAACAAACTCGCCAAGGGGGAACTGGAGATCGGCGGCAAGAAGCTCTCGCTGGCCAAGGTCAAAATCTCTGTCTACAGCGTCGCCACGCGGGAAGATCATATCGCGCCGGCCGCCTCGGTCTTTCGCGGGGCCAAGCTATTCGGCGGGCCGATGCGTTATGTCCTGGGCGGTTCCGGTCATATCGCGGGCATCATCAATCCGCCCTCGGAAAAGCCCAAATATGGCTATGCGACAGGCCCACGCCCGTTCGGCACGCTGGACGATTGGCAGAAGCAAGCCGAGCAGCAACCCGGCAGCTGGTGGCCGGATTGGCTCGCTTGGCTTTGGGCCCAGGCGCCCGAACGCGTCCTGCCGCGCACGCCCGGCGATGGCAAGCTGGCCCCGATTACGGACGCGCCGGGCGATTACGTCCGGGTGAAGAGTTGACGGGATAGACTGGCGCCGAACGCCGGATGCCCCCGGATTGGCTTTTCCGCGAAAAGTAACGCATAGGGAGAACCCCTTGCGTTCCCGGCCCATTCGATCGTTTGGCCGCAAAGACTTCGTCTTGCCGGAATACGCACTTTCAAGTGTTCCGCCGTCCTATCGCTAGGCTGAGCGGGCCCAGCATGGAGACGCGATATGAAACTCGTCCGCTTTGGACCTGAAGGCAAGGAAAAGCCGGGCCTCGTCGGTCCCGATGGCAAGATCCGGGATTTGAGCCATATCGTATCCGATATCGATGGCGCGGCGCTTTCGCCCAAAATGCTCGCCCGGATTTCCCGCGCGCGCTTGTCGACTCTGCCCGTCGTGCGCGGACGCCCGCGCCTCGGCTCCTGCGTGGCGCGGCCGGTCAATTTCATCGCCATTGGTTTGAACTACAGCGATCACGCCGCCGAAATCGGCGCCGCAAAGCCACCCGAGCCGATCATTTTTCAGAAGGCGTCGAATTCGATCAGCGGCGCCTACGATCCCATCGTCGCGCCAAAGGGCTCGACGAAGCTCGATTGGGAGGTCGAGGTGGGCATCGTCATCGGCGAGCGCGCTTCTTATGTGTCCGAGCGCGCGGCGATGGATCATGTCGCGGGCTTTTGCCTCAACAACGACGTCTCCGAGCGCGAATTCCAATTGGAACGCGGCGGCAATTGGACCAAGGGCAAGAGCGCGCCAAGCTTCGGCCCGCTCGGCCCCTGGCTCGTCACCAAGGACGAAATCGAAAATCCGCAGCGCATCGGCCTGTGGCTCGACGTCAATGGCGTCCGGCGCCAGACCGGCAGCACCAAGACGATGATCTTCGGCTTCAAGAAGATCGTCTCTTACGTCTCGCAGTTCTTCACGCTGGAGCCGGGCGACGTGATCATCACGGGAACCCCCGCCGGCGTCGGCCTCGGCCAAAAGCCGCCGGTGTTCTTGAATCCCGGCGATGTCGTCACGCTCGGCGGCGACGGGCTCGGCGAGCAGAGCCATGTGGTCGTGGCGTATAAGAAGGCGAAGTAAAGCCAACCGCTTCCTTTGCCGCCGGAGCCGGGATACCGGCTCCGGTTGCTCGGCTCAAAGCCCGAGCATCAGCTCCAGATTCTGCACGGCAGCGCCAGACGCGCCCTTCCCGAGATTGTCGAGCTTGGCGACGAGGACGGCCTGGCGCTTCTCCTCGCTGCCGAAGACGTGCAGTTCGAGATTATTGCTGCCGTTGAGCGATTCCGGCTCGATCTCGGCGGCATCCTCGCTCGCGCCAACGCGGACATAACCGCCCGTCCCGTAATGGGCGGCGAGCAGCCGGCGCAAATCCGCGAGCGTGGGCTTACCCGCGAGATCGTCGAGAAACAGCGGGATCGAGACCAACATGCCTTGCGCGAAATCGCCGACCGACGGCACGAAGATCGGGCGCCGGGTCATTCCGCCATAGACCATGATTTCCGGCACATGCTTGTGGCCAAGACCAAGCGCGTAGAGCTTGAAGGCCGGCGCTTCGCCCGCCTCGTGTTCGGCAATCATCACCTTGCCGCCGCCGCTGTAACCGGAGATCGCGTTGATCGCGACAGGCGCATCGGGCGCGAGAAGCTTCGCCTCGGTCAGCGGGCGCAAAAGCGCGATGGCGCCGGTCGCATAGCAGCCGGGATTGGAGACGAACCGCGCGGCTTTGATCGCCTCGGCCTGGCGCGGCCCCAGTTCGGGAAAGCCATAGGTCCAGCCTGGAGCGGTGCGGTGCGCCGTCGAGGCGTCGAGCACGCGCGGGCCATTTTCGATCGACCCGGCCAAAGCCGCCGTTTCCTTGGCTGCCTCGTCCGGCAAGCAGAGAATGACGAGATCGACCTCGCGCAGCAGCGCCGTCTTGGCGGAAAGGCTCTTGCGATCGGCGCCGCCGAGGCTTTTCAGCTCGATGCCGGCCTTGCCAGCCAGCCGGTCGCGAATCCCGAGCCCCGTCGTGCCCGCTTCGCCATCGATGAAGATACGTGCCGTCATGGTTGGGGATCTCCAGGAAGAAATCATGATTGCTCGGACGAAAACGAAGTCCGCGATCTGCTCCTCTCCCCCTTGTGGGGAGAGGTTGGGAGTGGGGGTCTGTGAGATGCCTCATTCGTTGAAGCAGATGGAGAGCCCCCCATCCCTAACCCTTCCCCACAAGGGGGAAGGGAATCAAGCCGCCCGAATGTTTCAGACTACGCGACTTCATTCACCGCAATGCGACACCCCGGCCACCCCGGCAGACAAAGAAAAAGGCGGCCGAAGCCGCCTTTCCCAAATTCCAGGCCGAAACGCTTAGCGCTTCGAGAATTGGAAACTCCGGCGGGCTTTTTTCTTGCCGTACTTTTTGCGCTCGACCACGCGGGAGTCGCGGGTCAGGAAGCCTTCGCGCTTCAGCGCGGGGCGAAGATCGGGCTCGTAATAGGTCAAGGCCTTGGACAGACCGTGGCGCACGGCGCCGGCCTGGCCCGAAAGACCGCCACCGGCGACATTCACGAACAGATCGTATTGACCGACGCGATTGGCGATGCCCAAGGGCTGCTGCAAGATCATGCGCAGCACGGGACGGGCGAAATAGACCTCGAAAGGCCGGCCATTGACGATGATCGCGCCCTTGCCAGGCTTGATCCACACGCGGGCGACCGCGTCCTTGCGCTTGCCGGTCGCATAGGCGCGACCGAGCTTATCGAGCTTTTGCACATGGACGGGAGCGGCCGGCTGCGCTTCGGCGTTGGCGCTCTTCAGATCCTGAAGGGAGGAGAGGGTCTCGGCCATGATCAAGCAGCCTTCGTTGTGTTCTTGGGATTATAGACATTCTTCGGGTTGAGCGGGCCAACCTCGAAAACGGTGGGCTGCTGCGCCGCGTGGGGATGTTCCGCCCCCTTGTAAACCCGCAGGTTTCCGAGCTGCTTGCGGCCCAAGGGTCCGCGCGGAAGCATCCGCTCCACGGCCTTTTCGACCACGCGCTCGGGAAAGCGCCCATCGAGAATGAAGCGCGCGGTGCGCTCCTTGATGCCGCCCTGGAAGCCCGTGTAGTGATAGTAGACTTTATTGTCGCGCTTGCGGCCGGTGAAGACGACCTTCTCCGCGTTGATCACGATGACATGATCGCCATCGTCCATATGCGGGGTGAAGGACGGCAGGTGCTTGCCGCGCAGACGCATCGCGATGATCGAGGCGAGCCGCCCGACCACCAGGCCCTGCGCGTCGATCACGATCCATTTCTTTTCGATTTCGGCCGTCTTGGTCGAAATGGTTTTACCAAACATGAGAATTATCCATTCAAGAAGATCGTCGCCATAAACCGTGCCGCGCCGCGATTGTCAAGCGAGGACGAACCGAAAGTTCTACATTAAATCATAGGCTTATAAAATACGGTATTATGTTACCTTATTTTCGCGGCGGAATCGAGTAAGTTCCCGTGGCATGGGCCACCATCTCCTCGCTGCCTTCGGGGTAAAGGCAGGCTTCGCCCACCGCCAATTGCTTGCCGATTTTGAACAGCTTGCACCGCGCGATGAGGTCACCCGAGGGCGGCTTGCGCATGAAATTCATATTCATGCTCGTGGTGACCGCGTGGCCGACCGGTCCGATTTGCGCGAGGATGGTGGCATAGAGCCCGACATCGGCCAGAGTGAACATCGCGGGCCCCGATATGGTCCCGCCCGGCCGCAAGTGCCTGTCGTGCTCGACGAGGCGCAGCACCGCCTCCATCTCGCCGGTGCTTTCCACCACGATCGAGGGCTGCCCCTCGTCGAGGAGCTGGGGAAAGTAACGGTGCAAGAACGCATTGAGCTCGGCGGTGGAGAGCAACGGCATCGGCGCGCCCTATTCGAAGACGATTTTCGGCGCGGCGCGGGTCTGCCCGGTCTCGAGCGCGGCTTTCACACGCGCGGCGATCTCGCGATAGGCCTGCGCGTGGGGACCGTCCGGCTCGGCGACAACGATAGGCCGGCCGGAATCGGAATGTTCGCGGATGGTCAGCGCCAAAGGCACCTCGCCCAGGAAGGGAACGCCGAGCGCGTCCGCCTCGTGGCGCGCGCCGCCATGCGCGAAAATATCGGACCGGCCATGGCAATGCGGGCAGACGAAATAGCTCATGTTCTCGACCACGCCGAGAATCGGAATATTCACCTGCTTGAACATGGCGACGCCGCGCCGGGCATCGATCAAAGCGAGATCCTGCGGCGTCGAGACGATCACCGCCCCGGCCAAGGGGACGTTTTGCGCCAGCGTCAACTGCGCATCGCCTGTTCCCGGCGGCATATCGACGAGCAGGCAATCGAGCTGGCCCCAATTGACTTCGCGCAGAAGCTGGTTGATCGCCGACATCACCATCGGCCCGCGCCAAATCATCGCCTCGGCCTCCCCGACCAGGAGACCGATCGACATGGCCTTCAGGCCGAAGGCTTCCAGCGGCTCGAGCATCTTGCCCTGGAGCTTGGGCTTGTCCTTCAAGCCGAGAAGGCGGGGCAAGGAGGGGCCAAACACGTCGGCGTCGAGAATCCCCACCTTCCAGCCGAGCGCGGCAAGTCCCAACGCCAGATTGACCGTGGTGGTCGATTTGCCGACGCCGCCTTTACCCGACGCCACCGCGACGATCCGGGCGACGCCGGGGATGGACAAGGAGCGCGGCGGCGCCGGCTTTGGGGTCAACGGACGCTTCGCCGGTGCCTCGTGACTATGACCGTGAGACGGCGTCCCCGGCGGCTGCTCGGCGGTCAGGCTCACCACGGCACCCGCGACACCGGGAAGAGCCTTGATCACAGTCTCCGCCTGAATGCGCATCGTCTCCATCGCCTCGGCGAAACGCGGGTCGCCGGTCAAGGCGAGATAGACCTTGCCGTTGCGGATCGTCAGCCCGACCACGCCATTCTCTCGCGACACCGGATTGCGGCCATCGGGACCGGCGACATTTTTTAGGGCCGCGAGGACATCCTGTTCGTCGACCATCATCAACCTCTTGGTGACCGCCCGCTCGGCCCCGTCCACGCAAAGCGCATGACGGGGCGAAGCGAACGCTTGCTACATCTAAACGAAACCTATCGACTTTTTCCGGTCGCGCTCCTAGTGGATAAAGCACTCGAGCCCTGCGGGATAAAGTCCCTGGCTTGCCCGCTGTGCCTCTCCAGACCGGGACCTTCCCGCCCATCTCGTATGAAAGATTCGATCTTTCAATAAGTTGGATCTGCCCCTCATCCGTCAGTGGAAGCCTATGCCGATTTCATCTTGGGCACCGCCCCGGCTTCATACGATCGCCCGGCAGGCGTTCCAAGCCATCAGTCGCGTTTGTCTGATTCTCGTTCTCGGGACGATTCCATGCGCCATGGCGCAGGCGCCATCCCCCGATCATTTGACCATAGCCAGCGAAGGCGCCCGCCCGCCCTATAATTATTTCGATGGCGATCGCCTCGCGGGATTCGAGATCGACCTCGGCCAAGATCTCTGCGCGCGCATGGGCGTGACCTGCACCTTTGTCGCGCGGCAATGGGACGGTCTGATCCCAGGGCTCCTCGAGCACCATTACGATGCCATCATGGCCGCCATGGAGATCACCCCCGAGCGCGAGGCGAAAATTGCCTTCACCCAGCCCTATATCCGCATGCCCTCGGCTTTCATGGTGACGAAGGAAAGCGGTCTCGCCTCGGATGATCCGGCAGCCCTCGCGGGCAAGAGGATCGGGGTCGAAACAGGCGGCACTCACGAGATCTTTCTCAAGACCCTCTATTCCCGGTCGGAAATCAAGCGTTACACGACCCTCTCCGATGCGATCCTCGATCTCGAAGCGGGGACGGTTGATGCCGTGATTGGCGACAAGGACGAAATCGTCACTTTCTTGGAAACCCGCCGGGATGCGCGGTGTTGTAAAATTCTCGCGGACGTGCCGCGCGACCCGAGCTTTTTCGGGGATGGGATCGGCGCCGGCCTGCGCAAAGAGGACACGGCGCTCAAGACGCGCTTCGAAAAAGCCTTGGCAGCCTGCGTGGCCGATGGCACGTTCGCCAAACTCAGCGCGAAATATTTTAGCTTCCCAATCAACTAGAGCATGTCCCGAAAAAGTTGCAGACTTTTTCGATCGAGGACATGCTCTAGCTTTTTATAAAGAGAGCGAATTCTTATCGCCTTGGTGAGTCCACCAAAGCGAAACGCGCTCCAAGTCCTGGCAAAGGAGACGGATTCCATGGCGAATGTCGCATTTCTCGGGCTCGGCGTCATGGGCTTTCCCATGGCCGGACACCTCGCCAAGGCCGGGCATTCCGTGACGGTCTATAACCGGACCGCCGCCAAGGCGCAGGCCTGGGTGGAGAAACACCGCGGGCGCGCCGCCGCGACCCCTGGGGAAGCTGCCAAGGGTCAAGATTTCGTCTTCTCTTGCGTCGGCAACGACGAGGATTTGCGCGCGGTCACGACCGGCGAGCATGGGGCTTTCCTCGGCATGGGCGAGGGCACGGTGTTCATCGACCATACGACCGCCTCGGCCGAAGTCGCGCGCGAACTCGCAAGCGCGGCCTCCGCCAAGGGCTTCGGCTTTATCGACGCGCCTGTCTCCGGCGGCCAGGCCGGAGCCGAGAATGGCGCGCTGACCGTCATGTGCGGCGGGGCGGAAACCGATTACGCGAGGGCGGAGCCCTTGATCCAAAGCTTCGCCAAAGCCAGCCGCCTGATGGGGCCGTCCGGCTCGGGCCAGCTCACCAAAATGGTCAATCAAATCTGCATCGCGGGGCTCGTGCAGGCTCTGGCGGAAGGTCTGCATTTCGCGGAAAAGGCCGGGCTCGATGCCGAGGCCGTCATAGCGGTCATCTCGAAAGGCGCCGCGCAATCCTGGCAAATGGAAAACCGCTTCAAGGCAATGATCGCGGGCACGTTCGATTTCGGCTTCGCCGTGGATTGGATGCGTAAGGATCTCTCGATTTGCCTCGACGAAGCCCGCCACAACGGCGCCACCCTGCCCGTCGCGGCTCTGGTCGATCAATTCTACGGCGAGGTGCAACGCATGGGCGGCAACCGCTGGGATACGTCGAGCCTGATCGCCCGCCTCAAAGGCTGATCCGCGCGGACGCTCGAATGAAAACCCGCGCCCGGTGTTTTGGAAGCCCATCCATGGCGAGCGTTTCACGGATGGTTTTCATGGCTGTTTTTGAAAATGTAATCAAACTTCGATAAGCTTGGCGGCTGCGAACTTAAAAGAGCAACCCCGCGGTGGAACCATAAGCGCCGCAATGCCTTGGTCCGGGTGTGGAAACTGGAGCGCGTCCATGCATCTTCTTTATGTGATCCTAATTGGCTTTTTCGCCGGCCTCATTGCCCGGTTCGTCTTGCCTGGCCCGAACAATCCGCGCGGTTTCATCTTGACCACCCTTTTGGGAGTGGTGGGCGCGATCGTCGCGAATACCTTGGGAAAAGAGATTGGCTTGTACCACGCCGGTCAGCCGCTGAGCTTCGTCAGCGCCGTGGTCGGCGCCGTCATCCTTCTGGCTCTTTACCGCTTCCTATCGGGACGCGACTCGTCCTCGTTTTAAATCCGGCGGTTTTTTCGGCATTCATCGATGCCGGTGCCCTGGGTACCGGCATTTTGCATCGCGAAGACGGCCCGAGCCATGCAAATTTGCTGATACCGCATCGCGGTATAGGCAGAGTTTAAGCCCTTTTTCCCCCTAAAGGCAGATGGTTAAGGGCCAACACTCCAGTTGACAAAAGGTTAATCTATGATGCGGTGCACAAAATCCGCTTGATATTTTGCCGGGGTGGAGCACATTGAGCTTCGTAGGGCACAGCGCCAAAGCATGTTGCGGGGAAGACGAACCAGCTCATGCGGCAAGATATGCCGGGACTTTTATAACCGGCGCGCTCGTCCGAAACGTCTACGCCTAGGAGGCCAAAATGCTGAAGACCTTGATTCTTTCGACCGCTCTCATCGCCGGTGCCGCAGGTTTTGCCGATGCGCAAATCATAAAGCCCATCCAGGCCAGCACGATCGATCTTGGCACTGCGCATGGCACGGCCTATTACGTTCCCGAACCTAACGGCTACCATGTGGTCGCGACGCTCGACACGGGATCTTCCGCGCCCGTTCGTTTCGATACGACTCTAGCCGATGGCCAATCCGCCAAGATCTCGGTCCCGACCGGGATAGGGCAACCCGCCTTCGAGATTACCTTCACGCGGGCAGCCGGCCGGTTGGTCGTGCGCAAGAACAACGTTTTCTCCGATCCGGTCACCGCTTCGTTTCGTTAAGCCGCAGCCGGAGTGAAAAAGAAGTAGCGTCTAACCGCCTCGCAAAGCCGCTACGGAAACCACACAGTTCGCGGCGGGTGTATCTCGAGCCAAAACCGGGAATACGCCCGCCGGATGTGATACGTTGCATAAGAGCCCCGCTCGCCATGAGCTCGAGCGCCATGAGATCGAGCTGAATTAATCGGCGATTTACAGTTTCACCGCCTGTCACGAGTTGCCAGCCGGTACGAAATCAGTTCCTGACGTGGTGAATAACCAAGGGGCCAGGCAGAGCCTCTTCGGCCTCGAGGCTCAGACGCTTTTCGTGACGCTTGTAAAAACGCCAAGTCACGAACGAGATCAGGATCACCACGGCCAAGCCCGCAAGCCCCATCGGCCCGATGACATTTTCAACTTGCAGCCCGAATTCGTAGCCAAATCCGCCCATCAACGCAGCCCAAGCGATGCCGCCCAACGCATTGTAAAACAGAAAGCGTTTGGGATCGAAGCGGTTGGCCCCCGCCAGAACGGCCGCGAAGGCCCGCAGCAGCGCGACGAACCGGCCGAAGAAAACAATCTTGCCGCCGTGCCTCAGGAACAAAAACTGTCCGAGCTTGAGCTTGGCGTGATCGACGCCAATGAACCGGCCATAACGCAGCAACAAAGTCAGACCCCAGGAACGGCCCACCCAGAAGCCGAGATTATCCCCCAAAACCGCCGCAGCGGCGGCCGTCCCAATCACAAGAAAAATGTTGAATCCGTCATGTCCCGCGCCAGATTGATGCGCGCCGGCATAGACGGACGAACTGATGAGAATGGTTTCCCCCGGCATCGGAACGCCCGCGCTCTCCAAGGCGATGACCACGAAAATCGCGATATAGCCATATTGGACAACGAGACCGGGTAACTGCTCCATAAACGACATAAAACGAACGCCTCACTGAATCGGGACCGCCTGATAACATAGGTTGAAATTGATAATTAGGTCTTTTCGGCGATTACGGGGCATTCCCGCTTTGCCAAGACTCCCGCCATGGCCTGGCTCGACGGCGCCGGATGGACTTTTTCCGAGCACATGACGGGCGCGGCAAATATCCGGCACGAGAATAATATTCTCAAAAACACTAAAAAAACGAAATAAATCAACGTTCATAGCGTCGAAGTCAGAGCTTTCTTCTCTCGCAATTGGACGCAAAATACCCTATCTCATAGAGAATAAAATACCCTATCCCGTGGGAATCCGCCCCAGAAGGTCAGACCATGCCGCAGGTTATCTCAGCCAATACGCTCGCTCGCGGACGTGTGGTTTTTTATGGCGCCGGCGGCGCCTGGGTCGAAAATATCGCGCA
>Ga0187884_10000873_pt1 | contig 29189 bp, 21 predicted proteins | sample June2016WEW_20_4_FD_132983 | JGI IMG/M metagenome (GOLD analysis project Ga0187884, IMG submission 132983) | Peatland microbial communities from SPRUCE experiment site at the Marcell Experimental Forest, Minnesota, USA - June2016WEW_20_40 | ecosystem: Environmental > Terrestrial > Soil >...
CGCCTTCGTCGTAGGCAGATAGAAACTTACGACGCAAATCATCCCCATAGGGTCGCCCCATATCTTCTGCGCCGCGGAGTGTCGCCAATTACCAGTCTATACTATTTCCTAAAATGCTCTAAAAGACGCCGGCCATGTAAGCTTCGGCCGGGCGGAGGTTCTCTGCCTTCGACCCGCACTCGGCGAGCACTACCGGCGAAAGCGTGATGACGGGGCAGTGGGTTTGGGCGAGAGTTTTGTACACCACGCCGTGGCGGGTGATGGCGGCAAAGGCTGAAGCGCCCTGGGCGCCGAGGACGATAAGGTCAGCCTGCTGCGCGCGGCTCTGATAGAGCAACTCTTCGGTCGGGTCGCCGGGCACCACAATGGTCTGGATGGCAATTTGACCCTGCAACTGCCTGGGAACCAGCGCGATCATGCCTGCTTCCACCTCGTCGAGCGAGCGGCCGGCGAGAAACTCGGCGCGGTCCTGGGGCCGGATGACATGCTGCAGAATCAGGCGCGCCCCGTGCTGCGCGGCCAATTCGGCGGCAAATGAAGCGATGACGGAGCTGGCCTCATGCAGGCTGACAGCACAGAGGATGGTGCGGATGGCAAAGTTGCGATAGGCGCCGTCAACAACCTCAGGGCCGATGATGAAGACCGGCGAAGTAGCAGTGCGCAATACCGCTTCAGCGACCGAACCCACCAGCAGCTTGCCGATGGGGCCCGGAGAGTGCGTGCCCATGAGGATGCGGTCGATTTGTCGCTCGCGCGTGAAGGCGAGAATTTCGTCGGCGGGCAGGCCCGGACGCACAACAACTTCACATTTGAGACCCGCCTCGCGGACGCGCAGCGCGAGCGGCTCGAGGTGGTGCTTTTCAGAGCGCGCGGCGGCGGCATAGTCGTAATAGCGAATGCCGGAGGACTCCGACGCGGCTACGATAAGCGTGTCATAGGCATGAAAGAGGATGAGATCGGAACCGAATTCCCTGGCTTGGGCGAGTGCGAACGAAAAAGCTTTCTCGTTGGGCGGTATCTCGGTGGCGAAGAGGATGGTGGAGGGTTTAGTCCAACCCGGCTTCAATACGGCGGCCATAGGTACCTCCTTATGGTGCGCTCAGATAGTCTCATCGGCAAAGCTGCAATTGCGGTGCCATGCCGCACATAAAAAGGTGATTCAGCTCACCTTAACTCGATTTGCCAGCTCAGTTTGCCGGCTGCGGCACTCCCGTATTGCCACTATAGACGCGGGGCCAGGCAAGTGGCCTTGCTGGTGACAGAATTGTGTTCCCGATTCCCAGTTTTGTCAAAAGACGTTCTACGGGCTTCCCGAAAGAGGCCCATAAAGTGATCCCAATCACAGCCTGACCCACCCGGACAGTGTTCTTCTGGACCGGAATCGTGGCCCTGGGGGGCGGTTTTCCTGGCCGCGGCGCGGCTGGCAAGTAAGGTCGCTGCCGGGGATTTTTCAGCCGGAAGCTGCTTCATCCCCAAAGCGCCGAATGGGTTGGCGCGCCGGGCTGCTGCGATTCGAGCATTTTATTGGCGGCGCTACGCGCCGGGAGGCCCCCAATGCCGATGCAACCGATGCAAAACATTCCCGCACGAGGCGGGATCGACTACGATGAATCGCCGTTCCTGGCGATTTGGGAGATTACGCAATCCTGCGACCTGGCCTGCAAGCACTGCCGCGCGGCGGCGCAGCCTATCGCGCATCCCGACGAGCTGACCCATGAAGAAGGCAAGGCGCTCATCGACCAGATCGCCGCGATGCACATTCCTATTTTTGTCTTCACCGGCGGCGATCCGCTGAAGCGCAAGGATCTTTTCGAGTTGATCCGCTATGCCGCCAGCAAGGATGTGCACGTTGCGGTAACTCCCAGCGCCACGCCGCTGCTGACCCGCGAAGCGATCTTCAAGATGAAGGAGGCCGGGCTGGTGCGGCTGGGCATCTCGCTCGACGGCTCAACGCCCGAGATTCACGATGCGTTTCGCGGATTGCCGGGAGCGTGGGCGCGGACGATTCAGGCGATTGAGTGGGCCAATGAGGCGGGGATCCCAATCCAGGTTCATACGACCGTGAGCCGGCACAACGTGCATGACCTCGACAACCTGTGCGATCTGTTCGAGAAGCTGGCGATCGTGATGTGGAATGTGTTCTTTTTGGTTCCCGTGGGCCGCGGCCAGTTGGACGATCTTTTGAGCGGCGAGCAGTTCGAGCAGGTGTTCGGCAAGATTTACGAGCTCTCAAGGCGGGCGAATTTCCAGATCAAGACGACGGAGGCGATGCACTATCGCCGCTACCTGCTGCAACACAATCTGGAAGAGCGCCGGATGGGGCACGGAGCGGGGCACGGTGCTGGACGGGCGCATGAGGCCGCGTACGAGCCGGGCACGCCGACGGCTGACGCCAAGACGCGCAACATGGGCTGGGCCACACGCCGCGTGAACGACGGCAAAGGATTCATGTTCATCTCGCATGTGGGCAACGTTTATCCGAGCGGCTTTTTGCCCATTCACGCCGGCAACGTGCGCGAGACGCCGCTGGCCGAGATTTACCGCAACGCGCCGATCTTCAATGCGCTGCGCGACACCAGCCGACTGAAAGGCAAGTGCGGCGCCTGCGAGTTCAAAGAGATCTGCGGCGGTTCGCGGGCGCGGGCCTACGCGCTGACGGGCGATCCCTTGGCCCAGGAACTTTGCTGCATCTACCAGCCGAAGAACTGGGACGCGGAGCTGGACAGCCAGGCAGAGACCTTTCGCCATGCGACGGCGGGGACGCTGGTGACGCTGTAGACCTTTTTCATTAAGCAGAAAGTGCCCTACGGTTTGAGCGCAGGATGCGATGTGGCGATCCAAGATTCAACCATGTTCAGGAAGGCCTTGGCGTGCAACAGAAGTTCGTCCGCCTCGGTAGTGGTGGCTACGGCAGACCCGGTGTAGTCGATCTCGTTCCGTTTGCGGCGACAAGCGTCGAAGTAGTCCGTCAGGTGTGCCGCAGATTTGCCCAACGCCAGCTTCGCAACTTCGAAAGTGATTCGATGATGACCGGGGACGCTCGCTACGCGAAAGCCAGCACAAGCAATCGCCATCTTTGCAGTCTGAAGAGCTGCATTGTATGCGGTGGCGAAGCGACGGTCCTCTGAAAGACCGGCGAGGCCTGCGTCGGCGAGATCGCGTTGCACGAGCCGGCGGATTTCAGTGAGTTCATTTCCGCTTGTTTTTTGACGGTGAACCTTTCCGTCCTGCAGCAGCTTTGTCCAACTCATCGAGCGAACCCTTCAGCAGTATAGTTCTGCCCTTCATCACAGAGCTCAGAAAGTGGTCGCCCGCAGCCAGCTTGCCGCGAAACTCCCGCGGTGAATACAGCGTGGCATTCACCTCGCGCCCGAACCGGTCTTCCAGTTTGCGCAATACGGGAACCAGGTCGATTTGCTTCACCAATCCAACGATCATCAGATCCACGTCGCTCGATGCGCGCTCCTGCCCGCGGGCGATTGAACCGTATACAAATGCCAGCTCGATGCGATCCCCAAATGGGTCGAGAGCTCTGGCGAGCACCGGCACGACTCCAGCAGTTTTTTCCACCAGCCCACGCAAATCCGCGAAGATCGGGGAGGCGATGTTGGCCCGGAAATAGACGCGGCGGCCATCTTCGCGGCGCTCCAGAATACCCGAGTCTACGAGCGATTCGAGTTCCCGCTGGAGGCTGGAAGGTCCGGCGTCCAAGTGCCGCGCCAGCTCGCTTAGAAACCACCAACGGCGCGGTTTGAGCAGGACGGCGGAGAGAATTCCGGCCCGGACGGAAGGAAAGATTGATTCGAGGGTGGCGGCGGTGTTCACGGAATTCATTATATACGCACACTGCGTAAATATCTACGCTTTTTGCGTAGATATTCCGGCTTTGCCAGCCCTCAATGCCCTTCGGCGCGGACGTCTCCTTTGCCCTTGAAGCGGCTGTAGACGAAGACGATGTAGCCCACGGCGAGAGCCATGCCGAAGAGCCACCACGCCAGGCCAACGGCGAGCGTGTGCGGGCCGGAGATTGCGCGGGTGAGCGTAATGTCGTTCGCGGCGCCCGCGGTTGCGGGCAGCAGCACGGGATAGAGTCCCCAGCAAGCGCCGGCAAGCATGAAAAACAAGTAGAGGCACGAGGCGAAGAAGGCTTTCAAAGGCTGACCCTTGCGGTTCCAGAGCCAGACCGCGGCGAGCGAGGCGACGACGCCGACGGGAACGATGAACGTGAACGGGTAGCGGAAGTAGTTGTCGAGGCTGGCGGGGCGAACGGCGATGGTGGCGAAAAGACTGACGATTGTGAGTGCGACAAGAATGAGCCAGAGGGGCGAGACCACGCTGCGCGCACGCTGCTCGAGATCGCCCGAGGTTTTGAGCGAGAGCCACAAGGCGCCGTGGAGCGTGAGCGCGACGAGCGCCACGAGACCGCCGATGACCGTATACCAATCGAGAATGCCGGGCAGGACACCGGGCTGCCAGTTGGTCCAAAGAGGCAGGAAGAAATAGCCGTCGGCGTTGAGAGGAACGCCGCGGAGCACATTGGCAAGAGCCGCGCCGAAGAAGATGGTGAGCAGCGCGCTGGAAACGCCGAAGACGCCATCGAGGAGCGCTCGCCAGACGCCGACATCGATGTGATTGCGCAGCTCAAGACTCACGCCGCGCAGGATCAACAGCCAGAGCACGATCATCAGCGGCAGATAGAAACCGCTGAAGGCCGAGGCGTAAAGCAGCGGAAAGGCGAAGTAGAGTGTGCCGCCGCCGGCGAGAAGCCAGACTTCGTTGCCGTCCCAAACGGGGCCGATGGAGGCCAGCGTGGCCCTGCGCTCAGCCTCAGTGTGAACCAGAAAAAGGTGCAGTACGCCGACGCCGAGATCGAAGCCGTCGAGGACGACGTAGCCGACGATCATTACGGCAACGAGCCAGAACCAGAGAAAACCCATCATGACGGAAACTCCTGAATTGGCGGAGCTAGCGGTGTTAGGGGAGTTAGCGGTGTTAGGTAGCCCAGGCGCTCTTGGACTATCAGGCGATCCGAATGCGCGCGGCGAAGACGCTTGGATCTAGTGTGCTCAAAGTCTTGATAGCTGAATACCATGAGCGTGATTCCGTGCTGGGGTAGGACCTCTTCGCGTCGACGGTCATATACCTTCCTTTGCTCACCCCGGGTCGTTCCGGATATGGTTGGGCGCCGGTCGAATAAGGTTACCGATTCCGAGTGCTGCCGTTCGTGAAATTCCACGACGAGATTAAGTTCTGGATAATAAGCATCAACGGGCAAGCGGGATTGTCTTCCGCCTCTGCCCGGGTCGCCGAGAAGAAAGTCGAACCTATGTCCGCGATGGGCTTTCAGGCCGAGAATGTCATCGCAAAGATCCACAATATAGGTTTCGTCCTTCGGTCGTGGCATTGCTTCAAACCTTTCAGTCGGCGTGCACAGCTTCGGTGGCCGGTTTCTTCGCTTCAGGGCCGTTGCTTATTTCGCGATAAATGAGCACTGTGAACAGCAGGCCGAGCAAAGCGTAGAGGCCCATAAAGCCGAGCAGGGTGAAGAGACCGTTGCTGGCGGAGACGGTGGCGGAAAAGCCCTCGCTGGTTCGCATTAGTCCATAGATGAGCCAGGGCTGGCGGCCCAGTTCGGCGGTCATCCAGCCGGCGGTGTTGGCGATGTAGGGCAGCGGAAAGCTGAGCAAGAGCGCCCACAGCGCCCAGCGCGATGTAAAGAGACGCCCGCGCCAAAGCAAAAGTGCGGCCACCACCATGAGCAGCACGAACCAGGTTCCGAGACCAGCCATGATGTGATAGGCGTAGAAGAGCAGCGGCAACGCCGTCGGCCGCTGGTCCTGCGGAAATTGGTCGAGCCCTTTCACTTCAGCTTTGGTGGTGCCGTAGATGAGGAAGCTGAGGAGATTGTTGACGACGATTGGATTGTCGATCTGACCCGTTTCCTCGTTGGGCTGGCCCATGAGCACGATTCCCGCGCCGGTTTCGGTCTTGAAGAGGCCCTCCATGGCAGCGATGGCCGCGGGCTGGTTTTGCGCGACGTATTTGCCGGCAAGGTCGCCGGTGGGGAAGATGATGAGGATGGACGAGATGACGCCGGCGATGACGCCGACTTTCAAGAAGATTCGCGCGTAGTTCTCGCGCCGGCCCTCGAGAAGATAGAACGCGCCCACGGCGGCCATGACGAATGAGCCGGTGACAACTGCGCCGGTCATATTGTGCATGTACTGGAGCAGGCCCCAGGGGTTCATGAGCAGTTGCCAGAAGCTGAGCACTTCAAAGTGGCCGTCGGGCATGCGGCTGTAAGCGACGGGATGCTGCATCCAGGCGTCGGTGACGATGATGAAGAAGCCGGAGATCCAGGAGCCGAGCCACACCATGACAGCCGAGAACCAGTGCATCCGCTTTGAGATGCGTTTTTCGCCGTAGAGAAACAGGCCGAGAAACGCCGACTCGAGGAAGAAGCTGAAGACGCCTTCCATGGCCAGGGGCTGGCCGATGACGCCGCCGGAGAGCCGCGAGAAACGCGCCCAGTTGGTGCCGAACTCAAACTCCATGGGAATGCCGGTGACGACGCCGAAGACGAAGTTGATGGCGAAGATGCGGCCCCAGAAACGGGCGGCGCGGTCCCATGTCTCGCTGCCGGTGCGCAGGGCCACGGTTTTGAGCACCACGATGAGCAGGCCAAGGCCCATGGTGAGCTGCGGAAACAAATAGTGGAAGGTGACGGTGAAAGCGAAATGCAGCCGGTGGATGATTTCGGCGGTCATGCAGGGTCTCCTGCTGCGAACGCGAGCCGGATGACGAACGAGCGATGCACCCGGGAATCAGGAACGAGGAATGAATGAAGGCAAACCCGACACAGTTTTTCGAGTCGGGGTAAAAGCCAACTCGAACTCCGCCCCGATTCTACGGCATTTTCGGAAGTGAGTGGAATCACTTGCAACAGATGAGCCGCGTGTTGATTCTAGACTTTAAGCTGAGGTTCTGGTGAGGTCGAAGACTTTCCCTCACGCAGGCACACGTCGCAAATTGCTGTAAACGGAATGGGGCGAAAAGAATGCGGATTGCGATCGTCGGCGGAGGGATTGCTGGGCTGGCGGCAGCCTATGAGCTGGAGAAGGCGCGCGCTGCGGGAGGCTCTGTCGACTATGCGCTTTACGAGGAGAGACCGCGGCTGGGCGGATCGCTTGCGTCGGAGATTGTGAACGGGGCGGTGCTAGAGCGCGGGCCGGACTCGTTCCTGACGGAAAAACCGGCGGCAGCCGAGCTTTGCCGCGAGCTGGGGCTTGGCGGCGAGCTGCTGCCCTCGAACGACGCGGCACGCAAGACTTATATTGTGGTGCGCAATCGGCTGGTGGCGCTGCCAGACGGACTGATGTTTCTGGTGCCGACGAAGTTGGTTCCGACGGCCCTGACGCGATTGTTTGGATTGCGCACAAAAATGCGCTTGGGGCTGGAGTTGCTGCATCCTCCACGGGCGAGCGCCGGAGACGAGTCAGTGGCGGCGCTGGTGCGGCGGCATTTTGGGCAGGAGGCGGTGGACCGGCTCGCCGATCCGCTGCTGAGCGGGATTTACGGCGGAGACGCCGAGCAACTGAGCGCGCAAACGGTGCTGCCGCGGCTGGTGGAGATGGAGACAAAGTACGGCTCGCTGACGCGCGGGATGCTGGCGGCGCACAAGCGGATGAGAGACGCGGCGAAGAGCTCGTCCAAAACTCGAACCGGCGGAGCCGCCATTTTTACGGCACTGCGCGGAGGAATGAGCCAGTTGGTGGATGCGTTGGTCGCGCGGATTGATCCGGCGCGCTTGCGCACAGGGACGCGAGTGAGCGCAATTCGGAGGACGGGCGGTAGCTGGAACGTGGAGGCTGGCGGGGCGACAGAAGCTTTCGATGCGCTGATTATGGCAGCGCCTGCGTGGTCGGCGGGGGAGCTGCTGGGGCCGGTCGATGCTGCGCTCGGTAGCGAGCTTGGCGGCATTCCGTACTCATCGTCGATTACTTTGAATTTGATTTACGACGAAAGAAAGATCGGGCGGCTGCCGGAGGGGTTCGGATTTCTGGTTCCGGCGGTGGAGGGGCGCGCGATGCTGGCCTGCACGTTTGTGCATCGCAAGTTTCTGGGGCGCACGCCGCCAGGGAAGGCTGTTTTCCGCGCATTTCTGGGAGGCATGAATCGCGAGGCAATGTTGGCGGAGAGCGACGAGGCTCTGGTGACGACGGTGCGGCGCGAGTTAAGTGAGATTCTGGGAGCGAAGACGTTCAGCGCCGACGTCGAGCCGGAGCACGCGCAGGTTTCGCGCTGGCGGCGCGCGATGGCGCAGTATGCGGTGGGTCACAAGGAGCGCATGCAGCGGATTGGCGCACGCGTGGCCGAGCTGCCGGGGCTGCGGCTGGTGGGGAATGCGTATGACGGCATTGGCGTTCCCGACTGCATCCGGCTGGGGCGGCAGGCGGCGCGAGAGCTGGTGGGGACGGGCGCAACGACGAGCAGCGCTAAGGTCTAAGCTCCTGACCCATCCAATTCTGTGGTATCCCAGGTCTCAAAAGCGAGATCTCCACCCCACGGACGCAGACCTATCCGTGGGGGCCCCGGTCCTGGGGCACCCACTCGTCGTGCAGGGTCAGGCGGCAAAAGACTTCGGTTTCTACGCATCTTTGTCCCCCGTATACTCGACTGAGAGCATGACGACAAGCGCTGACACATTTCTTTCGACGATTCTGGCTTCGACGCGCGCGACATTGGCGGCGGCGAAAGCGGACGTGCCGATTGCGGAATTGGAGCGGCGCGCAGCCGAGCATCGCCCGCGTGGGTGGGCTGCGGCGCTACGCCGACGGGCCGCAACGGGACTGGCCGTGATTGCCGAAATCAAGAAAGCTTCGCCGTCGAAGGGAGTGATTCGCGCTGCATTCGACCCCGCGTGGCTGGCGCGGCGGTATCGCGCGGGCGGAGCGGCCGCGCTCTCTGTGCTCACGGACGAGCCGTACTTTCAGGGCAGCCTGCGCAACCTGGAGATGGCGTCGAGTGCCGCGCCGCTTCCCTGCCTGCGCAAAGACTTCATCGTCGACGAATACCAGATTGTTGAGGCGCGCGCGCACCGAGCGGACGCGATTCTGCTGATCGCCGCGGCGCTCAGCGATTCCGAATTGAAACGCCTGGCCCAAGCCGCACGCTCGCTTGCGCTTGACGTGCTGGTGGAAGTGCACACTGCGGAAGAGCTGGACGGCGTGCTGGACGCGCTGGGCGAAACAGGCGCGGACGCAATCGGCGTGAACAACCGCGACTTGAAGACCTTCGAAGTGAGCGCGGAGACCTCGATGGCGTTGGCCGGGCGGATCCCGGAGAGCGTGGTGCGGGTGACGGAGAGCGGGATTGCAACGCGCGACGACATTGCACGGTTGCGCAAAGCCGGCTTCGATGCATTTCTTATCGGTGAGAGCCTGATGCGCCAGCCCGATCCCGGCGCGGCGCTGACGGAGTTGCTGAAGGGCGCCACGGGTAAGTGATGAGCCTCTGGATCAAAATCTGCGCCAACACGTCGCTTGCGGACGCGATGATTGCTGCTGAGGCTGGAGCCGATGCGGTGGGATTTGTGTTTGCGCCGAGCCCTCGACGAGTGACGGCTGAGCAGGCGACCGCGATTGTGCCGTGGCTGCCGGCGGAGATCGAAAAGATTGGCGTGTTTGTGGATGCGACGGTTGACGAGATTGCTGCGACGGTGAAAGCTGCGGGCCTGACCGGCGTGCAACTGCACTGGGACGCTCCGGCTGAGCTGCCGACCGCGCTGCGTGCGCGATTGGGGTCGAAGCTGCGCATTCTGCGGGTGGTGCACTTTGATGCGGCGACGGTTGAGGGCAAGGCGGCGCTTGCATTCGATTCCAATGTCGACGCGATTCTGGTCGATTCGCGGACGGAAACAATCGTGGGCGGGACGGGGACAAGTTACGACTGGGTTTTGGCCAGCAAATCCGTCTTCCAAAACTCGAATGTGCGGGAGCTCCGCCTCATTGCAGCGGGTGGGCTGACACCGGAAAACGTGGCCGAGGCCATTGCCACGCTGCGCCCCTGGGGCATGGATGTGGTGAGCGGCGTGGAAGCCGCGCTGGGACGGAAGGATGCGGCGAAGGTGCGGGCGTTCATTGCGAATGCGCGCGCTGCGAACGCTTCTGCGGTCTGACGGATAGAGGGAATCTCGTGGAGGTGCGTGATGGAGGGAGAAGGCAACGGACACGCGCGTGTTTCGCCGTTGGAAATTGATCCGGGACAGTTCCGCTTGTTGGGTCACGAACTTGTCGACCGTATCGCGGGCCTGCTGGAGTCGCTTCCAACTCGGCCAGTCACGCGGGGCGAATCGCCGCTCGATGTTCGCAAAGCTCTCGATGCCGATCGCGACCTGCCGACCCGCGGAGCCGATCCGGCCCAACTGCTGAACCATGCCACCGACCTGTTATTCGATCACTCACTGTTCAATGGGCACCCCCGGTTCTGGGGATACATTACTTCATCTGCGACACCCATCGGAGCTCTTGGCGAGTTGCTGGCCGCTGCTGTGAATGCGAATGTGGGCGCGTGGCCGCTTTCGCCGATGGCCAGCGAGATCGAGGCCCAGACGATTCGCTGGATCGCCGCGATGCTCGGCTATCCGGAAGATTGCGGCGGCTTGTTTGTGAGCGGTGGAAACATGGCTAACATCGTTGGGTTTCTGGCTGCTCGCCAGGCAAAGGCCGACCATGATGTTCGGACGATGGGGTTGCGGGGCGCGCCGCTGAGGGTCTACTGCTCGAAAGAGACTCACACGTGGGTTCAAAAGGCTGCCGATATTTCGGGTATGGGCACGGACGCAATCCGTTGGATTGGGGTAAACGAGCGGATGCAGATTGATCTTTCTGCTCTCAGGCATCAGATTGAGAATGATCTTGCAAGTGGAGATCGACCGTTCCTCGTTGTCGGATCGGCTGGAACTGTGAGTACCGGGGCCGTTGACCCGCTCAGTGAACTTGCGGCGATTTGCCGGGAGTTCAATCTCTGGTTTCACGTGGACGGGGCCTATGGCGCGATAGCGGCGATTCTTCCTGACGCTCCTCTGGAGCTCTCCGGCCTCAGCGAAGCAGACTCGATTGCGATGGATCCTCACAAATGGCTCTACGCGCCGCTGGAAGCCGGATGTGCGCTGGTGCGCAGCCGCGAGAAGCTGCGTGACGCATTCTCGTACCATCCGCCGTATTACCACTTTGAAACGGAGGCGACCAACTATTACGACCTTGGTCCGCAGAACTCGCGCGGCTTTCGCGCCCTGAAGGTGTGGCTGGCGCTGCAGCAGGCGGGCCGCGACGGTTATGTGCAGACAATCTCAGAAGATATTCGGCTGGCAGGCGAACTCTATCGACGCATCGCACAAACCCCGGAGCTGGAGGCACTCACGCAGGGCCTCAGCATCACGACGTTCCGGTTTGCGCCTCGTGACCTGGCGCCCGGCGGCGAAGAGGTTGAAATCTATCTTGACCAGCTCAACAACGAGCTGCTCACACGCTTGCAGAACAGCGGCGAGGCGTATCTTTCGAATGCAGTTGTGCGCAGCAAGTTCGCGCTGCGCGCCTGCATCGTGAATTTCAGGACGACGGAGGCGGATATTGAAGCGTTGCCACCGCTCGCTGTTCGGATCGGCAAGAGAATAGATGCGGAGCTGCGACCGGCGGGCCTGGGGCAGCGAAGCCGGCTTTTGTAGCGAGGCGCCGCCACGGCGCGGGGGCGCGTGATGCGCGCTTCCTAGTACACTGAGAGTTCCCCGTCCTTCAAGGGAATTGGTGTCGGAGTCGCGTATGGCGTCGATCATTGTTCCGGCAAATCCGAGCGAGTCGCGAGCGGGGCGCTTTGGCGTTTACGGCGGGCGGTATGTGCCCGAGACGCTGGTGGCGGCGCTGGACGAGCTGGAGCACGCGTATGAAGAAGCCAAAGCCGATGCGGCTTTTCAGGCGGAGCTCAGTTCCCTGCTTGCGGACTACGCCGGACGGCCCACGCCGCTCTACTTTGCCAAGCGGCTGACGGAGTCGCTGGGCGGAGCAAAGATTTATTTGAAGCGCGAAGACCTGCTGCACACTGGCGCGCACAAGATCAACAACGCGCTCGGCCAGGGGCTGCTGGCGAAACGCATGGGCAAGAAGCGGGTGATTGCAGAAACCGGCGCGGGGCAGCACGGCGTGGCCACGGCGTCGGCTTGCGCGCTGCTGGGCCTGGAGTGCGTGGTCTACATGGGCGACGTGGACATGGAGCGGCAGGAGCTGAACGTGAAGCGCATGCGGCTGCTGGGCGCCGAGGTGCGCGGGGTGTCGTCGGGCTCGAAGACGCTGAAGGACGCCATCAGCGAGGCCATGCGCGACTGGGTGACGAATGTGCGCACGACCTATTATTTGCTGGGCTCGGCGCTGGGCGCGCATCCGTATCCGACGATGGTGCGCGATTTTCATCGCGTGATCAGCAAGGAATTGAAGCAGCAGATTCTCGAGAAAGAGGGCCGGCTGCCCACGGCGGTGATCGCGTGCGTGGGTGGCGGGTCGAACGCGATTGGCGCGTTCTACGAATTCATCGGCGACCGCCAGGTGCGGCTGATCGGCGTGGAAGCAGGCGGGCGCGGTCCGGCGCTGGGCGAACATGCGGCGCGGTTCAAGGGCGGAGCGCCGGGTGTGTTGCAGGGAACGTACTCGTACGTGCTGCAGGATGAAGACGGGCAGATTGCGTTGACACATTCGGTTTCAGCGGGACTAGATTATGCATCGATTGGGCCGGAGCACGCGGCGCTGCACGACTCAGGCCGCGCGGAGTACGTTTCGTGCGATGACGCGGCCGCGCTGGACGCCGTGGTGAAGCTGGCGCGGACCGAAGGAATTCTGCCGGCGCTCGAAAGCGCGCACGCCGTGGCCGAGGCCATTCGCATTGCCCCCGCGATGCCCCAAAGTGACATACTGGTGGTGAACCTCTCTGGACGCGGCGATAAGGATATGGGCATTCTGGCCCGCGAGTTGAAGTTGTAGCTGGTGGACCTTTGGCGGTTGTGGAGCAGTGTCCCTCAGGGGCTAAAGCCCACTCAGTTTTTTCGGGCTTTATCGGCACGACTCAAGTCGTGCCCTGATACTTCGTGCTTTTCCGGAGCAGGTTTTCCTGTGCATCAGATTTTCTCGTGTTTCGGATTTACTTCTTCTTCAAATTCTCTTGTGCTTCTTTGAAGAAGAGTTTTCGCTTCGTGTGAAGTTTTGCCGTGATATAAGACTGAGTTGTTTTGGTGAAGTTCGGGCACAGTCGATATGCCGATCCGATTCGATCACAAGCCGGGCCTGGTTGTTTATCTGACGGCTGGCGATCCCAGCCTTAACGCGACGCGCGAAATTGCAGTTGCGGCGATCGATGCAGGGGCGGATGTGATCGAGCTGGGCGTTCCCTTCAGCGATCCGCTGGCAGACGGTCCGATCATCCAAAGAGCAAGTGAGCGGGCACTGGCGCGCGGCACGCGACTCAGGGATGTGCTTGCGCTGGCGCGCGAGATTCGCGCCGCGCGTCCTAATGCGGGACTTGTGATCTTCAGCTATCTGAATCCGATTCTGCGCTACGGCCTGAGCAAGTTTGCCGATGACGCGGCGGCAGCAGGCGTGGACGGTGTTCTGGCCACAGACATGATCGTCGAAGAGGCTCGGGAATACTTGACCGAGATGAGCCGCGTGAATCTGGCGCCGATTTTTCTGGCCGCGCCGACCAGTCCCGATGCGCGGCTTGAGGCGATCGCGAAGCACACCAAAGGTTTTGTTTACGCCATTTCGCGCGTGGGCGTTACGGGCACGCAACAGAGCGTGGCCGGCGACGCCGCGGCGCTTGTCGAGCGCATTCGGCGATACACGCGACTGCCGGTGGCTGTGGGGTTCGGCATCAGCAATGCGGAACACGTGGCGCAGGTGGCGGAGTTCGCGGATGCCGCGGTGATTGGCAGCGCCATTGTCGAGCTGATTGAACGGGCGACTCGCGAGAATGGAGCGGAGACAGCGCCCGGCGCAGTGGCTCGATTTATCATGAGCATTTCTGGAGATCGAGTGCCACTTTTACAGTCTACGAAGGCCGCCGCTCCCTGATGGTCGCGGCGGCTTGAAGGATGTGGCTCCAGCAGTGGCCATCTCCAGAAATGCTGTCGGGCCTTCGCCTGCCGCAGGCGGCGCTGGCCCGGTAAGAGAAACAGCTTCTAGCCTTCAGCTTCTAGCTCCTAGCTCGTGCAGTGGCGGAATGGGCCGCGTAGGCTTGCGTCAGCTGAATGGAGCTAGCGGCTAGAAGCTAGCAGCTAGTAGCTAGCAGTCAGAGGATGCAATGACGATCGAAGAATTGCGAATCCGAATCGATGCTCTGGACCGTCAGCTCGTAGAGCTGCTCAGCGAGCGGGCGCGCGCGGCGCAGACGATCGGGAACCTGAAGGCCGCGACTTCGCTGCCGGTGTATGAGCCGGAGCGCGAGAAGATCATCTATGCCAACGTGCGCGCGGCGAACAAGGGCCCGTTGCCCGACATCGAGCTGACGCATATTTACGAGCGCATCATCGACGTGATGCGGGCGCTGCAGCGGAACGAGCTGGCCAGCCAACGAAATGCCCAGGCCGCCCAAGCAGAGGGCGGACGTTCGGGCCTCGCCGCGGGTGCAGAGCCACCCCAGCGACGAGGACCCGTCGCCGGGGACCCCGGGTTAGCGCCCGAGACAAGGAACAAACAATGATTGTCGCGATGCAGGAGAAAGCCACCGAGGAACAAGTGGATGCCGTGATCAACGCCATGGAAGAGGCCGGCGTGAACGTGCATCGGACAACGGGAGAGTTCCAGACAATTCTGGCCGGCGTGGGCCCGACCGCCGGACTCGACTTGACGAAGTTCGAGATGTTGCCCGGCGTGCTGCATGTGCACCGGATCAGCGCGCCGTACAAGCTGGCGGGACGAGCCTTTCGCCCCGAAGGCACGGTGGTAGAGTTTCGCAACGGCGCGACCATCGGAGGGCAAAAGGTCGCAGTCATCGCCGGACCATGCGCGATTGAAAGCCGCTTGCAGATCTTCACCATTGCACAATGCGTGAAGGCTGCCGGCGCGGGCTTTCTGCGCGGAGGAGCGTTCAAGCCGCGCAGCTCGCCGTACTCGTTTCAGGGGCTGGGGATTCCGGGCCTGGAATTTATGCGCGAAGCCGCCGAGGCCAACGGCTTGCTGGTGGTGAGCGAGGTGATGGAGATTGGACAAATCGAGCCGATGCTGCCGCTGGTGGATTGCTTCCAGGTAGGCGCGCGCAACATGCAGAACTTCAATTTGCTGCGCGAGCTGGGGCAGGTGCGTAAGCCGATCCTGCTCAAGCGCGGGATTGCGGCAACGGTGGAGGAGCTGCTGCTTTCGAGCGAGTACATTCTCTCGGGCGGCAACTACGACGTGATCCTATGCGAGCGCGGCATTCGGACGTATGAGACTGCGACGCGCAACACAATGGACATTTCGGCCATTCCGGTAGCGAAGAAGCTCTCGCACCTGCCGGTGGCGGCCGATCCTTCGCATGGGACGGGACGGCGCGACATGGTTCCCGCGATGGCCAAGGCCGCAGTGGCTGCGGGCGCCGACGCGTTGCTCATTGAGATCCACCCCAACGCCGACAAGGCTGTTTCAGACGCCGCGCAGACGCTTTACCTTGACCAGTTTGAGAAGCTGGTGGGCGAACTGCGTGTGTTGGCGGCGGCGGTTGGGCGGACGTTGTAAGCTAACGGAGCAGCGAGACTCCGTATGATTGAGCGCATCTCCATTCTGGGCACAGGTTTGCTGGGCACGTCAGTTGGGTTGGCGTTGCGCGACGCGGGATTTCGCGGCTCGATCACAGGCTGGAATCGGAGTGCGGAGCAGGGACAACTTGCGCTGAAGATGGGCGCGGTGGATTCGCTTGCTGCCGATGCGATGGAGGCTGCGCGCGCCAGCCAGGTGACGGTGCTTGCCGTTCCCATCTTCGCCACGCTCGACTGGATGGAGAAGCTTGCCTCGGTGCTCGGCCCCGAGCAGCTGGTGACCGATGTGGGCAGCACAAAGCGTACGATTTCGGAGGCTGCCGCGCGGCTTTACAACATGCCGGAGCGCGCGGCGTTCTTACCGGGGCACCCGATGGCGGGAAAAGAGCGGGGCGGCGCAGCTCTGGCTGACGCGAATTTGTTTCGCGGCGCTGTGTGGCTGTTCACGGACGATCCGGCGGCTAAGCGTTCAGCGAAATCGGCAGAACTGGTGAAGAGTTGGCGCGAGTGGGTAACCGCTATGGGCGCAAAGACGCTCGACCTCGAACCTGTCCGCCACGACGAGCTGGTGGCGTGGGTGAGCCATTTGCCGCAGTTCACGGCGACGGCCTTGAGCGCGCTGCTTGAGGAAGAAGTGGGCGACGCGCCTGAGTTAAAGGACGTGGGCGGCCGCGCGCTGCGGGAGATGACGCGGCTGGGCGCGAGCCCGTATTCGATGTGGCGCGACATTGCGCACACGAATACCGAAGCAGTGGAGCGCGCACTGCTCGCGCTCGAGCAGCGCCTCGCTCAACTGCGCGAGAACCTGCGCACACCTGAGCTGCGCGACGAGTTCGAGCGGGCCAACAAGTTCCGGCGGGAGTAACTCCGATCTAGTCCGAACGTCGAGTTGGGTCCCGCCGTTGGGCGCCGACAGGCCAAGAGCCCGCGCACGGACGATCCGATAGGCGTCGACCCAAAGTCGAATAGGTAAGTGGCGACGAATGAGCAGCTTTGCGCCAACCGATCTTTTGGCTGCCCCATTTGGTCCATAGGCGCTTATACTCGTTTGCCGATACACTCTCACAGGATCATGATGGCGCAAGGGTGTGGCCGGCTTTGGGGCGTGGTCAAGCTGTTCGCGGCGTGTGTAGTTATTGCTGCTGCTGCGCGCGCAGGTGCGCTCGATCCTCAGAAGGATATCTCCCAATACATCCAGACGGTGTGGACGACGGATGCGGGGCTGCCGCAGACCTCGATCTACACGATCGCCCAGACCGGTGACGGCTACCTTTGGGTAGGAACCGAATCGGGTCTGGCGCGGTTCGATGGCCTGCGCTTTACGGTCTATAACCGGCGCAATACCAAGGCCCTGCCCACCGATTACATTGCTCGATTGCTGGGCGCGCGCGATGGAAGCCTGTGGATCGGAACCGACAGCGGACTTGTTCACCAGAAAAACGGAGCCTGGACGACGTACACGGTCCACGATGGCCTTTCGAGCAACGACATTCACGCACTGTTTGAAGGCAGCGATGGAAGCCTGTGGGTGGGCACCGGGCGGGGGCTTGATCGGCTGCAGAACGGCAAAATCCAGGTCTATGGGAGCCGCGACGGGCTGCCTGGGACGATGGTGACGGACCTGAAGGCCGATTCGGCGGGAGTTTTGTGGATCGCGACAGACGCCGGACTAGGGCGATTCGACGGCAAGAGCTTTACCGCGTACACGGCGCTCGACGGGCTGACCAACAACGTTCTTTCGGCGCTGGCCATCGCTCCCGACGGCTCAGTGTGGATGGCGGCGGCGCACGGGCAACTGGCCCGCCTGACGCAGGGACGCGTGGAGAACGAGTCGAAGGCTGTGATCAACGACTCGATAAACGGGGACGACATCAACGCGCTGCTCTTCGACCGCGATGGCAATCTCTGGATCGGATTCGAGAGCCGCGGGCTGGCTCGCCTGCACAACGGCGCCCTGAGCCTCTACGGAGCGACAAACGGTTTGCCCGGCCAGACGGTCGAGTCGTTCTTTGAAGACAGCGAGCACAACCTGTGGGTTGGGCTGTTCGACAGCGGCCTGGTGCAACTGCGCGACGGAAAGTTTACGACATTTGGAAAAGCGGAGGGCCTTTCGTCAAACATCGGGTGGTGCGGGCTGCAGGCGAAGGACGGAAGCATCTGGATGGCGACGAGCACGGGCGGATTGGACCGGATTCTGCCGGACGGCGCCGTCCGCAGCACCACAAACGGTGAGCGGCAATCGAGCGAGACCATTCATTCGATGCTCGAGACGCGGGATGGAGCGATCTGGCTGGGGCAGCGGCATGGCGTGCTGACGCGTTTTCTGAACGACCGATTCAAGACTTTCAAATACGAGCGATCGAACAAGAACGCCATCAATTCGATGCTTGAGGAACATGACGGCAGCCTGATTGTGGGCACGTATGGCTCCGGCGTGGCGCGATTCAAGAACGGGCAGTTCGAAGCGATTCGAGCGACGGGCGAGGTTCCGGCGATGGCGGAGGCCGCCGACGGAACCTTGTGGCTGGGCACAGACGGCGAAGGCGTAATCCGGATCAAGGATGGGATTGAAACCAACTTTACAAAGGCGAAGGGACTGCTCAGCGATCACATTCTGGCGCTCGACATGGACGCTCAGGGAGTGCTGTGGATCGGCTCGTCGTCGGGGGGATTGAACCGGATCCAGGACGGAAAGATCACCTCCTACACGCCGGATCAGGGGCTGTTCGATTCGACGGTGGGAAACATTCTGGAGGACAATCTCGGCAATCTCTGGATGGGGTCAGACAACGGCGTTTTCCGCGCTCGAAAAAGCGAGCTGAACGACTTTGCCAACCGGCGCATCTCTTCGATTCACGGCGTCGTATACGGCACCATGGACGGGTTGCGGTCCCGCGAAACCATGCAGGGCGGGACCGGGACCGCGTCGAAGGGACCAGACGGCAGACTTTGGTTCTCTACGATGCGCGGCCTGTCGGTAGTCGATCCGGCTCACGCCGTGGACAGCGATCAGGGATTGCACGTGCTGATTGAAGAGGTGTCGATTAACGGCAAGATGGCCGAATCGGCCTCGGCGATCCGCGTGGGTCCGAGGGCGAGCCGGCTGGAGATCCAATTCACCGCACCGAGCTTTGTCGCGCCGGGACAGATCCAGTTCCGCTCTATGCTGGAAGGCTTCGACGACCACTGGAGCACGGCGTCTACGCGCCGATCCGCCGACTACACGAACCTGCCGCCCGGCCGTTATCGCTTTCTGGTGGAGGCCAGCCGGGACGGCAACGCATGGAGCGCCTCTGCCGAGCCGCTGAGCGTTGCCGTTGTGCCGCCGTGGTACAGAACACTGCTCGCATACCTCATTTACATTCTCGCCGCGATCATTCTCACCTGGCAGGTTGTGGAGATGCGTACGCGCAGCCTGAAGCGGCGGCGCGACGAGTTGGAGCGCCTGGTGGTGGAAAGAACTGCGCAACTGGAGATCGAGAAGCAGGGCCTGATGAGAGCGCGCGAGGCCCTGCAATTCCAGGCGGCGCACGATTCGCTCACCGGACTGTGGAGCCGGGGCGCGATTCTGGAACAATTGGCCCGCGAATTGGAGCGCGCAACAAGGCAGCGCACCGTGTTCAGCGTAATCCTCGGCGACCTCGATCATTTCAAGGTCGTCAACGACACCCACGGGCATCTTTACGGCGACTTCGTGCTGCGCGAATCGGCGCATCGCCTGGTGGAATTGATGCGTGGATACGATGCGGTGGGCAGGTATGGGGGCGAAGAATTCCTGATCCTGTTGCCGGGTTACGATGCTGCAAAAAATCCGGCGCGCACGCAGCAACTTGTGGAGGTGCTCGCCGCGCGGCCCTTCGATTGCAATGGAACGGAGATCAACGTGACTTGCAGCTTCGGAGTGACCATTACGTGGCCATGGCTCGATCGAACCACGATCGACGATCTGATTCGCCGCGCCGACAAGGCTCTTTACCAGGCAAAGCGGAACGGCCGTAACCGCGTGGAATTCGATCCTTCGTATACGCCGGAGAAGGCCAAGCGCTGAGCGGGGCGCTTGGCGAGAATCTGCGCACGCCGGAGCTGCACGGCGGGTTCGAACAGGCCAACAAGTTCCAGCGAGAGTAGAGCTCTCTGGGCGATCCGTCATTGAAGCCCAAACCGCCTCCGGCACAAATCTCATTTCCTTTCAATCGTTTGCCGGTTCAAATTCTGTCCAAATCTAATTCATCCCGCGTGCATCGACCTTTGAGCGTCTGCACGGCACTGTTGCATTCACCGCGCAACCCGCGGCGGAGGCAAGGATGCAGACACGAGCGTGGACGACCTGGATGGGAGGCTTGGCAATCGCTGCGGCGGCGTGCGGCACAACAGGATGGGCGGAGGGCCCTGCGCGCACCGCGACCATCACCCTGCGCGTCTACGACTATGTCCAGTCGAAGGACGCCGCCCTGAAGCAGGCCGAGGCCGAAGCGAGCGCGATTCTGGCTACGGGCGGGGTGAGCGCCCGCTGGGTCGATTGCCCAACATCCCACGCAGTCCTGAAGGATTTCCCCGATTGCCAATCAGCACTGCAGGTCACGGACTATGTGGTGTCGATTCTGCCCGCGGCGATGGCCGATCGGCTAGAGCACTCGGAGGATGCTTTGGGGAGCGCGAACGAATCCGCAGCAGGGTTCGGGCGAGCCCAAATCTTCTACGGCAAGATTCGCATGATGACCGGAGGGGATACGGCGCCGTTTTCCGCGCTCCTTGGCCGGGTGATGGCGCACGAGATCGGGCATCTGCTGCTGGGAGACAATGCACACTCCCGCACGGGAATCATGCAAGCGGCGTGGTCCGATCGCGAACTGGGAATGCGGGCCGGCGCGGAAATGGTCTTTACGGAGAAGCAGTCGCACCGCATCGAAACGCGGCTGGCCGCCGAGTCGCGCGACACAGACATGTACCTGGCAGCGGCGAATGCCGGGCAGCCATAAAACGCGGCCGCATGGCGACTGCTCACTTCACCTTCATGAGCCAGATGTTGCCAGTGGTCTCGGTGTATTCATACACAATTTGATCGCCACGAGGAGACCAACTGGGATAGAGCATTTGGATGTTGTCGCGCGTGTAATGCGTTACCTGATGTTCCTGTTTTGTGCTTCGAGAGACCCACCAGACGTTCCACACGCCATTGCGTTGCCCCGCAAAAACGATCTTGTCGCCGTCAGGCGACCAGTCGTTGGGCAAACTGGGTTGATGGTTGGCCGTAAGCACGGTCATGGGTCCGCCGGTGGACGGCACGACGGCAATCTCAAGCCCGTCTTCAAAACCAATGGTCTTGCCGTCGGGCGACCAGCACGGATACGACATCAATTCCTCGCCGAAAGTCATCTGTTTTGCGGGGCCGTCTTCTTGATTGATCGGGGCGATCCACACGTTTACGGCCCCGCCTTGGCGCTCGCCGTACGCCACCCGTTTGCCGTCGGGCGAAAGGCGCAGGGGCGCATCGTTCTGGCCAAACTCTCGCAGCACCGATGTCGTCCCCGCGTTCAGGTCGATGGCCTCGATCGTCTTCTGCCCGTTCTGCTCGCTTTGGAAAGTGAGCCTCCCACCTGGCGGAAGCCATCCGGGCAAAACACCGTTGGTCGCCGTCACTCCCAGGGGATGCGCATCCTTGCCATCCTCGTCGATCATCCAGACGCCGATATCCTCGCCGGACTGAACCAGCGTGTAGGCGATCCGGCTGCCGTCGGGAGAAAAGCGCGGCGAGGTCTTGCGCAGCGCGGTGTCGCGGGTAAGCGGGACGGGGTCGCCTGCGGCTTCTCCGGTGGTTGCAGATACGGGAACCGATTGCAGGTTGTTGTTGTCCGCGATTGCGGAGAAGGCCAGGAACCGCCCATTGGCTGAAAAACGCAGGCCCTTACAGATCGTTGTGCCGGACTCTTTCACCAGTTCCGGCTTTCCCTCCGCAGCGCCCTCGGGAGTGAGGTCAAGGCGCATCAGCGCGAATGTCAGCCCAGTGCCCCTTTGCTGATTCGTTTCCAATTGGATCTGAGAGAAATACAGATGCCGTCCGCCAGGTCCATACACGGGGTCGTACACTCCGCCCGCTACCAGCCGCTTCGGCGTGCCGCCGTTCGCCGGAATCGTCCAGATCTCGGCCAGGCCCGCGCTGGTGCTGCTGAAGGCAATATGCTCTCCGTCAGGCGACCACGATGGAGCGCCATGACCGCCGCTGGGATTGCCGGGTTGCGTGAGCTGAGTAGGCGCGGCACCCTGAGCGGAAACCACCCACAGCGTCGACGGAGGCAAGGCCGCATAGGCAGTCTGGCTGTAGTCGTTCAAGCCCTGTGACTGAAACACAATGCGCGAACTGTCGGGCGACCAGGCAGGCCAGGAGCCGAAATCGGTGATGCGGCGCGCCGTGCCGCCCAGCGCGGGAATGAGCCAGATGCCACCTTTTTTGCGCGAATAGTAAGCGATCTGGGTACCGTCCGGCGACCAGGCCGGTTCGAAGTTTTCGTTTCCATCCGCGGTGAGCTGGACTTCGCGGCCACCCTGCACGAGCGTCTTCACATAGACTTCGAAGCCGCCGCTTTTGTCGCTGCTGTATGCCACGGCGCTGCCGTCGGGCGAGAGCGAGGGCATGATGTCGGCGCCGATGGAAGTTGTGACCTGGGTCAGACTGGATTCATCGAGGGTTTCGCCGCTACCCGAAGAGAATCCGAAATGCCGCAAGAGCCGCGGCGCCAACCAGATGGCGCTGAGGACCACCGCAGCGATGAGGAACGCAACCACCGGCCACCATCGCCGGCGCGGTTGTGGAGAGGCAACGGCAGGCGCCGGTGGACCTACGGCGGCATGCGGTTGCGCCGGAGGCGGCGGTGCCTTCGCCTCCTCCACCACGGCTGCCGACGTGACCACGGGAACGATGAGGCGGAAGCCGCGGCGGGGGATGGTCTCCACGTAGCATGGGCTGCCGGCCTCATCGTCAAGTGCCTGGCGCAGCTTCTTAATCGCTGTGCCGATGCTGTGATCGAACTCGACGACGGTATCGTTGGGCCAGAGGCGGTTGCGAATCTCTTCGCGGGTGACGAGTTCGCCCGGTTTGTCGAGGAGCATGAGCAGGATCTGCAAGGGCTGCTCCTGGAGCCGAATACGCACCTTGCCCCGGACCAATTCGCCGGCGCGCGGATCCAACTGAAAGTCGCCGAAACGAATTCGCTCTGTACTCACGCCGCCCACCGGATGCCCCCACGTCGAATATCGACAATCTAACACGCGCTCTCGGGAACATTGATGATCGAACGATGGAGGGCTGCGCAGGCGACGCGTCGCGCTGCGTGCGCGCGCCGCGCCAGGAGAGCGCGAGATCGACCTGGAAGGGCACGCGCGGCGATGAAGCCGATGCGCAGCGCGGCCGAGCCGGCGGCGACGGCCCTGGCTGAAGCCACATGCACAAGCTGCATCTTGCCGCCATCGCGTGGGCAAATGCGCGTGCCATGGCGCCCGAAAACGGAAAGGAACAGCCTCTCAGCCTATACGGATGCCGCCTGCTATCCTCGAGGTTGCGGACCTCGGGCCGCATGGATTCGAGGCTCCGCCGCGCTCTGAGGAGTCTCTCCTTCATGTCCGATTCCACACGCCGCCCATCCGCCTCCGAGGCTGCAGCTCCGGAATCCATGGGATTCTTCCATCCATCCAGGCGTCCCTACCGCTTCACCATCCTGATGTTCATCAGCCTGCTGGTTCTGGGAAGCTATTTTGCATACGACAGCATCGGCGCTCTCGCGCCCACGCTCATCGAGGCTCTCCATCTGGACCGCAGCGCCATCGGCAATCTCTACACGGCCTACTCTGTGGCCGCGATCGTCATCGTCTTCTTCGGGGGCATGCTCTACGACAAGCTGGGCCCCCGCCGGGCGAGCTTCCTGTTCTGCACGCTCGTCCTGGTGGGCGCCACGATCGTAGCCCTAGCTCAATCCCGGTGGGAGCTCTTCGCCGGGCGGTTAATCTTCGGCGCCGGCTCCGAATCGCTGATCGTGGTGCAGAGCGCTATCATCAGCCGCTGGTTCAAGGGCAAGGAGATGGCCCTTGCCTTCGGCATCGCTCTTACCATCAGCCGCATCGGGACCCTTTTCAGCTTCAACACCGAAGAACTCATCGCCCGCTACTTCGGCAGCTACCGCATCGCACTTTGGGCGGCGGCGGGCTTCTGCCTGTTCTCCGTGCTCTGCAACCTGGTTTACAACGCCATGGACCTCCATGGCGAGAAGGTACTTGCGCTCCCAAAGCCGGAGGGCGGCGACAAGATCGTCTTGTCCGATATCCGGAAGTTCAACTCTTCCTACTGGTACGTTGTCTTGCTCTGCGTCACCTTCTATAGCGCCATCTTCCCGTTCACGGCGCTGGCGACCGACATGTTCCACGACAAGTGGGGCATCCCGCTGGTCAGCGCGTCCACAGGCGGCTTCCTGTCCCAGGCCTTTGTCAACTTCCAGCACATGTTCTCGACGGCGCCGGGAATGACCAGCATCATCATCTTCGCGTCCATGGTCTTCGCGCCCTTCGCCGGCGACCTGATTGACCGCATCGGCAAGCGGGCCACGCTAATGGTCGTAGGCTCCCTGATGCTGATTCCCGCCCACCTCATCATGGGCATCACCCACTGGAATCCGGTCCCCAGCATGATCGTGCTCGGCGCAGCCTTCGTGCTGGTTCCCGCGGCCATGTGGCCATCGGTTCCGCTCGTGGTGGAGGAGAAGCGCGTGGGCACGGCTTTCGGCCTGATGACGGCCATCCAGAACCTGGGGCTCGGGCTATTCCCGCTCCTGAATGGCAAGCTCCGCGACGTCACCGGAACCTACACCGCGACCCAGATCATGTTCGCGTGCCTCGGCGTGGCCGGGCTCATCTTCGCCATCCTCCTGTTGCAGTCGGATCGGCGTCATGGCGGCAAGCTGGAGGCGGGAAAGAACAAAGAGACGGAACTGCCCAAAATCGAAGAGGCCTCGGAACACCGCTAGGTTTCTGAGTCCGTAGTTCGGAACATAACGATCGATGTTGCCCTGAATCGAAGGATCTGCCCTGAAAATTCCGCAGCGAACGTAGCGCCGGTCTCCCATCCCGGTTTAGAGACCTGCGCTAGTTGATCTTGTCCTTTCAGGATTCCGCAACACTTGGGGGATGGGCTCCTTTGGCCGGGACGGTTTCGGGTGCAGGTTCGGGCACGGGCAGTTTCGCGGGATCGATGGCGTCGAGTCCTTCGGCTTTGGCAGCTTCAAGCAGAGAAGCGGAGGCGGCGACGAAGGTAATCGCGGTGCCAGGGAACATGTCGCGAGCGGTGAGCGCTGAGCCGAGTTGCAGAGCCTCAGGCCAACGAAGCGAAGTGCGGTCAAGGAGCTGCCGCGCAGTTTCCAGAGCGCCTGGATTCAGGGGCTGCTGCACCATGCGGCCAGACTCGACGCGCAGACGCTCGAGCGCGGCGGCGGCGGCTTCAGGCGCGATTTGGCCGGACCGTTCGCGCCGCCTGATGGCCGCATACACCTCAAGGGGACTGGCTGCAGAGATGAGCTTGCGATTGTCTTCGACAGTTTCCATGAGACGGATGAGCGCATCGGTTCCGGGCTCGCGCACAAACAGCCTGGCGAACGCGGTAGCCTCAAGAAAATAGAAGCTCACCGGCTCCCCCGATCCTCATCGATGGCAACCGTCACCGGCTCGCCCTGCACCTCAACCGGTTGGAAGCGCTGCGCCTCCTCGGGAATGCCGGCCTCAGCGCGGTTGAGGCGGATGGTTGTCGTGGGATAAGCCGGGGTCTTGGGATTGGCGATTTTGCTGGTGAGGACGACGCCGCGCTGGATGGCTTCAGCCAGCACGACCTGCCGGGTTTCAGGATGCTGGTTCCAGCGAAATGCCTTGCGAGGCAGGAAGGAGTCGCGGAACCACTTGAGCGCAATGAAGGCGTGGCCACCGCGCTCGGCCTCGGCCAGCGCTGCACAGAGCTCCTTGACGCGGGCATCGAGATCGGCGGGCGAGACCTCCTCTATTTCGACTTCTTCTTCCGCGGCGCGACTGGCGATGGGACGCGACACGCTTCTGAGACGGGGAGACGGCTCCTCGCCGTCGATGCGCTCAAAGTAGATGCGCACCTCGTCGTCCTCGGGCGACCAGGTGTCGGCCAAGGCGTTGCGGCGCTTGCTGCGGCCGCTTTCGCTGCAAAGCTCCACAATGGCCTGATAACCAGGAGGCGCCAGAAAGCGGAGCGCTCGCACTAAACCGGGATCCTGGGAATAGGCCAGCTCATTCAATGCTTCTTCGATAATTTCTTCAGCGGCAGGGATAGTCAGGACGCCGTTTTCCACAGAGTTCTGCACAGCTCTTGTCGACTTCATCTTTTTCTCCCTCTATTTCCGCATGCTGTTACGAAGCCAGCACATTCCCCGGCCGGGTTGCCTGAACGGCTCGGAGCTGCTCCGCCCGCAACACGCGGCAGCCTTCGATTTATGAGTCCCCAAGACGCTCTTTGAACTGAGGAAGACGAGCTTCAATACCTCTGTTCTGAGCAACAAAAATGCGATATTAAGGCGTTTCCCCTTCAGATCCGGCCATTCCTGCTTTCGCGCGCCGTGGCTATTTCCTGAGGGAAGCGCCGCCTTGATTCGATGGCCTTGGTTTAAAGCTGGAGGAGAAATGTGCTTGAGTGGAACAACTGGATAAGGATTCCACCTGCACCTTTCCAGCCGACGGGTCAAAAGGCCCCACAAAAACGTTGAAGCTACAATTAATGATTCATCATAGGCATGGTCTTACGACCTGACAACAATTATTTGAGGTGGATTTCCTGGGAGGAATCCAGCCGGGAACAGTCCCCAACGCCCAACTGAGGCATGGAACTCAATGAAGCCGAGCGGGTTCGCCCCGGGAACGCCGAGCATACGCTTCGCGCCCATCGGACGCCGGGATTCGTAGAATAGAGTACATGCGCCCTTGTCTGCCGTTGTTTTTTTGTCTTTGTGTAGCGTCACAAATCCTGCACGCCGACGGCCAGCCCTTCGATCTCTCCGGTCCCAAAGTGGATATTCACGTGAAGCGGGGAGAGGTTACGCTTCCGATTTCAGAGGTACCGAACCTGCTGCCCGGCGACCGGCTATGGATTCATCCGGACCTGCCGGAAAGCCAGGCGACCAATTTTGTGCTGGTGGTTGCCTTCCTGCGCGGTTCCACCAACCCTCCGCCTGCGGAGTGGTTTACGCGCGTGGAAACCTGGACCCGAAATGCCCGCGACGAGGGCGTCTTTGTCACTGTTCCCAACGGAGCACAACAGGCGCTGCTTTTCCTTGCCCCGGAGACGGGGGGCGACTTTGACACCCTGCGCAGAGCAGTGCGCGGCCGGCCCGGCTCGTTTGTGCGCGCCGCGCAGGATCTGCAGGCGGCAAGTTGGGAGCGGATGCGACTGGAAGCCTATCTGGCCGATGTGAAGGTGAGCAGCCAGTTCGATCCCGGGGCGCTGAAAACGCGCACGGAGATGGCGGCGCGCAGTTTGGGAATCAAGATCAACGAGGGATGCTTTGAGAAACCGCTCGAGGAGCAGGCTTCGTGCCTGTCGCAGAACTCGGAGGGAATGGTGCTCGACGACGCCAACGCGCAGTCGCTGGTGGGCCAATTGGTGAACGGGAGCACTCTGGACCTAATGAACCAGATCAGCTCAACGGCCATGGCCGGCGGCGGCCTCTACAGTCCTTACGTAGGCGCGGTGGTGGATATGGCCAAGATTCTCTCCTCGTTGCACACCGCGCACTTTCAATACATTCCGGCGCTGGCCCTGCCCAAGGCCGACAGCCTGAACCTGCGGCTGAACATGCCGCCCTCATTCCGCAATCCCATGTCGGTTGTTGTGGTGGCACTGCCTCCGATCGGAGCGGCGAGGCCAGAGCCGCTGCACCCGGTAAACCCCGGGAAGGATTTCTGCGCGCTCAAGCCGGGATTGGTGCTGCCCGCTGAGGGAGCGCCCCTGGTCTTTGCGACGGAGTTGGCTCACGATTTGGTACTGCATGTGGAGCCCGCGGGTGCGAAGGTGAGCGCGAAGGACGCGAAGGGGCAGACAGTTGACATTCGAGTCGACGTCGACGCGGAAAGGGGAGGGCTGATTCCAAGCGAAAAGATCCCTTCGCTGCCCGATGGTGAGCTGAACGCAGAGGTTCGAGGCAAATGGGGCTTTGACGATTGGGAGGGGCCGCAGTTTCAACTGGTGACTGCGCGGCCCGGCAAATGGAGCGTGAAGGCAGCGGATCGATCCGCACTGGTGGTGGGCCGTGACGACACCATTGAACTCGACGGCGAAACTGCCGACTGCGTGGAGAAAGTGGCGGCGACGATTGATGATGACCCGGCGGTCCCGCTCGCATGGAAGTCGCCCAAGCCTGATGAACTTGAGGTCACGGTCCCTCTGAAAGAAAAGGGACCCGGGGAAGTGAGCATCGAGGTCGATCAGTTTGGGCTGGACAAGCCGGATCGCGTGAAGATGGTGGCTTACGCCGCCGCAGCGTCGCTGGATGGATTGACGCTGAACTCGGGAGACAAGACGGCGCTGCTGAAGGGCACGCGGCTGGATGAGGTGGCAAAGGCTCAAGTTGACGGCATCAGTTTCACGCCCTCCAGTTTGAACCGCGTGGAGAATCTCGATCAGTTGCAGTTGGACGCCGCGGGGCCGACGGTGAGCCTGGAAGCGGGCAAGCATTATTCTGCGTTGGTGGACCTGAAGGATGGGCGCACACTGAAAGCGCCGGTCACGGTGGAACCGCCGCGACCCCAGGTGACGCTGCTGAGCGAAGGCGTTCAGAAGGACGCTGCCGCGCCTTCGCCGGTGGAGATGAGCAGGCCCAACGACCTGCCGGTGGATGGGCGGCTGGTCTTCTTCCTCAAGTCCGAAGTTCCGGCCGAGTTTCCGCGCGACGAAAAAGTGGAAGTGGCGGCAGCGGACTCAAGCTTTGACACGACGCTCGCGTTGAGCGATGGCAGCCTGATGCTCGAGGATGCGCATACGGCGGTGGCTAACCTGGAACCGCTGGCGCGCTTTGGCTCCTCCGCCTTCGGACCGGTGCGCGTGCGCGCTATTTCTGCCGACGGCGCCGCCGGCGACTGGGTTCCGCTGGGGACGCTCGTGCGCATTCCAGGGTTCAAGGAGCTGCGCTGTCCGCGCGCGGCAGCCAAGCCGTGCTTGTTGAGCGGCACCGACCTTTTTCTGGCCACGTCGTTTTCCGCCACGGCGACGTTCGACAACCCGGTGAGCGTGCCGCCGGGGTTTACCGGAACGGAGCTCATTGTTCCTCACCCAGTGAAGGGCATCCTCTATCTCAAGTTGCGCGATGACCCGGCCAGCCAGGAGACGCTGACGCTTCCTGTAAAGTTGATCGCTCCAACTGCATCC